>ERZ1034901.2831-NODE-2831-length-10655-cov-6.309151_pt1 | contig 10655 bp, 9 predicted proteins | sample MGYA00520628_ERZ1034901 | MGnify/ENA primary metagenome ERZ1034901 (study PRJEB33766, sample SAMN09781783) | gut metagenome | biome: gut microbiome | host: Homo sapiens | place: Madagascar | study: EMG produced TPA metagenomics assembly of the PRJNA485056 data... | reverse complement strand
ATTTTAAAATCTATGTAGATAAATTTGTTTTTATAAAATGTTTTTGCGAAAAGCTCTTTTATCAAATAGGATTTTCCTGTTTGACGTGCACCCCACACAATGAGAGGTTTTCTATTTGCACTCTTATTCCAGCGAATTAAATCGTCTAATGCTAATCTCTCCATGTTTGCCTCCGTTCTATGATTGTATTTTATCATGATTTGCACCTTTTTATACCTTTTTTGGAGTGTGAATTGCACCTTTTAATACATTTTTAGAAGACTTATTTGCACTTTTAGGCATATTTTTTGATGTGTAGTTTGCACCTTTTGACGAATTAGATGTATGAGAAATGGATTATGCTTGAAGAAATATGAACGAAATGACACTATAGTAGTAGAAGTTTATTCAAGGAGACAATTTATAATGACACAATTTTTTTGGGGCAATAGTTCTAGCAGCATGCAGACGGAAGGTGGATGGAATGAAGGTGGAAAATCTTTATCTGTCTATGACATTGTAGAACCTGCAGAACATCGCAGTGACTGGCATTTTGCGAATGATAATTATCATTCTTTTGATGAAGATCTGGATCTGATGAAAGATCTTGGCATGAATATGTATCGTTTTCAGGTTTCATGGAGTAGATGTGTGAAGGATGGTGATGGGAAGTTCAATGAAGAAGGATTGGCTTTCTATGATCGTTTGATTGATGGGTTACTGGAAAGAAACATTACACCAATGATTTGTATGTATCACTTTGATATGCCTTTGCATCTTGCAAGAGAATATAATGGATTTTTGAGTAAAGACGTAACGGATGCATTTATTCGTTTTGGTAAGAAAATCATTGATCGTTATAGTGATCGTGTAAAGTACTGGATTACATTTAATGAACAGAATTTATATCACAATCCTTATGCATATACGATTGCGGGTAGTGAGAATTGTGAAAAGAATACAAATACGCTGTATCAGATTTTTCATAATGTAATGTATGCGCATTGTGCGATTTGTGATTATCTGCATGAGAATAGTGATGCAAAGATTGGTGGTATGCTTGCATATAGTGAAGTGTATCCAGCGACATGTAAGCCTTTGGATATTCTGTGTGCGAGAAAGCATGATGAGTTTATGAATCTGACGTTGCTGGATGCATTTTCACATGGTCATTATTCTGAAGAAATGATGCATTATGTTGTAACGCATCGTATTGATATGAAAGCAACGGAAGAAGAACTAGAGGTGATTCGTCATCATAAAGAAGACTATATTTGCTTCTCTTATTATTGTTCGACAACAGTGAATTCAGATAAGATTCCTGAAGGAACGGTACCAAATGAATATTTGATGTATGGTGGACAGGATAATCCGTATCTAGAAACAACAGAGTGGAACTGGCAGATTGATCCATTGGGATTTCGAGATGTAATAAATAAGATATATAAAAGAACGGGATTACCTGTATTTCCGATTGAAAATGGTATTGGTGTACAGGAGGAATGGGATGGTGAGCATGAAATTCAGGATGATTATCGTATTGCGTATCATAGAGAACATATTAAAGAAATGTTTAATGCGATGCATGAAGATGGTATTCCAGTATTGGGATATCTTGGTTGGGGATTGATTGATATTCTTTCTTCTCAAGGGGATATGAGAAAGAGATATGGTGTTGTGTATGTGAATCGTACGAATCATGATCTAAGAGATATGAAGCGTGTTCCAAAGAAGAGTTATCATTGGTTGAAGAAAGTGATTGAGAGCGATGGAGAAGAGATGTAAATAAATTTATTGTTTCAGTAAATTTACTGCGTCATGAAAAAATAATTTTGATATACTAAAAAGTGCGTTATTTAACGTACTTTTTTGTGTATATAAATTATTTAGGGGAAATGAAATGAAAACAAAAAGATGTATTGAGGGATTATTGTCGTTTTTGATTCTTACTTCAAGTGTAATTAATGTAAAAGCGGAAAGTAATGTGAATTCATGGTCTTTCACAAATGGTGCATGGTATCATTTCGATGAGCAAGGTAATGCGCAGACAGGTCTACAGGAAATTGATGGAAATCTGTACTATCTAGATGGTAATGGTGCAATGAAAACTGGCTGGCAGTATATTAGCAATGAATGGTATTACTTCCATGCCAATGGAATGGCTGCACGTAATGGCTGGATTGGAAACTACTATCTAGGCAGTGATGGAAAGATGTTAAGAAATCAATGGGTAGGTGGCTACTACGTTGATGGAAATGGTGCATGGGTTCCAAGTGCTAGTGAATGGTGCTGGATCAAGGAAAATAATATCTGGAAATATCATAGTACAAGAACAGGCCAGAATTTAAGCAATGCATGGTCTTATATCAATGGTGCTTGGTATCACTTTGATGCACAAGGTAATATGCAGACTGGTTTACAGGAAATTGATGGGAACCTGTACTATCTAGATGGCAATGGTGCGATGAGAACAGGTTGGCAGTATGCAGGTGAATGGTATTATTTCCATGCCAATGGAATGGCAGCACGCAATGGCTGGGTAGGAAACTACTATCTAGGCAGTGATGGAAAGATGTTAAGAAATCAATGGGTAGGTGGCTACTACGTTGATGGAAATGGTGCATGGGTTCCAAGTGCTAGTGAATGGTGCTGGATCAAGGAAAATAATATCTGGAAATATCATAGTACAAGAACAGGCCAGAATTTAAGTAATGCCTGGTCATATATCAATGGCGCTTGGTATCACTTTGATGCACAAGGTAACATGCAAACTGGTTTACAGGAAGTTGATGGAAATCTGTATTATCTAGGTGGCAATGGTGCAATGAAAACTGGCTGGCAGTATGCAGGAGAATGGTATTACTTCCATGCAAATGGCATGGCAGCACGCAATGGCTGGATGGGTAACTACTATCTAGGAAGTGATGGCAAGATGCTGAGAAATCAATGGGTAGGAGACTATTATGTTGATGGTAATGGTGCATGGGTTCCTAACGCTTCTTCTTGGCAATGGATCAAAGAAAATAACAAATGGAAATATGTTAATACTAGAACAGGTAGTTTTGTAAAAAGTAAATGGATGAAGACGGGTTCTTTCTGGCATTACTTCGATAAAGATGGTTATAGTGTAACTGGCTGGCAGAAAATTGATGGTGATGATTATTGTTTTGATAATAACGGTGCAATGTTTGCAAATGAATGGGTAGGAGATTATTACCTGAATGCAAATGGAAAAATGGCTAGAAACCAATGGATTGGTGATTATCATGTTGGCGCAGATGGCAAATGGGATAATGTAACACCTGTTTATTATTCACAGCGTGATCCACAGTGGTCTTCAGTAACATATAATGGATATAGCTTATACAGTACCGGATGCGTACCTACATCTGTAGCAATGGCAGTGAATGGCTTTTTGCATAATGGTGTCAATCCTAAAATTATGGCTGATTATTTAGTGACAACTGGAGAATTTGCGGGAAGAAAGCATGGTGGATCTGGATTAGCAATTAAATATGGTGCTGAACATTGGGGCTTGGCTACAACAGGTATTGATAGTCTGGCAACACTTGTAAGTCGTTTGGATGCTGGTGATATCGTAGTATTTCAGGTTGGTGCAGGAACATTTACTAGTCGAGGCAGCACACATGCAATTGTTTTATTTAGAAATTCTGGAGGAAGTACACATGTATATGATCCATGGAATGCACATAATGGATGGTATGGAATTGAAATGATCTGGAATCAAAGAAGTACAAATAGTTATGATTTAACAGGTGGTTATGTAGGATACGGTATCCATAGATAAATTATGGACGGAGAAGTCTTATGAAATTAAAGAAAAAAGTTCTTGTTGGTGGAAGTATTGTACTTGTCGCAGCAATAACTACTGCGGTTGTTTTAGTGAACAATCATTACAAAAATAGTCTTTCTCATATTACTTTTACTGAGGATAGCTTGAATAAAGATCATCAGTTGGAAATTGAATATTCGAATGGTGAAATATCACCAATGGAATATGTTGTTACAAATGACAAAGTGGCTGTTTCTAGTTCTCCTGAAAAGATTTCTTTAAATGCAGTGGGAGAAACAACAGTAACATATACATTGCAGCAGGGATCGAAATCTAATCAGATTCAATGCGAATTTGTAGTGAAGGATACAAAAGCACCTGTGATTACATTCTTCAATGATACTGTTGATACAGATAATATGGATGCTTTTGATGCACAGTCAAATATTCAATCTGTAGAAGATCCTGTGGATGGAAGCTTGATGTATTTAGAATCTGAACCTGAAAAGATAGATGATGTGTTAGGAAAGAGAATGTATGAAACTGGCTGGTATACAATTGTAAAGAATGAGAATTCTGTGTCTGTGCATGCATGTGATATTCATGGGAATGTATCTGAAGCGTCTTATACTGTGAATATTAGTGCTGTACCTACGGAACAGCCAACAGATACATTGTTATATAGCTATAGGCCTGTTGATTTAGCTGGAATTGATGATCCATCTAATTGGAATCAGATTGATCGAAGTGACTGGTATTATGCAGAATGTTCTTACTTGAGTGGGAAATATGCTACAGCGCAAGAGGCACTGCAAGATGTCGTTGATCATGAAAACGCAAATGGCAATACAGCGAATGTTGAAAATGAAGCACGTATATTCTGTGTGACAGATGCAGAAGGAAATGTGTTATATTATCAGGCTGGATTTGAGGAATAGTGTATGAATGCATTTAAAACAACTTTGTGCTTTGGAGCGACGGTTTCAGTTTTATCTACAAGTACATTAACTGCATATGCCAAGGAAATCACAAAAGAACTCAATCATACAAATCAGAATACAGTTCATACAGTTTTAAATCAAAACAATTTATACAGATTAACAAATAATCAATATGCAACATATTCTGTAAAATCATTTGATCTTATAAAAGCAAAAAATATTGTGGATGCAACTTCTAATGAAAAATCATGGAAATTCATCAATGGAAGCTGGTATTATTCTGATGAAAATGGAAATCAGACAATTGGTTTAAATATCATTGATGGACAGATTTATGATTTTAATGCATCTGGTGCAATGTTGACTGGCTGGCAGTATGTAGATGAGTGGTATTATTTCCAAGGAAACGGTTGGGCAGTACGCAATGCATGGATTGGAAACTATTATCTTGGCAATGATGGCAAGATGCTTAGAAATCAATGGATTGGCGGCTACTACGTTGATGGTAATGGTGCGTGGGTACCTGGTGCAAGAGAATGGAACTGGGTAAAGCAGGGAAATATCTGGAAATACCAGAGTTCTGTGACAGGTCAGTACCTTACAAATCAATGGAGTCTGATTGGTGGCAAGTGGTATCACTTTGACGCAGATGGCAACATGCAGACTGGCTTGCATGAAATTGATGGAAATAAGTATTTCATGAATGTTAGTGGTGCAATGGTAACTGGCTGGCAATATGTAGATGAGTGGTATTATTTCCAAGGAAATGGTTCAGCAGTTTGCAATGCGTGGATTGGAAATTATTATTTAGGAAATGATGGAAAAATGCTGAGGAACCAATGGATTGGCGGCTACTATGTAGACGGCAATGGTGCATGGGTACCTGGTGCAAGAGAATGGAACTGGGTAAAGCAGGGAAATATCTGGAAATACCAGAGTTCTGTGACAGGTCAGTACCTTACAAATCAATGGAGTCTGATTGGTGGCAAGTGGTATCACTTTGACGCAGATGGCAACATGCAGACTGGATTCTTTGATGTGGATGGCGCAACATATTATTGTGATAATTCTGGTGCGATGGTATCGAATGGATGGATGGGATCCAATTATTTCTATCCAGATGGCAGACTGGCACGTGATACGTGGATCAATGGATATTATGTAAATGCAGATGGCATTTGGGTTCCGAATGCAACGGAGTGGCAATGGCGTCAAGATGGCAATCGCTGGATGTATAAAAATACTAAGAATAATGCATATGCGAAAAACTGCTGGATGGATGTAAGTGGCTCCTGGTATTATTTTGATCAAGATGGATATATGGTCACTAATACTAGAGTAGGAAACTATTTCTGTGGAAGTGATGGAAGAATGGCTACATCAAATGTGATTTATGGTGGGTATTATTATCATATTAATAGCAATGGGGCCATTGTCAGCTGTTCGAGAAGCTTATATGGTGTTGATGTCAGTCAATGGAATGGGGATGTGAATTTATCACAATATCAGAATGGGTTTGTGATTATTCGTGCTGGATATGGTTGGTCTACAGATCAGGAAGATACATATTTTAGAAAGAATATAGCAAAGTGTAATGCCTATGGAATTCCGTATGGTGTGTATTGGTATTCTTATGCTACGGATGTAAATCTTGCAAAACAGGAAGCAAATACTTTTATACAGATTTTAAGAAATTCTGGTGCAAATCCTACGCTTGGCGTATGGATGGATGTGGAAAGTGATCCATATAAAGAAGCAAGAATGACATGGAATCATGCTTCACTAGATCCAATTGTTAAGACATTTTGCGATACGATTCAATCGAGTGGATATAGAGCTGGTGTATATGCAAACTACAACGATTTTTAAAACAATATTTCCACTGGTTATCTAAAATGGGTTGCACATTGGGGAGAAACCAATGATGGAACTCTGCAGAAAGATTTATCGAATTATGGTGCAGCAATCCATCAGTATACAAGTCGAGGAATCGATAAAAATATTATCTATGATATGGGGTATTTTGATTGATTAACTATTGTACAAAAAGATTGTTTATGCTATTCTATTAACGCACTTTCTTTATGCACGTATAGAGGCATAAGGCAGAAGGGAGAATGAACTATGAAACAAGGAATTCATCCAAATTATTACAAGACTAAGGTTGTATGTACATCATGTGGTGCAGAATTTGAAACAGGTTCTGTATTAAAGGAAATCAAGGTAGATACATGTTCTAACTGCCATCCTTTCTACACAGGTAGACAGAGATTCGCTGCAGCTGCAGGTCAGGTAGAAAAGTTCAATAAGAAATACGGACTTAAGTAAGAATAATGACTTGGAATTTTATCTCAAGTCTTTTCTTTTGATTCATCAATTCTTAAGAAGAGTATTTAGAAGATATTGTGTGTGCCATGTTATAATTGCATGGAAATTGAGTTTTTTTACAAGCTAATGGAGGGTACAATTATGCCTGCAAAGAATTACAAATCATTAGAAGAGATTAAACAATATCTTTTGGAACAATCAAAAAAAGAAAATGAAATCAATGAAAAGGATGTCATTGATATAGCTACAAAAAATCATTTGAGTGAAGATGAGGAAGAAGATCTATTCAACTGGATTCAGGAGAATGATGAAATCTTAATGTCAGGTGAAGATGAAGAAGATGAGCTAGATGAAGACGATGAGGGCGAAGATGAAGAAGATGAGGAAGACGATTCTGAAGATACTTCATCTCAAGTAGATCGTAAGAAATCATTTGATTCAATGAAAGCATATCTTCAGGAAATTGGAGCTGTTGATCGTTTGACACCAGAAGAAGAAATTGAAATTGGAAGAAGAGCTGCACAGGGGGATCCTGAAGCTAAGGAAATCATGATCAATGCGAATCTTAGATTAGTTGTTGCGATGGCTAGAAAGTTTTTGAATCGTGGATTGTCGTATCAGGATTTGATTCAGGAAGGAAATATTGGATTGATGAGAGCTGTAGAAAAGTTTGATCCAGATAAAGGATTCCGTTTTTCTACATATGCAACGTGGTGGATTCGTCAGTCTTTAACGCGTGCTATTGCTGATCAGTCAAGAGATATTCGTATTCCAGTACACACAACAGAACAAATCTATAAAATCAAAAAGATTCAACGTGAATTATTCCAGGAGTTTAATCGTGAACCAACACCTGAAGAAATCGCTGAAAAGATTCCAGGCATGGATGCAGCGAAAGTAACAGATTTATTGTCTGTATCACAGGATACAATTTCTTTAGAATCTCCTACAGGAGATGAAGAAGATAGTACTTTAGGTGATTTTATCAAAGATGATTCTATTAAAGGCCCGGAAGATGTATTTAAGAGTGAAGCTTTGAAAGATCAGATTGATAAAGTATTGAAAGAATTACCTGAAAGAGAAGAAGCAATTGTTCGCATGCGTTTTGGGTTAGATGGTACAGGAACAGTGAAAACTTTAGATGAAGTTGGTAAAATATATGGGATTACTAAGGAAAGAGTCCGTCAGATTGAGAATAAAGCAATGAGAAGATTGAAAATGATCATCAAGACAAAAGAAGAATATACGGACTTAGATGAGGAGTGAGGAATGGACGCAGTAAGGGAAAAACTAATTGAATTAGAGAAACAATATAATGAAATCAGTGATCAGCTGATTAGTGATGAAGTCATTTCGAATCCTAGAAAGATTACAAAGCTTTCTAAGGAACAGGCACAGTTGAGTGGCTCTGTAGAAGCCTGGCATGAATTACAGGAATTGGATTCTAGAATCATGCAGGCAGAAGAAATGCTTACAGAAGAAGATCCTGAAATGAAAGAAATGGCACAGCTTGAATTGGATGAATGTGTTCCTGAAAGAGAAGCACTTTTAGAGAAGATTCAAAAGATGTTGATTCCTAGAGATCCTGAAGATGGCAATGATGTCATTATGGAAATCAGAGGTGGTGCTGGAGGTGATGAAGGCAACATCTTTGCGGGTGACTTGTATCGTATGTATACAAGATATGCGGAAAGCCAGGGCTGGAAAGTACAGGTTATGGAAGCTTCTGTTTCTGAAGCTGGCGGATTTTCTCAGATTGTATTCTCTATCAAGGGTACAGATGTGTATAAGGTATTGAAATGGGAATCTGGTGTGCATAGAGTACAGAGAGTTCCTAAGACAGAAACACAGGGTAGAATTCATACTTCTACTGCGACGGTTTTGTGTCAGCCTGAAATTGAAGAAGAAGATTTTGAATTGGATATGAATGATCTGACATTTGAAACGCATAGAGCGAGTGGTGCCGGAGGTCAGCATATTAATAAGACAGATAGTGCTGTTAGAATTGTGCATATTCCTACAGGTATTACTGTTAACTGCCAGGAAGGAAGATCTCAGATTGAAAATAGAGAAACTGCAATTCGTATCATTCGTGCTAGAGTGTATGAAGAAATGCAGAAGGAAAAAGAAGAAGCTGCTGGCAAGGAAAGAAGAGCGAAGATTGGTACAGGTGATAGAAGTGAAAAGATCAGAACATACAACTATCCTCAGAACCGTGTAACGGATCATAGAATTCATTTTTCTGTAAACCATTTGGATCAGATTATGGAAGGCAAGCTGCAGGAAGTGATTGATGCTTTACAGGCAGAAGAAGAAAGAAGAAAGTTAGAGGTTTCTGAATGACAACTTTCTCTAGTATTGTTAGAAAATATGAAAAGCTTTGTGACAACAAGGATATTCCTTGTGAAACTGTGATGGCGTATTTAACAGAATTGTCACAGAGAGAAAGATATGATTTATATCTTCATTATGAAGATGAAATGCCAGAAGCCTTGGAAAAGGAATTTGAAGCTGGTATGGATAGAATCTTGCATTATGAACCAATGGAACATGTTCTTGGATATTCCTGGTTTTATGGATATAAGATGATTGTGAATGAAGATGTATTGATTCCTCGTCCTGAAACGGAAGAATTGTGTGCAAATATTCTTGCGAGAATGGATGAGTGGTTTGTGGATAATCAATCGATTTCATGTGCTGATGTTGGTACTGGAAGTGGTGCGATTGCGATTGTATTGGCTAAGGAAGAACCTAAAGTACATATGATGGCTACGGATATCAGTGAAGAAGCTGTTGTGACTGCTAGAAAGAATGCGGAGAACAATGAAGCTGACATTGAATTTGTGACTGGTGATATGTTGCAGCCTTTGATTGATAAAGGTATCAAGCTGGATGTATTGATATCGAATCCTCCATATATTCCTCAGGAAGAAGTGATGGAAAAGAGTGTTGTTGATTTTGAGCCTCATGTTGCTTTATTTGGTGGCGAAGATGGATTGAAGTTCTATCGTGAAATCTTTAAGAACTGCAAGAAAGTTTTGAAAGAAAAAGCGTTTATGGCTTTTGAAATGGGCTGGGATCAAAGAGAAAGAATGTCTAAGCTTGTTGAGGAAATGCTTCCTGGTTGTGAGTATGAAATACTGAAAGACATGAATGGCAAGGATAGAATGTTGTTTGTGTATTTTAGATGAAGAATGATTGTATGAGCGAATGTAATAATTTTTCTGTGAAGACAGAAAATAACACTTTATACTCTTCAAATAATTTAAATATATTCAATTTGATTGAAAGAGGTGCACTTTGAATAAATTATTATGGATAACAATAGCGAATATTTGTTCGTGTCTTGGCGTGATTATTCTTCATGCAAATGGTGTTTTTTGGTCTTTCCCAAGTGGAAGTTTGTGGTATACTGCTAATTTTTTAGAAACATTTTTTTGTTGGCCAGTCCCAATATTTTTTATGATTACTGGAGCAACTTTGATTGATTATCGAAAGCGATATTCTACGAAAGAATTTTTTTGTAAAAGAATAAAAAAAACATTGATTCCATTCATCACGTGGAGTGGATTTTCAATTTTTTATAGATATCAATTTTGTGGATGGCAGTATAG
>ERZ1034901.2829-NODE-2829-length-10657-cov-5.973967_pt1 | contig 10657 bp, 14 predicted proteins | sample MGYA00520628_ERZ1034901 | MGnify/ENA primary metagenome ERZ1034901 (study PRJEB33766, sample SAMN09781783) | gut metagenome | biome: gut microbiome | host: Homo sapiens | place: Madagascar | study: EMG produced TPA metagenomics assembly of the PRJNA485056 data... | reverse complement strand
TTTAATAAAGGCTCTGAGAAATTGCAATCGATAGCCAATGAAAGGGCGTTTCAAGAACTGACTATGGTTCGAAATAGTCTGGTTGACGGAGAAAATAATATCATGCGCTTGTCAGCGGATATTGAAATCACAAAAGAAACGCATCGCGAACAACTGGAAACATTTATTAGAGAGACTATGGTTTAATAATAATTAATATTTCAGAAAATATGGAAAAATTGATACAAAACCATTGTCAAATCATTCTGAACAATTTAATATATTGGTAAGAGAATTTTTGCTAAAAAGCAAAAGGAGGCAGAATTATGAAGGCTTATGATAGTAACATTATCCGTAACATTGCCGTATTATCCCACGATGGCGCGGGGAAAACTGCACTCGTTGAATCCATGTTGTTAATGTGCAAGGGTGTTGACGCTGTTGGTCGAGGCAAAGACAACAAGCATATCCTTGATTTTGAACCGGAAGAAATTAATCGTAACGTTACCATTCAATTGGGCATGGCACCATGCGAATGGAACGGCTATAAATTAAACTTTATCGATACTCCGGGGTATTCCGAATTTTGCGGTGAAATTAGCGAAGCATTGCGTGCTGCAGACGGTTTAATGCTCGTTGTTTCTGCTGAATCCGGCATTCAAGTAGACACTATTCGCGCATGGCAATACGGTAAATCCTTGCATTTGCCACGTTTAGTATATGTCAATAAGATGGACATGGAAAACGCCGACTTCTTTGGTTCCTTGGAACGCATGAAGGAACTTTTTGGCAAGTCTGTCATGCCACTTCAAGTGCCAATCGGTGAGGGTGCTGATTTCCGTGGAATCATTGACATACCTACCATGCAAGCCTATGAATGGGTTGATGGAGAACGCAAAGAATGTGAAATTCCAGATGACTTAAAGGACAAAGCAGCAGAAGTACTTGATATGTGCATGGAAGCGGCTGCCGAAGGTAGCGATGAGCTTTTGGAAAAATATCTCGAAGGGGAACCACTCAGTACCGAAGAAATGTATGAAGGGCTCTACCAAGGGATGATTAACGGTCGTGTATGTCCGGTTCTTTGTGGGAGTGCTGTTTCTCACATTGGTCCCAGATTGCTTCTTGATTGCTTAATCAAGTACATGCCGGACACCACCAAAAGTATCAATGAAGCTGTGAATATCAATACCGGTGAAGAATTGCTCGTTAACTATGATGACCCATTCTCTGCCTTTGTATTCAAGACTACCTTGGATCCATTTGCAGGCAAACTCAGTTATGCACGCATCATCAGTGGGAAAGCAACCGAAGGCATGGGCTTCTACAACACCACCAATGAAACCGAAGACAAGATTTCCAAGATGTTTACCTTGATTGGGAAACAACAAGTACCGCTTACCAGTGCATCTGCCGGGGATATTATCGTGATTCCAAAGCTTGATAACGTACGTACCGGTGATACCTTGGCAAGCAAGGAATTTCCTGTGAAGTATCCTGATATTGCGTTCCCATCTTCACTTTATACCGTTTGTGTATCTGCTGAAAATAAAGGCGATGAAGAAAAACTGGGTGCTGCACTGAATAAAATTGCAGAAGAAGACCCAACCTGTGTGGTTCGCAAAGACGTTGAAAGCGGTCAGCTTCAACTTTCCACCATGGGTGAAGTGCACCTTGACCATATTCTTAGCAAGATGGAAAGAAAATATGGTGCTAAAGCACTCTTGAGTAAAGTGTATATTCCATATCGTGAAACCATTCGTGGTAAATCCACTGCGGAAGGAAAGCACAAAAAACAAAGTGGTGGTCACGGTCAATATGGACATGTTGTGATTGATCTTGAACCGGCTACCAATGGCGAGGCATTTGAATTTGTGGATGCTATCGTCGGTGGTGCAATTCCTCGTCAATTCATTCCTGCGGTTGAAAAGGGTGCTGTTGAAACCTTGGCGAAGGGTGTTATCGCAGGGTATCCGCTCATTAACATTAAGATGACCTTGAAGGACGGCTCGTTCCACAGTGTAGACTCCTCTGAAATGGCATTCAAGGTGGCAGCTTCTTTAGCACTCAAGAAGGGGATTCCGGAAGCAAAACCGGTGCTCCTAGAACCAATCTACGCAGTGGATGTGATGGTGCCTGAAGCCTATATGGGTGATATTATCGGTGACATTAGCTCTAAACGTGGGCGTGTGCTTGGCATGGAACCGGGTGAAGATGGTATTACAACCGTAAAAGCACGAGTGCCTTATTCCGAAATGCTCGAATACGGCGTACAGCTTCGTGCCATGACGCAAGGGCGTGGCAGCTTTGACATGACATTTGATGCCTATGAAGAAGTTCCGGCAAAGCTCGCCGAAACCATTATTGCAGATTATAAAGCGGCAAATGCAGACGCATAAGACCTTCATATGATACAATACAATCGACATTGACTACGGTTGATGTCGATTTTTAATTGCATGCACTTTCTATCATATATAAAGGAGCTATCTAGTGAAATTACCGGAAACCAATCCCAAAGCGGAAAATGTGACGCTAAAAGTTATTGCTCGTATTCGTACCCATTTCCCAACAAAATTCGGTGTACCACGCCAAAGTGGGTTGGTAGATGGTCTGGAAAGCATGATTGTTTTCGAGCCGGAATATCGCCATGCAGAGGCCTTGAGAGGTCTTGAGGATGTAGACTACCTGTGGCTCATTTGGTCCTTTTCTGAAGCTATTAGGGACGACTGGTCACCAACTGTGCGTCCACCGCGTATGGGCGGAAACACACGCATGGGCGTATTTGCAACGCGCTCACCATTTCGCCCGAATCCATTGGCATTGTCCTCTGTTCGCCTTTTGCGTATTGAGGAACGTCCTGGCTTGGGACATGTGCTTATTGTTGATGGGGCTGATCAAATGGACGGCACACCTATCTATGATATCAAGCCCTATTTACCCTTTACCGACAGCCATCCCGATGCACGTGCCGGATTTGCAGACCAAACACGCCGGCAATCTGTGCATGTAGAATGTGAAGAAGCACTGCTTGAACGCTTGCCAAAGCATCTAAGAAACGGCGCCGTGGCTATGCTGGCACAAAATCCTACACCGCATTATAAAAAGGATGAAAATCGCATTTATGGCGTCTCCTTTGATACTTTTGACATACGTTTTCAAGTGAAAGAAGACGTTTTAACCGTCGTAGACATCATCGCGATGAAATAGCATTGAATACCGCTTTTCGTAGTGGGAATTTCATAAACGCTGTTGACATGTAAGTAAAATTAGATATACTGAATCAAGAAGAACAAATTAAAAGGGTGGAGGGGAGAAAATGGTTTTTGAACAGGTTAAGGAAAGCCTCGCTGAAATCTTGAGCAAAGACATGGACATGATTGACATGGACACCAAGCTTGTTGACGATTTGGGCGTTGATTCCATCGATTCAGTGGAATTAATTATGGCTGTTGAAGAAGTTTACGACATCACCATACCTGAAGAAGACGCCATGGCGATGAAAACTGTCGGCGATGTTGTTGAGTACATCGAAGATCATATCGTTGAAGACTAAATATTAGAATGACACAGTGCGAGATGGACGCTGTGTCATTTTTTGCATTGTGTAACAATTCGATTTGAATTATTAAGCATTTTGGAGTATACTATCCATATAACGTCATATATGATATTCAAAGGAGAGAATAGACCAATGAATGACATTTGGGAAACACTTGAAACCCGTATTAAAGGCAAAAACATCACCATCGTTTTTCCGGAAGGCGAAGATGTTCGTATCCTCGGCGCAGTAGCTCGCCATCAAAAAGATGGTCTCATCGTTCCAATTTTGATTGGTAACCCTGAAAAAGTAACTGCAATCGCTAAAGAAAACGGTATTGACATTGAAGGTGTTCAAATCATCGACCCTAACACCTATGCTGAATATGATGAAATGGTTGCTAAATTCGTAGAACGCCGCAAAGGCAAAGCTACCGAAGAAAAAGCACGTGTTCAACTCTTAGACCCTAACTACTTTGGTACCATGCTCATCTACATGGGCAAAGCAGACGGTATGGTAAGTGGTGCTTGCCACTCCACCGGCGACACCGTACGTCCGGCACTCCAAGTCGTTAAGATGGCACCTGGCTGCTCCCGTGTAAGTGGTGCAATGGTTATGCTCAAGGGTGAAGAACGTTACCTCTTCAGCGACATCGCTATCAACATCACCGTTGACGCTCAAGCAATGGGCGAAATTGCAGTTGAAAGTGCGAAGACCGCTAAGACCTTCGACATCGACCCTAAGGTTGCATTGTTGAGCTTCTCCACCAAGGGCTCCGCAGTATCCCCAGAAAGCGAAAAAGTTGCTGAAGCAACCAAGATTGCGCAAGAACTCGCTCCTGAACTTCCAATCGATGGGGAACTTCAATTTGACGCTGCATTTGTAGCAAGCGTTGGTGAACGCAAGGCACCGGGCTCCAAAGTTGCTGGCCATGCAAACACCTTTATCTTCCCTAGCCTTGAAGCTGGTAACATCGGCTACAAGATTGCTCAACGTTTCGGCGGTTTCGAAGCTATCGGGCCAATCCTTCAAGGTCTTGCTAAACCAATTAATGACCTTTCCCGTGGCTGCAACGAAGAAGACGCTTACAAGCTCGCTATCATCACTGCAGCACAAGCAGTTGTTGAATAATTTCGTATTGAAACCTCTTGCTCAGGCAAGAGGTTTTTTTATGCAAAACATGCTTGCAATACCGTCAAATATCTGATAAAATATATATCTGTAATCCCTGCTCTGTAAATATTATGACAGAGCCGTTAGTCCGGGGGGAGGAGGTGCAAGAATGCGCGATTATGAACTTCTTTATATCATTAAGACTGAAGTAAGCGAAGAACAAAACCAAGCTGTTATCGACCGTTACAACGGTGTCCTCGAATCCGAAGGTGCTGAAGTAGTAAAGGTTGACAAGTGGGGCAAGAGAAAGCTCGCTTACACCATCGACAAAAAGTACACTGATGGTTTCTACGTTTTAGTGACATTTAAGGGCGAAGCTAACGCTGTCAACGAAGTTGACCGTTTGATGAAGATTGACGAAAGTCTCATCCGCCACATGATCACCCGTGTAGGCGAATAATTCTTTTATCAGTAGAAAGAGGGCCTAGCAATGAACAAAGTCATCTTAATTGGTCGTTTGACACGTGATCCTGAATTACGTTACACACCGAGCGGTGCAGCCGTTTGCAATTTCAACATTGCAGTTGATCGTCCGTTCAACTCTCAAAGTGGTGAAAAAGAAGCGGATTTCATTGACATCGTCGTATGGAACAAATCTGCTGAAAACGTTGCAAAGTATATGACTAAGGGCCGTCAAATCGCTGTTGAAGGCCGTTTGCAAATTCGTAGCTACGATGGTAACGATGGACAACGCCATTGGCGTACCGAAGTCGTTGCAGACCGAGTTGAATTCTTGGGCAGTGGCAACGGTAATGCAGGTGGTGGCTACCAAAACAGTAATCAAGGATTCCAAGGTAGCAACCAAGGCTATCAACGTCAAACTGATCAATTCGCACAGCCAGCAGCTCCAAGAGAAAACCCATCTCTTGGGGGCTTCGGAACTGAAGTCAGCTTCAGTGACGAAGATTTGCCGTTTTAATTAGGAAAGGAGTCTCAACATGGCAAGAAGAGAACGCAACAGACGTTCACGCAAGAAAGTTTGCCAGTTCTGTGTTGATAAAGTTGAACACATCGACTACAAAGACACGAACCGTCTGAAAAAGTACATGACCGAACGTGGTAAAATTCTTCCACGTCGTATCACCGGTAACTGCGCTAAGCATCAACGCGCACTCACCGTTGCAATCAAGCGTGCTAGAGCTATGGCTTTGCTTCCATACTCCAACGACTGATTGTAAGATATATTATAAAATCAAAGCGATGTTCCTTGGGGACATCGCTTTTTTTGTGCACACAATAAGAGGGCATATTATTAATGAAGAAAATAAACAAGGAACGTTCCAATGAATTATTCAATGGAGCGTTCCTTGTTTTTTTATTTGAGGGAATCGAGATAAACCGCCAAAAGCTCAAGGGCAGTAGCACGCTCCTTTGACGGAAGTAGCGCAAGACGTGTAAATAATTCTTCCTGTTCAATATCAAGGGGTGTGTCATCGTCAGTGAGAATTTCGTTAGGGGTGATATGTAGTGCAGCACAAATATGCAATATCGTTTGTAAGCGCATATTGCTTGTACCACGCTCAATGTCTGCGTACGCACGGTCCGATAACTCGGACGCTTCCGCTACCTGTGCCTGGGTGAGACCCATGCTTTTTCGAATAGTTAGAAGCTTGTTTCCTATAGCGCGATTGTCTGTAATAAGCATAATTATTCCTCCATAATTGCCGTTATAGGAATTCTACTTCCTATTATGCTTGTAAAAGAGGAGGCATAACCGTATAATAATAGGAAGGATACTTCCTGTTATTAAGGAAGTGAACACGAAAGGGGGATAGTGATGTTCTGTCAAAAATGTGGAAAAGAAATCTCAGATGATGCAACCTACTGCATACATTGCGGATGTGCGGTAGAAACCGGAAGGGTGCGAAAGAATCGAGGCAATGTGAATAGTACAGAAAAGACAGAAGAGGTGAGCGTTTTGCTGGTCTTGCTGTCTTTATTTATTCCGATTGCAGGCATTATCGTGGGCGCTGTTCGTTATAACGAACATCCGGACACATCAAAAATTTATATTTGGTGTGGCGTTGGTGCCTTTATTTTTAGTTCCATAGTGTTAGCGTTCTGTTAAATAGTGAAGGAGGAATAGAAGTATGAATTCTGAGGATTTTATTGAGAAACTGAATCGTATTTTCTTTGGTGATGTGACAAGAAAATACAAGGTTATTGCAAAAGTCTTCTTTTTTATTGGGTTAGCTGGGTTGGCTATTGGATCTGTATTGTTTTTGCTTGCTTTGATTTTTTATTCTGAAGATGCGCTTCTTCTAAGTTTGTGTTTACTGGGAACAGGGGGAGCGTTGGTTCCTTCTTGTTGGTTACTATATGGTCGTGCGGATTTATTGGACAACGTTCATCATATCCGTTTGGAAATGACTCGCGGATTTTTGTCCAATGAGAGGTCAAAATCAATTGACCAGTTACCACGCTTATAAGAGGTGACGAGATGGCAGAACGTTATGAAAAGGTGTTCTCACAAGCGGATAATCTTTATTGTACCGGTGCACCGCTCGTTTTAAAGAAGGGTGCTTTATTAAAAGATGGTCTAACACAAAATATTGTTGCTCAGCTAAAGTTTAAAAGCATACAGGATAAAATCATCAAAGCGGTTACAGTAAAAATTCTTTCTTATGATACATTAGGAAAACCGCTAAAAGAGGAAACGCAGTACCAATATTTGGATCTCTTTGTAAAAAGAGACGAATCCTTTGGTGAGCAGGTACCGATTATTGTTGTGAATTCGCAAACGCGAAGCTACCAAATCATCGTTTCACAAGTGATTTTTGTAAACAATACCATTTGGACAGGCAATGAGGTTTGGACACCACTTGCCCAAGCGCCGTCCTGTAGCGAGGTGCTTCAAGAGCCGGAGCTATGCAAGCAATATGCCACTGAATTTGGCAGCAAAAAAGGACAAATGCATAGTATCCAAAGGGACTTGTTTATCTGTGCCTGTGGTGCTATCAACCGCTTAGACGAAGAAAAGTGCCATCAATGTGGGCTACCAAAAGAAAAGCTTTTCAATTTTGACAAAAACGAGCTTCAAAAGAACTGTCAAATTCGACTGGAAAAGGAAGAAGCTGAACGCCTAAGACGTGTAGCTGAACAGGAACGTAAAAAGCAGAAGTATCGTGAGCTTGTAAAAAAGCTCCTAAAAATTGGCATTCCGTTAATTATTGTATTGCTGGCTTGTGGCTTTGCGATGGATAAATATCAAGAACTTGATAGTGAGTATCAGTACGCAATGTCCCAAATGGAGGAAGGGTACTATGAAAATGCTATCGAAGAATTTAAAGCATTGGGCAATTTCAAAGATAGCCCTGAACGTGTAAAGCAAGCACAAGATGCCATTGATAAAGAAAAGGCTGAAACCTACAAAGAAGCAAAAGCGCTTCTAGAAGCCGGTGATGCATTGGGGGCCGAATATAAATTCGGTTTTATTCCAGGCTATAAGGATGCGGATGAACTTTGTGCAGTTGCCGATGAACAAGAACGTGTCAATGATGTTTACATGGAACGTACTACCAATACAGATGAGTATGAATGTTTAAGCAATAATGCAATTCAAGAGGTGATGCAAGGTGACTGGATGTTGGTTGGCCCATATTATCTAAAGAAAATAGTCGTTACAGATGACGGGAAAGCAACCGCGGACGATGGAACTATCTATCAATGGAAATTGGATGATAATGATCTTCTATTTTATGAATATGAAGAAGATGATGAAGCATCAAAAAAATATGAAAAATATAGAATTCATTATGCGGTGTCGAAAGGTGCCCGAGAAGGCTATTATATTGGTGAAATATATGATGAGTTTGAAATTCAAATGATGCTACTTCCGGTTGACTCCGACTATGTAAAACGCCTACAGGCATATGTGGCAAATGAAGAGGAATAAATAGGAGGATATCATGGAAAATCGCTACGAAAAATCTGTGTGCTACCTACTGAGGAGAGCGGTGGCAACAATGATGTATCCATTGTCGCAGGCGCATTGCTGTATGATACGATGACGCAGAGTAAGCTGATTCAGTTAAAGCTTCAAAACAATAGCGGCCAAACGCTTACAGGCGTGCTAGTAACGTGTGTGCTTTATGGAGAAAACAGTGAAAACATCCTAGGAGAAACCTTCTATCAATACGAAGGCCTTCATATCGCAAGTGGAGAAGCCTTCGGCGAGCAAACACCGATTGCGATTCAAACGCAGGAGGCACAAGCCTTTGATGTCGTGATTGCGAATGTGACCTTTGAAGATGTTACGGAGACGGTCATCGAGTCTGAATCAGAACAGGCGAATCGTCAAATAGTGCAGAACGATTCTGAATCGGCTTTCGTTAGAATGGACGCAGAACCGTCCGGAACAACACAAATTCTGGACAATGCACCTAAAAAGAAATTCTCACTGAAATGGCTTATTGCAGGGGCTGTTTTAATTAGTGCGCTTTTGATTGCTGTTTTTGGCTCTGGTGCTAGTGAGCCATTCATTGGTCTGTGGACTTCCAGCACTGTAAGCAATGACTTTGAAGCGCTTACCGATGGTGACACGCTTCCGTTTGAGGGAATCGATTTCACTATTAAGCGCAATGGGGATTTTTTAATTGAAATTGATGGAGAAGATGAAACAATAGAAGGAAAGTGGAAAAAAACAACGGAAAAGATAGATGGAAGCAACATGGCGGTGTATGAGCTAAAATATGATGGATTTACTATCGGTAAGTTCCTCTATAGTCCAAGCTATATTGAAAACGGTAGTCGAGAAGATTCGGGTACAATTATTCTTAATATGAACGGTATGTGGATTCTGTTCGAAAAGGTTTAAATCAAAAAAAGCTTGTTCTGTCATTTAGAACAAGCTTTTTAATTTGTGCAAACAAAAAAATGCAGCAACCAAAGTTGCTGCACTTGGAATATTATTTTTGTGGGTCGATGAGACCGTAGGTGCCATCGTGACGACGGTAAACGACGCCAACTTCATCGGTATCCGCATTGAGGAAGATGTAGAAATCGTGGTCAATCAATTCCATTTGAAGGATTGCTTCTTCAGCATCCATGGTCTTGAGGGTGAAGGATTTCTTTTTGCTGATTACATCGGAAGCGTTATCATCCGGAATTTCAGCTTCTACAGCTGCACTGAACATTGGTTCAGCTTTTGCTTGTTTACCCTTGCGGTTCATGCGAGTTTTGTATTTACGAATTTGACGTTCGATTTTATCAACAACAGCGTCGATAGAAGCGTACATGTCAGCGGAAGATTCTTCAGCACGGAGAATGTAACGACCGAGCGGAATGGTTGCTTCTGCTCTGTGATCATCTTTTTCTACAATAAGGGTGACGGTGCCTTGCATTTCATTGTAGAAATATTTTTCAAGTTTTACGAAGCGTTTTTCTACATATTCTTTTAATGCAGGGGTGACTTCGGTATTACGTCCTTTAATAGTGATGTTCATATAGACCATCCTTTCAGCAGTTGCTTTATTTAGAAGATTCGAACTTTTATTGAATCTATACTACTAATTATAAGAATATTTATAATTATTGCAAGTAAAACTTTTTAGACATTAATTTCTCTAAGCATTTTGATCAATTCGACAAAGCGCTGATCGGAAATGCTATAGATAGACATCTGGCCTGTTTTTTTGAAGGTAACAATTTTGTGTGCCCGTAACAATGCAAGATGTTGCGACAGTGAGCTGTGAGAAATGTTTGACGCTTGGGTCAAAATATCGTGAATTTCATTAACGGACCGAGGGGCGACGGATAAAATATATAGAATCATGAGACGATTAGGGTTGCTGAGTAATTTCAACATCGACGCGGTCTTCACGAAACGCTCGCTATCCTCTATTAAATCCTGCAGTACGTTTGCATCAGGTGTGGTCATTTTGGATACCTCCTTTTGAAACAAGCTGATGGCAAAAAAACATTTATAACTGCTATAACTTCTTTTTGTTTTAGATATATTATAAT
>ERZ1034901.2824-NODE-2824-length-10662-cov-7.345432_pt1 | contig 10662 bp, 10 predicted proteins | sample MGYA00520628_ERZ1034901 | MGnify/ENA primary metagenome ERZ1034901 (study PRJEB33766, sample SAMN09781783) | gut metagenome | biome: gut microbiome | host: Homo sapiens | place: Madagascar | study: EMG produced TPA metagenomics assembly of the PRJNA485056 data... | reverse complement strand
CCAATCTGAATGAGACAGTCTCTGCCATGTATCCATTACTTCAACCGGCAGTTGAAGAGATTGCCGATCAGATCGTCGCCACACAGTCTCTCGATGACATCCAATATACAGAAGAGACCCATTATACCTCTCAGGCCATTATCAATGCTGTCGATGAAGCATTAAAAAAAGCCGCGGCTAATTAGCTGCGGCTTCTCAGTTCTTATTCTTCTTTTTCAATTTTTTATCTCAGATTCTTCTATCCCTCTACAATCAGATACTGTCCGTTCGGCAGTGCAAATACTTCTGCTGCTTCCTCAATCTCCTCCATAGACATGCCATCTACATCCATGCCCTCTTCTTCCAGAAATTCCTTAACTTCTTCGATATTATTCACAACTGCTGCCATGCAATCTTCCAGAAATGCCTCTGCTTCTTCCAACGTATCGGCTACCGGTTCATCAAACAGCTTACCCTGTTGTTCCAGAAACGCCTGCAGACATTCTTCATCGTATTCATACATATCTCTTATCCTCCCTCACGACTATGATACGAATTGTAATAACTGATCCGGTGTAGTAATAATATGCTCTGCTCCTGCAGCCTCAAGTGTTTTCCTGTCACGGAAGCCCCATTCTACGCCGACGCTCTTAACTCCCGCCGCACGTCCTGTGACAATGTCCACCTCAGAATCTCCCACATACAGGCACTCTGATTCAGGAATCTGCATATTCTTGAGAATATAATGAATACCAGCCGGATCCGGTTTGCGCGGAATTGCATCCATCTGTCCCTGTACATGATCAAACAACTCTTTTCCGAAAAAGGTCTCTACCACATCTACAGTCTGCTGATGCGGCTTATTCGACAGCACTGCGAGCCTTATTCCTCTGTCCTTCAGCTCCTTCAATGCTTCCGGGATCCCTGCATAAGGTGCTACATGGTATGTACAGTTCTCCCCGAAGACTCTGCCATATACCTGCATTCCCTCTTCAATCCGTGTCGCTCCTTTATCGCCTGCTGCATTCAATGCCTCTTCTATCAGCTTCCGTGCTCCATTCCCTACAAATCTTCGGCACTGGTCTCTGCTGATCTCAGTAAGTCCCATCTCCTGCAAAGTCAGGTTCACTGAATATACCAGTGAATCAAGTGTGTCTGTCAATGTTCCGTCAAGGTCAAAAATGCATGCTTTCATAATCCGCTCCTTTCTGTATCTATCATAGTATGAAAGGAATGAAAAAGCAACCGCTAATTAACTCAGATACTGACGCATACTTTTGAGGGCACATTTCTCCAGACGGCTTACCTGCGCCTGGGAAATGCAGATCATATCTGCCACTTCCATCTGTGTCTTTCCTTCAAAAAATCGAAGCTCTATGATATACCGTTCCCGCTTTCCAAGGCGGTCCAATGCTGCCTCCAGTGACAGATTCTCCACCCATTTTTCTTCTTTGTTCTTGCGGTCACTGATCTGATCCATCACGTACAGTGGATCCCCACCGTCATTATAGACCGGCTCCTGCAGACTCATCGGTGCCTGTATGGCATCCAGCGCATAGACAATATCCTCACCTGAGATACCAATCTCCTGCGCGATTTCTTCCACCGTAGGTTCCTTCTGATTGCGCTTCACATATGTCTCTCTCGCATAGATTGCCTTATATGCAGTATCCCGTAACGATCTGCTCACCCGGATGCTGTTGTTGTCCCGCATATACCTTCGAATCTCCCCAATTATCATCGGGACTGCATAAGTACTGAATTTCACATCCAGCTCCGTATTAAAATTATTGATTGCCTTGATCAGACCGATACATCCGATCTGAAACAGGTCATCCGGGTTTTCATTGCTGTTGCCGAACCGTTTGATAACACTTAACACCAATCTCAGATTCCCCTTAATATACTGTTCTTTTGCCTCTTTATCCCCTGCCTTGATACGCGCAAACAAAGCTTCCTTCTCCTGATTGCTCAGGATAGGAAGCTTTGCTGTATTCACTCCACATATTTCCACTTTTCCCTGTGCCATTACGAACCTCCACCAGATGTATATTGGCTGCATCCACAGCTCTATCTAGTAGAAATTCTCTCCATATGGTCAGGTGTTATTCTCCCTTGAGGAAAATAAAAAAACTTTTAGTCCTTGACATTAACGATCCCATTTGTCTGCCAGATTCTGAATCTGTGTCTCGAATTTGGCCAGATCTTTGTTCGCCAGTCCTTCATTCTTAAGAACCACCTGCAGCAGTCTCTTAGCAGCTGCAACCACACGTTCAAATGCAGCATTGGCACGTGCTCTTGCCGGTTTCTCAGCAGCCTTCTTCGGTACCGGTGTACCTGCCGTGATCACCGTATTCGTCGCCAGATCCACACAGCCACCGGAATATGGTGCAAATGCCGGGCAGCCGATCTCCTTAGATGCAAGCTCTGCAAAGCTGTCTGTCACATGATCCTCTCCATGTACGACCATGATCCTCTCCGGCTTCTTCTCAAAACCATGCAGCCATGCCAGAAGTCCGTTCATATCTGCGTGACCACTAATCCCCTGCAGGCATTCAATCTTCGCATTGACCATAATACTCTCACCAAATATCTTCACGCACTCTGCACCCTCTACAAGCTTTCGTCCAAGAGTTCCCACTGCCTGATATCCCACGAAGCAAATGGTGCATTCTTTACGCCAGAGATTGTGCTTCAGATGATGTCTGATACGTCCTGCATCACACATGCCGGAAGCGGAGATGATAACCTTCGGCTTCTCATCAAAATTAATCTCCTTAGAGTCGTCGCTCGTGATCGACGTCTTTAACCCCGGAAATACCAGTGGGTTGATCCCCTGTTCGATCAGCTTCATAGCATCCTCGTCAAAGCAGGACTTTACATTCTTATTGAACACTCTGGTAGCTTCAATCGCCAGTGGACTATCCACATAAACTTCAAAATCCGGATACTCCGGAATCCGGTTCTCTTCCTTAATTTCCCGGATAAAATACAGAATCTCCTGCGTCCTTCCTACGGCAAAGGATGGGATCACTACATTACCGCCCTTGTCAAATGTCTCTTTCAAAATACGGGTAAATTCGCCTACATAATCCGGAATCTTATCTCCGTGCGTCCGGTCTCCGTATGTAGATTCGATCACCACATAATCTGCCTCTTTTACATACTGAGGATCTTTGATGATCGGCTGGTTCAGATTGCCTACATCTCCGGAAAATACAATCTTCTTAGACACGCCATCCTCATTGATCCAGATTTCAATACAGGCTGATCCGAGCAAATGTCCCACATCAGTAAATCTTACCTCAATACCTTCACACAGTGTGATCCTCTGATTATAATCACACGGAGCCAGCAGACGGATCGCTGCATCTGCATCTGCCATGGTATACATTGGTTCATAGATCTCTGCGCCGCTTCGTCTTGCTTTTCGGTTGCGCCATTCCGCCTCGAATTCCTGGATGTGTGCGCTGTCACGCAGCATAATGTCACACAGATCTGCTGTAGCAAATGTCGTAATGATCTCACCCCGGAATCCTTCTTTTGCCAGCAGAGGAAGCTTACCGGAATGATCGATGTGCGCATGGGTTAATAATACGTAATCGATGTCACCCGCATTAACCGGCAGCTCCTGATTCTCATACAGATCCGGTCCCTGTTCCATACCACAGTCAATCAGAATGTTCCTGCCACATGCCTGAAGCAAATGACAGCTTCCGGTCACTTCATGGGCTGCTCCTATAAACGTAAGTTTCATACCGTCATCCCCTTTTTCTTATGTATCTGTCACGGTTCTATTGTTATGTTTATTATACTACATTTACACATATTTTACCATTTCTCTGCGCAATCTCTGCATGATTTTCTTCTCCAGTCTTGAGATATAAGACTGGGAGATCCCAAGAATATCCGCCACCTCTTTCTGAGTCTTTTCCTCCCCGTCTCCGGTACCGATCCCGAAGCGCATCCGGACGATCATCTGCTCCCTTCTGCTCAGTCTTCCAAGTGCCTTCAGAAGTACTCTGCACTCTGCTTCATGCTCCAGATCCCGGGTGATTGTATCCTCTTCCGTCCCCAGTATATCCGACAACAGCAGTTCATTCCCATCCCAGTCCACATTTAACGGCTCATCAATAGACACTTCCAGTCTGGTCTTATTATTTCTCCTGAGATACATCAGAATCTCATTTTCAATACATCTGGATGCATAAGTTGCAAGCTTGATCTTCTTCTCCGGATCATAGGTATTGATCGCCTTGATCAGCCCGATCGTACCAATGGAAATCAGATCCTCCACACCAACTCCTGTATTATCGAACTTCTTAGCTATATATACGACCAGTCTGAGGTTATGCTCAATCAGCTTCTTTTTCACTTCCTCCTCTCGCTCGGTGCCAATCCCGGAGATAGCTTCCGCTTCCTCTCTTGCATTTAACGGTGTCGGAAGGATATCGGCACCACCAATATAAAAAACTTCTTTCGTTTCCGGAAATAAAAATGTTCTCACCTGTGGAAATATCTTCCATCCAAGTCCTGCTGCCATACTCATCATTACACCCTCCTGCTATATATCTGGATTTAATATCATGTCATATTCCGTTCCAAAAGAGGCGTCATCACTTACTGCGATCATGGGCTTCTCATAGCTCTGCTCTTCTCCTTCGATCCACAGACTGTCGATGGTAACCACCGGCAGCATTCCTCTGCCTTTTCCGATGGTGTGATATTCAATCTTGCGCAGACTTTTCAATTCTTCCAAAGACATCAGCTTCTCAGCCATATGCCTTGTGATAATGCTGACTGCCTTCCCACTCACCGGATCCCGCAGATGATTTCCTGTATCAATTACAGCCGCTGCCGAACACGTTCTGTTCCCATACACCAGCCGTACTTCACAGTGGATCTCTCCAAAATGAAATAACAGTGATAACATTTTCAGCGCCCCGGAAGCCAGATAATAGCTCGCTACCGCAAGTGCAAAGAACAGACTTCCAACCTGTGCATACTGTCCGAGAAAGGAAAATATCCCTCCTGTCAGGAATCCACCGATATACAGAGTAATCATTCCCCTTGCAAGCTCCGGTCCTTTGCGGATCCTCAATCCCACTATCAGCATAATTCCAGGAATAATCAAATAAAAAAGTCCATATTTTATAAACGTATAAGGTATCCTGACAGCGACCACTACGCAGGTTGCAAGCGCCCCGGCAAGTGCTGCCAGACAGATCCGCCAGACAGGCTCGCGAGAACGCAGTACATGCTTTGTGATCAGGAGCAATATGTAGTCCATCAGGAAATTTTCCAGAAATAATACGTCTATATACAGCTCATAATACACACGATATCCTCTCTTGAATAATAGTTAGTTTTTTTCTGTTTTTTCTTCTGAATACTAAATCGATTTGGTAATCAAACAAGACCTATTATAGAGAACGAAAGATAAATATTTTGTCAAAAAGAGAACAGACAAGTAACATTTTTACTGCCAAGATTCTTTCCTTTTTTTGTTGCAATAATGACTATTACGCAAAAGAACCGCTGTAATTGCAGAATAAAACATCTGCCGTTACAACGGTTCTTCGAATCGTGTCAATATTAATTACTTTTTGAAGAAATCCGGAATCTTAATGGACTGCTCTTTTACCTTAGCAGTCGGGATCTTCGGTGTATCCAGTGTCGGTGATGTACCTCCTACTGTTCTTCTTGGTACTGCTGTTGTACCACCATTAGAAGTCGGTGCAGCTCCCATATCCTGCTTAGCCGCATGTGATGCGTAAGTCGGTCTCTCAGTATATGACTGTCTCTCATAAGAAGATGCCGGTGGAACCATACCCTGACGCTGTACGCCTTCCAGTCTGGATTTTAATTTAGAGGTTGTGCCGCCTACGTTATGTAAGCCTGTAGCGATAACTGTGATTGTAGCTTCATCAGCTCTTGAATCATCGTACATAGCACCAAAGATAATATTAGCCTCTTCACCTGCAAGTTCCTGAACATATTCAGCCGCATCTGCTGCATCCATAAGAGTGATATCACCGGAAATATTGATGATAACATGAGAAGCTCCCGCGATCGTAGTCTCAAGAAGCGGACTGGCAACAGCCTGCTTAACAGCTTCCAGAGCCTTATCATCGCCGCGTCCCTGACCGATACCGATATGAGCAATGCCCTTATCTGTCATAACAGTCTGTACATCAGCGAAGTCGAGGTTGATCAGTGATGGTACATTGATCAGGTCTGTGATACCCTGAATACCCTGCTGCAATACCTCGTCAGCCTTCTTCAAAGCTTCCGGCATGGTTGTCCGTCTGTCTACAATATCAAGCAGCTTGTCATTTGGAATGACAATCAGCGTATCTACACTTTCTTTTAACTTCTCAATACCAGCAAGGGCATTGTTCATACGAGTCTTAGACTCGAAACGGAAAGGCTTGGTTACAACACCAACAGTAAGTGCACCCTGCTCCTTGGCAATACGTGCGATTACCGGTGTGGCTCCTGTACCGGTACCGCCACCCATACCACAGGTAACAAATACCATGTCCGCACCTTTCAGTGCTGCCGAAATCTCTTCTGCACTTTCCTCAGCAGCTTTCTCACCGATCTCCGGTCTGGCACCAGCGCCAAGTCCTTTTGTAATCTTATCTCCAACCTGCATCAGTGTCGGAGCCTTGCACAACTGAAGTGCCTGCTTATCTGTATTAACAGCTATAAATTCAACACCGGCAATCTGCTCGTCGATCATACGGTTCACGGCATTGTTACCGCCGCCGCCGACACCTACAACAATTATCTTTGCCGCTGCTTCTGATTCGTTTGTCTTAATTTCCAGCAAGAGTTTCTCCTCCTTCGTCATCCTTATTATATAAATATACATCCCATATCGACCATGTCTGATACATCAGATGCACACAGACTCTGCCATATATAGTATTATAATATAAGCTTTTTGGCAAAATATCAATAGGAATTTACCGATTTTTCATAATATTCACAACTATTCTCCATAATAAGTTCCCTGAGAGTCTGATGTACCATAACTGTCATATGATGAATCTTCTGATGTTGTATCGCCTTCTAATGTTGTATCGTCTTCTGATGTCGTATTATCTTCTGATGGCTCATCTGCCTCTTTCTCAGAAAACGTGATCACATTAGAATCATTCTCGTAATACTCCAGATGAAGCACACCGCTCTTACCTTCGAGTTTTGCGATGATCGGTGAAATCTGCGCCATCTTCTCTGTCGTAATATCTGTACCAAGCTGTACACAGATATCACCAAAGTACAGGTTGATCCCATCATCCTCATACACAATCCGATCCGGTGTCAAATTATAATTCTTCACTTCCACAGCCACATTAAGGATTGCCTGCAGGAGCTTATTACTCTTTACTTTTATTTTCTGATACAGCTTGGTGCTGCCGGCATCTATGCCTTCAATCCCAGGCACGCCATCTCTGAGTTCCGTACTCTTATGCACAATCTTTCCGTCTTTGTCAAAGTACGCATACTCACTGCCTTCATCTAAATATCCGATAATCGTTTTTTCCTTTACCGTTACTTTTACTGTCCATGGACTCTTCAGACTTACTTTCATAGAATCCAGGCTCTTCGGTGTATCATGCTTCAGAAAGCGATATTTTACCAGCAGATAAACCGAATTGAATGACAGCGTATCCTTCTGCATTGATTCTGTGATCACCTCGTTTTCTGTATAATCATTGCCGCTTACTTCAATCTTCTGTACATAGAACAAAAGTCCAAATCCGATCACTATGATCGCGATTGCCAGAAGCAGCGTTACCAATGCATACACTCTGTGATTCTTTTTTCTCCTTCTTCTCCGTTTCTTTGCCATTGATACTCCTCCTGCGTAGTTGCCCATCTCTTTATCCATTATCCAGCTGACACACTGAGCACCAGCCCCATCTCAAGTAGCAGAAACACTACCGATGTTCCCCCATAGCTGATAAAAGGAAGTGTGATCCCCGTATTAGGAATCGTATTGGTCACTACCGATATATTCAAAATCACCTGTATCATCATATGTGCCATGGCTCCCGCTCCGATCAGCGCACCAAACAGATCTTCTGCATGCGTTGCGATCACGAAAAAACGCCATATCAGAATCAGAAACAGTATCAGTACAAAGCCTGCTCCCACCAGCCCCAATTCTTCACATATAATGGAAAATATCATATCATTCTGCGCTTCCGGCACAAAGCCAAGCTTCTGAATACTCTCACCCAGCCCTCTGCCAAATAATCCACCGGAACCGATCGCATACAGTCCCTGCAACGTCTGATATCCTTTTTCGTACTTCTCCGGATTACGCCAGATTGCGATCCGCTCCAGTCGATAGCTCTCCAATGCCAGGAACACAGTCATAAAGCCACATCCCAGCACTCCCATCCAGATAAACTGTGCATATCTGGGACTTGCTACAAAGATCAGCACTGCAGCAATCCCCAATATAATAATTGCCGTACTCAGATTACTGGCTCCCACCAGTCCAACTACCGGCAGTACACACAGCATAATCCGAAGCATCGTCCAGATACTGCTCATCTTCTCCACATTTCTCGTCACAAGATATGCCAGGAACAGAATAACTGCCACCTTGGCATATTCAGACGGTTGAAATGAAAACGGTCCCAAAGACAACCATCTTTTGGAACCGTTATATTCATCACCGAACAATACGACTGCAATCGACAGAAGGATTGCACCCAGATACGCCGGAATCGCGAATTTCTTCCAAAAATGGTAGTCCGTCCCGGCCATTACAAACATCGCCACAACGCCAAGTCCTGTCGCAAACAGCTGTTTCTTCAGATAGTAGAAAGAATCATGAAACTTCACTTCCCCATTGTAGGCACTGGTACTGTATAGGATCACCAGTCCGATGATCATAATCAGAAACAACGTCGCCAACAATGTGTGATCATAACTTTTCTTTTTCAAGTCCGGCACGAAGCGCCAAGCCTCCTTACAGAGAATTTACAATTTCTTTGAATTTATCTCCGCGTTCTTCGTAGTTCTTAAACATACCCCAGCTTGCACATGCCGGAGACAAAAGCACTGCCTCTCCCGGCTCAGCAAGCTTTGCAGCTGTAAGCACCGCATCTTCAAAGGTATCTAACAGCATAATATCCGTAAATCCACACTCTTCTGCCTCTTTGGCAATCTTTTCTCTGGTCTGTCCGATCAGAATCAGTTTCCTCACTTTGCCATCAAAGCTCTCAATCCATTCTTTGTACTCGGACTGTTTATCGTAACCGCCGCCGATCAGATACGTTGGGCGGTTCATTGCCTGAATCCCACGGATTGCAGCATCCGGATTCGTTCCCTTAGAATCATTGTAATATGCCACGCCATTCTTCTCTGCCACAAATTCAATACGGTGTTCTACTCCTGCAAATTCTTTAATTGTCTTACGGATGCTGTCCATCGGCACACCGTAAGCTGCTGCCATAGCAACTGCTGCCATTACATTCTCATAATTGTGTACACCAAGAAGTTTCAGCTCCTTTACATTGCACACCAGACATTCATCCGGATTACGGTAAATGATGTTACCATCTTCCAGATAGATTCCTTTATCCAGTTTACGCTTGCTGCTGAAATATAGAACCTTCGTCTGCAATGTTTCACCAAATTCACGAAGTACTTCGTCCTCATAATTCAACACACAGGTATCTTCTGCAGTCTGATTGATCGCCACATTCTTCTTAGCCTGTATGTATGCTTCCATCGTATGATGACGGTTCAGATGATCCGGTGTAATATTCAGAACAGCAGATACTCTCGGTCTGAAGTCCACAATACTCTCCAACTGGAAGCTGCTCATCTCCGCTACGATCACAGAATCATCTCTGGTCTCATCTACTACATTGGTGTAAGGAATTCCGATATTACCAACTACAAATGCGCTGTCATATACAGCCTTCATGATCTCGCCAAGAAGTGCTGTTGTCGTAGTCTTACCATTGGTACCGGTAATCGCAAGTACTTCTCCTTTGCCAAGCTCATATGCAAGCTCAATCTCGCCTACTACCGGAATATCTGCTTCCCGCATGCGATTCACGATCGGAAGGTCCGTCGGCACACCGGGACTGATGATCACCAGATCAAGTTTACCCAGAAGCTCTTCCGGAAACTCTCCCAGCACGATATCCGTCTTCGCGCCATCCTTCATCTTGCCACGGATCTCCTCCGCATCCAGCTTGTCATTGCCATCATAAAGCGTCACAGACGCTCCTCGTTCTTCCAGAAGTCCTGCTGCTCCGATTCCACTGATACCAGAACCGAACACCAGCACATTTTTTCCTGCTATATCCATGATATCCTCCTAATCTGTTACATAGCCATCAGCGCAACCATGCAAAGCAGTGCTGTAATAATAGAAAATACAGCCACAACTCTGGTCTCTGACCAGCCACAAAGTTCAAAATGATGATGGATCGGTGCCATCTTGAAAATTCTCTTTCCACCGGTTTTCTTAAAATAGGTAACCTGAATGATAACTGACAGTACCTCCACCAGATAGATCAGACCTACAATAATAATGAATAACGGCATCTGAAGCATATACGCTGCGGAAGCCACAAATCCTCCTAATGCCAGGGATCCTGTATCTCCCATAAACACGCTTGCCGGATATACATTGAACAGAAGGAA
>ERZ1034901.2819-NODE-2819-length-10673-cov-6.230646_pt1 | contig 10673 bp, 13 predicted proteins | sample MGYA00520628_ERZ1034901 | MGnify/ENA primary metagenome ERZ1034901 (study PRJEB33766, sample SAMN09781783) | gut metagenome | biome: gut microbiome | host: Homo sapiens | place: Madagascar | study: EMG produced TPA metagenomics assembly of the PRJNA485056 data... | reverse complement strand
TCTGCAAAAAAAGGAGTTTTTACCAATGCCGCGAGGCATGGGAATGACGTTCTTTGATTCGGTTAATAAGGTATTGAGGATGAGGAAAAAGATAAATAACAGCAACAAGTACAAACCATAGAGCATAAACATACAGAGAGGTGGTGTGAGTGAATCCAGATATGACAAAGATTATACAGGCGCTGATATCTTTGCTAGAAGAACAGGAGAAAGTGAAGATAGATTACGAGCTGGAGGAAACCGCCTGAGGCGGTAGGAAGGAGAGACAGGCTATGAAAGCAAAGACATTAAAGCGGATCGGCACGGCGCTGATCGTGATCGGACTGTTGGGAGCGTATTACACGATCGCCACCATGAATAACCGTGGCGGAGCGATAGCACTGGATTTTGTGAGAGAAGCAATCTGGTGCGTGGTGATGTCCGTCGGGGCGCATTTGAGAGGAAGGGGTGAGATAGGTGGAGAATAAGCAGAGAATCTTGGACTTGCTGTTACCAGCATTACAGGAGACACGTAATCTGCATGATCTGGTGGAGCTAGAGTACAGGGCAGACCGTGAACTGGTGTATGCGAAGTTCGCAAGTGGAAATTACAAGATCGTGAATGTCGCGCTGGACTCCGGGACAGCAATGATCGCTGATGTGATCAAACAGATTGTATAAAAAAGAGTGCTCTCATAAGCCCGGCAAGGCGAGAAGCACTCAGATAATTAGTCAACTTTATTATAACGGATAAGGAGACAAAAGTGAAGACATTAAAGATAACAACTAACAATGAGATTTTAATTGTCGATGTGGATCTTAATGATTATAAAAGCATTCAGAAGGAACTCGGAGGATATGCAGAGAGTGTACTTACTGGAGCTATGCATGAGTATTTTAAAACATCGGTACTTATGCTGGTGGATGAGGAGGGACTGATTAAAAACCTACCAATCAATGTGGTGGCATCTCATTTCTATGGCTACCAGATTCATGGACATGTCATAGCCGGGGATGCGATCTTTGCAATATCACTTGGCGAGAACATGACTGGATTTGGGGAAAGGGATTCAGAGCAGTGGATGGATAAGATGTTACGCGATTTTCCAGTGTTGAGAAGGAGCAGAAGTAATGACAGCAAATAATTATGAGATCAAAGAAAATATTCTGACTTTACCAAAAGAGAACGACTCAGATATTTATCATAAAGAACTGAATCTGATCAGTTGGTATGGAAAGCCAGTAAAATTCGATATCCGTGGATGGTCAGATGATCATACCAGAATAACAAAAGGAATCAGCCTTACAGAGGATGAATTCATAAATATCGCCCACGCGGGGCTTGAAAAATTAGGAGGTAAAGCATAATGGCACAGATTACAGTTACATTTGACAGTTACGAGGAGATGAAGACTTTTGCAGAGAAGCTTCTTGGCACAGATAAGGTGCAGGCCAGCGCAGATAGTAAGGAGGTACCGGTACAGCCACAGAGCGTACCTGTTTCACAGCCGGCTCCATCGGCACCAGTAGCACCAACAGCTTCACCATTACCAATAACAACAGGACAGGCACCAGTACAGACAGCGCCAACAGCACCAATCCAGCCGCCAGTGACACCTGTACCAACTACAGAACGTACATATACATTGGACGAGTTGGCAAACGCTGCTATGACATTGATGGACAAGGGTATGCAGGCACAGTTACAGGAGCTTTTGGCAAGCTATGGCGTAGAAGCACTGCCTGCACTTCCGAAGAATCTATATGGAAACTTTGCAACTGCGCTTAGAGGAATGGGGGCAAATATCTAATGGGACATGCAGAAAGAGCGCATGCGCTGTTAAGCGCATCGGGAGCACATCGGTGGCTGACGTGCACACCGAGCGCGAAGCTGGAGGGACAGTTTCCGGATTCTACATCAGAAGCAGCCAAAGAAGGTACGCTGGCTCATGAGCTAGCGGAGTTAAAGGTACGGCATTACTTCTACACCGTGGATTTCGGAAAGAGAAAATACACGACCAGAGTGAACAAACTGAAAAAAGAGGAGCTCTGGAAAGATGAGATGGAGCGGTATACGAACGAATACCTGGAGGTATTAAAGGTTACAGCCCTCAGTCTGGGAACTGCACCATATGTTGCTATAGAACAGCGTCTGGATCTGAGTGACTGGATTCCGGAAGGATTCGGAACAGCAGACTGTGTGATGGTGTATGGAAACACGGTGCACGTATTTGATTTCAAATATGGAAAGGGAGTGCAGGTGGACGCGGAGCAGAATCCTCAGATGATGTTATATGCGTTAGGGGCTTACAGGGCATATAAAATGCTGTACCCGATAGCGCAGATCAAGATGACGATCATACAGCCGCGTATCGATCATATCTCAGAGTGGACTTGTACCCTGGAGGAATTATTAGCTTTTGGAGAAGAAGTTAAGGAAAAGGCAATGCTTGCGATGGAAGGAAAGGGTGATTATCATCCAGATGAAAAAGCCTGCCGGTTCTGTAGGGCGAAGGCACAGTGCCGGGCAAGATCTGACCATAACGTGAAGAAAGCATTTAATATCGGAGAGTTACCGCCGCTGATCAGCGCAGAGGAAGCCGGAAAAAGGCTTCTGGAGCTTCAGGATGTGGTCAAGTACCAGAAGGATCTACAGGACTGGGCATTGAGTGAGTGCCTTGCCGGAAAGGATGTTCCTGGCTGGAAAGCTGTAGAAGGAAGAAGTACGAGAGACTGGACGGATATGGACGATGCCTTTGATAAGTTGATCAAAACCGGAATAACACCGGAGGAAATGCTGTACGAGAAAAAGCCATTGACTCTGGCTCAGGTGGAAAAAATGATCGGTAAAAAGGAATTTCAGGAGACGATCGGAGAATTTGTCGTAAAGAAATCTGGAAAGCCGACCTTAGTAAAAGAATCAGATAAAAGAGAAGCAATCACGAATAGAGTGACAGCCGGACAGGCATTTAAGGAGGAAAAGTAATATGAATAATTTATGCAATGTAACTACAGGAAAAGTGAGATTTTCGTTCGTACATTTATTTAAGCCTTATGCGTATCAGCAAGGACAGGAGGAAAAATATTCAGCAACGGTGTTGATTCCGAAAACAGATGTTGATACGAAGGCAAGAATTGATGCTGCGATTGAAGCTGCTAAGCAGAAGGGAACTGCCGAGAAATGGAATGGTATCTGTCCTCCGATCATTCCAATCCCGATCTATGACGGAGACGGAGTGAGACCTTCGGATGGAATGGAGTTTGGTCCTGAATGCAAAGGACACTGGGTGTTTACAGCGTCCTCCAAGGCGGATTATCCGCCAGAGATCGTGGATGCCGTGGGGAATCCGATCATTAATCAGTCAGAGGTATACAGCGGAATGTATGGACGTGTGAACGTAACATTTTACCCATATATGTTCGGGGGAAAGAAAGGAATCGGATGCGGACTGGGACCGGTACAAAAACTGGAAGATGGAGAGGTGCTTGGAGGAAGCATGCCAAAAGCATCTGCCGCATTTGGAACAGGGGCACCACAACCTGTTACTGTCAGCGCACAGAAAATCAATCCTATCACGGGATTACCAGTGTAGAGAGGGAGGGCGTAGTGCCCTCTCCAATTAGCAAAAGGAGAACATTGTGAAACATTTAAGCATAGACATCGAAACAAAAAGCAGCGTAGATATCGGAAAAGCCGGATTATACAGATATGCACAGTCGGAGGATTTTGAGATTCTTTTATTTGCGTACCGCTATGATAGCGGAGATGTTCAGATCATCGATCTGGCGCTTGGCGAGAAAATACCAGACACGGTTCTGGATGACCTGAAAAATCCAGATGTTGTGAAACACGCTTATAATGCAGCATTTGAGTGGTACTGCCTGAACCGTGCCGGTTACACGACTCCTTTGGAACAATGGAAATGCACGATGATACACGGTTTATATTGCGGATACACAGCCGGACTTGATGCTACCGGAAAGGCAATCGGTCTCCCGCAGGATAAGAGGAAACTAACGACAGGTAAGGCGCTGATCCGGTATTTCTGTACTCCGTGCAAGCCAACAAAGAACAACGGTAACCGTATCTGGAACCTGCCAAGGCATGCTCCAGAAAAGTGGGAGTTATTCAAAGAATACTGCCAGCAGGACGTTATAACGGAAAGTGCGATCCTCGCAAGGCTGAATGCATTCCCTGTTCCAGAAGAGGAAGAGAAACTGTGGCAGATGGATGTGCGGATGAATGCGTTTGGAGTAAAGGTAGATGCCGGTCTGATCGACGGCGCTTTACAGATCAATGATCTGAGTAAAAACGCTTTGGAGAACGAAGCAAAAGAGATTACAAAATTAGATAATCCGAACAGTGCCCCACAGTTACTGGACTGGATCCATAAACACGGGGTGGAAATGGACAACCTGCAGAAGGCGACTGTAACAGAAAAGTTAGCTGATGATCTTCCGGACAATGTGAGACGGGCGCTGGAAATCAGGCAGCAACTTGGAAAGACGTCAATCAAAAAGTATGTGGCTATGGACGTAGCGAAAGGGAACGATGACAGAGTGCGAGGACTTACACAGTATTATGGGGCGAACAGGACCGGACGCTGGGCGGGAAGATTAGTGCAGATGCAGAATCTTCCAAGGAATTACATTAAGACTTTAGATTATGCAAGAAAACTCGTGGAAGACCGGAATTACCATGGCATCAAGATCTTGTATGGGAATGTGCCGGATACGCTGTCACAGCTTATCCGGACAGCATTTATCCCGTCACAGGGGAACAAATTCGTGGTTGCCGATTTTTCGGCAATCGAAGCGAGGGTGATAGCGTGGCTGGCAGGAGAGACATGGGTAAATGAAGTGTTTGCTACCCACGGAAAGATCTATGAAGCCACAGCTTCGCAGATGTTTCATGTACCAATAGAAAAGATAGTGAAAGGAAATCCGGAATATTCACTACGCCAAAAAGGAAAGGTGGCGACACTTGCCCTTGGGTATCAGGGGGGATCAAATGCGCTGATCGCCATGGGGGCTCTGGATATGGGGCTGTCAGAAGAAGAACTTCCGGATATCGTACATAGATGGAGAAATGCAAATCCAAGGATCAGGGATCTGTGGTATGCAGTTGAAGAGGCAGCACTTGCAGCTATGCGGACAGCACAGCCACAAGCAATATACAATCTGATATTTAATGTTGAGAGTGATATCGTATATGGACAGAATTTTTTGACAGTTCAGCTGCCAAGCGGACGGAAGTTATATTATCCCAGACCGTTTTTGAAAGAGAACCAGTTTGGCAAGATGGCGATCCATTATTACACAGTCGGACAACAGACAAGAAAATGGGAAGTGACATCTACCTATGGCGGTAAGATGACGGAGAATATCGTGCAGGCAATTGCAAGAGACTGTCTGGCGGAGACGTTGAGAAGAATTGATGCCAAAGGACTGCAGGTGGTATTTCATGTGCACGATGAAGTGATCATTGATGCACCGATGGATACGACTGTGGAAGAGATCTGTGACCTGATGGCAGTTCCGATACCTTGGGCGCCGGGGCTGATCCTGAAAGGCGCAGGATTTGAAAGTAACTATTATAAGAAAGACTAGGAGGCCGTAAGGTGGAAAATAACAGAACGCTGCTGATCAGTATAGCGGGAACAAGAAAAACAAAACACTGGCCGAGAACGGAGCTTACATGGGCGGAGTTTGTGGAGAAATTGAAGACTCCGGTCCGCAGTACGGAATCTCTGGATGAATATCTGAATTACGCGAAGGTAAAGCAGGATGAGTTGAAAGACGTAGGAGGTTTTGTAGGCGGTACGTTTGCAGGAGATATAAGAAAGGCAGCATACGTTGAGGGAAGAGACCTTCTGACACTGGATTTGGATAATATACCGACAGGAAAGACAGAGGACATACTGAAGCGAGTAGCCGGCTTGGGATGCAACGCTGTTGTTTACAGCACCAGAAAGCATTGTGGCTATAAACCGAGATTAAGGGTGATCGTTCCACTGGATACGACTGCCAGTGCAGATGAGTATGAGCCTGCGGCAAGAAAGCTTGCGTCCCTGATCGGAATGGAATTCTGTGATCCGACAACATTTGATGTTGCGAGACTGATGTACTGGCCAAGTTGCTGTAAGGACAGTGAGTACATCTGTGAAGTATATGACCGACCATTCTGCAGTCTGCAGGGACTCCTTCAGATGTATGGGGACTGGACAGATGTTTCCCAGTGGCCACAGGTGCCGGGAACGGATGCTGTAGAAAGACGCAGACTTGCAAAGCAGGAGAACCCGACCGAAAAGAAAGGTGTCATCGGTGCATTCTGCCGGACGTACAGTATTACCGAGGCAATGGAGAAATTCATTCCGGGAATGTATGATGCTACGGATGCTGAGGGCAGATATACCTATACCGGAGGATCTACCGTTGGCGGAGCTGTCGTGTATGACGGGGATTTGTTTTTATACAGCCACCATGCAACAGATCCATGTTCTGGATTATTGGTCAACGCATTTGACCTGATCCGGCTGCATAAATTTGGTGACTTGGACCAGGAGGCAAAAGAAGGAACACCGAACAGTAAATTGCCGTCTTTTATGGCGATGACAAGACTTGCGAGCAATGATAAGGCAGTGTCTGCATTATTGGCGAAAGAGACCTTTGAGAAGGCACAGGATGCCTATGACAACACTGACGATTCAGAAGAGTTGGATCTTGCGTGGCTAGACCGTTTGGCAAGAGATGGAAACGGTAAAATAGCAAAGACGATCAATAATGCTGTACTGGTATTGGAAAATGATCCCCTGTTAAAGGGAAAGATCGTGACAGACGAGTTTGCCAGCTGCGGGCTCATCCTGGGAAAGGTGCCATGGAGCAAAGAGGATGGAAAACGTAGATGGAAAGACGAAGACGATGCCGGATTCTATAACTATATGGAGTTGTTTTATGGGATCACTGGAAGGGATAAGCTGGACAGTGCACTGTTGATCGTAAGCAGCCAGAACAAGATCAATGATGTAAAAGAGTACCTGAAGAGTCTGACCTGGGACGGTAAAAAACGTATCGATACCCTGTTGTCGGATTATCTGGGGGCAGAGGATAACCTTTATACACATGCAGTCATGAGGAAATCCCTGTGTGCTGCAGTAGCAAGAGCCATAGTGGGGGCAGTGAAATATGATTACATGCCAATCTTTACCGGTCCGCAGGGTATTGGAAAAAGTACGTTCTTAAGTATCCTCGGCAGAGAATGGTTCTCGGATTCACTGACCAGTTTTGAAGGGAAGGAATCCGCAGAGCTGATACAGGGAACCTGGATCAACGAGGTAGGGGAACTGACAGCCATGACGAAGCAGGAGACGAATGCTGTCAAGCAGTTCCTGAGTAAGACGGATGATATCTACCGCGCTGCTTACGGGCGTAGGACGAATAAATATCCCAGACGGTGCGTATTCTTCGGTACCAGCAATGAGGAGGAGTTCCTGAAGGATATGACGGGAAACCGCCGGTTCTGGCCCGTGGATGTCGGGGTGCATCCGGCAAAGAAATCTGTGTGGAATGATCTCCCGCAGGAAGTAGACCAGATATGGGCAGAAGCCTATATGTACTGGAAAATGGGAGAGCCCTTATATATGTCCAAAGAAGAGGAAGAGATGGCTGCAGAGATGCAGGAGAGCCACAGAGAGTCTTCCGGAAAGGAAGGCATCATCCGCGAATTCCTGGAGCGCAAGATACCGTCAAACTGGGACTCTCTGAGTCTGTTTCAGAGAAAGCAGTACTGGAATGGGAATCTGCATCTGGATGAAAAGACGGAGCTTGTAGACCGGGATAAGGTGTGCGCTTTGGAGATATGGACGGAGTGCTTCGGCGGTGAGGCAAAGTACATGAAACGGATGGACAGCAGGGAGATCAACCAGATCTTAGGGAGCATGCGAGGGTGGAAACCCAATCGTTCTAAGAGAAGATATGGTCCGCATGGAATCCAGAAAGGGTTTGAGCCTGTTGCCAAAAGTGTTGCCATAGCGGAAAATTGACGGCAACTTAATGGCAACACGGCAACGGGCAAAAAATAGGGGTGTTGCCAATGTTTCCGATGAAAATGAAAAGTGTAACGGATTCAGCAACAAGAAAATCCCGAAAACAAAGGATTTTTAATGTAATGTTACCAATGTTGCCATTATTTATATATGAAGATAAAAATAAATAATAAAAAACGTACATGACATACATAACGTACATAATACAGGGGTACATACACATGTGTACGTGAGGAACAGTAACGCAGGAGGCAAGGATGGATTGTAGAAAATGGCTGGAGAAATTGTTGCGGGAGGAAGGAACTGTACTCTGCGATGATGTGAGAGAAAGAGCTGAGAAAAATGGATTTACCCGTAGGGATTTAAAAATTGCGAGAAAAGAACTGGGAGTGAAAACTTATCACCAAACGATCGATGGGAAGACTACAGAGAATTGGTTTTGGTACTTGGAGGTGTAGGATATGCTGGAACGCGAGATAGAGAAAAAACTGGTAGACGGTGTAAGGAAGCAGGGAGGCAGGGCGTATAAGTTCGTCAGTCCCGGTAATGATGGGGTGCCGGACAGGATCGTGGTTCTTCCGCAAAGGATGCCTAAATTTATCGAACTGAAGACAGAGTACGGAAGATTATCCAACCTGCAGAAAGTGCAGATCAAGAGACTCAGAAATTTAGGTCAGGATGTCCGGGTGCTGTATGGTCTGAAAGACGTGGAAAGATTTCTGGAGGAGATGCGACATGGAATTTAAACCTCATGCCTATCAGGCACACTGCATCCAGAAGATCATAGAGATCAACAAGATCGGTTTGTTCCTGGATATGGGACTCGGAAAAACAGTCACTACACTGACAGCGGTGAAAGAACTGAAATACAATCGGTTTCAGGTCAGGAAGGTTTTGGTGATCGCGCCGAAGAAAGTGGCAGAAGGAACCTGGACAAAAGAAAAAGACAAATGGGAGCACACGAAAATGCTTCGGGTATCACAGGTCCTGGGAAGTCAGACAAAAAGGATCCGGGCATTAAATACTCCGGCAGATATTTATATCATCAACCGGGAGAATGTGTGCTGGCTGGTGGATTATTACAAACAGACATGGCCGTTCGACATGGTGGTCGTAGATGAGTCTTCTTCGTTCAAGAGTCATAAGGCGAAACGGTTTAAGGCACTGGCAAGCATGGGAAGCCACATCAACCGGATGGTGGAACTGACAGGAACCCCGTCACCGAATGGACTGGAAGATCTCTGGAGTCAGATATTTTTACTGGACGGCGGGGAGAGACTTGGTAAGAGATACACACAGTTCCGGGAGAGATACTTTGATCCGGGAGACCGGGGACAGAACATTGTGTATAATTACAAAGCAAAACCGGGAACGGAGGAGAGCATCCTGTCCAAGATATCAGACATCTGTATCAGCATGAAGGCTGAAGATTATCTGCAGCTTCCAGATATCATTTATCATCAGGTGCCGGTGACTTTGGACACGAAAGCAGAGAAAGCTTATAAAGAGCTGGAGCGAAAAATGGTCCTGGCGCTTCCGGAAGACGAAGAAGAGATCAGTGTTACAAGTGCAGCAGCTTTGAGTAATAAATTGTTACAGTTGTCGAATGGTGCGATCTACGATGAGGACCACGAAGTGCATGAGGTACATAACTGCAAGATAGAGGCATTTTTGGAACTGATCGAGAGTCTGCAGGGAAAATCAGTTTTAGTGTTTTATAACTTCCAGCACGACAGAACACGGATACTGGAAGCATTGGAGAAATCAAATCTCCGGGTGAGGGAGTTGAAGACAACAGAGGATGAGGATGCCTGGAACCGGCGCGAGATAGACGTACTGTTAACCCATCCCGCCAGCAGTGCTTATGGGCTGAACCTACAGCAGGGCGGAAATCATGTGATCTGGTTTGGACTGACATGGAATTATGAATTATACACCCAGGCAAATAAACGATTACACCGACAGGGGCAGGAGGAAAAAGTGATTATCCATCATCTTGTCAGTTGCGAGACACGTGACGAGGATGTGATGCAAGCACTTGAGAGAAAGGATGACGTACAGAATTGGGTGCTGGAGAGTTTGAAGGCAAGAATAAAAGCAATACGGGAGGAAAAGTAAATGAATAGATTAAAAAGATTATCAATCATCCTACTGGCATCCCTGGCGTTAACCGGATGCGCTGAGAAGCAGGAAACGAAAGAGCCGACACCGATCACGGTGGAAAAGCCGGATATCACAAAGACAAAAGAGTTTAAACAGGCTGTATCTCAACGAGTAGATGAGGTGCTGGGCGGCGAAGTCAGTCTGACAGTGTATCTGGACACGGCAGAGGATTTTAATTACATAGGTGAACTGGAGATTATCAACGATGGTTCTGACGGAACCAGACCGGTGATATTCATTCATGCGGATCACAAGACCGAAGAAAGCGGGTGGTGGTAGTGCGGAAGAAGAGAGACAAAAAAGAACAGAAGATAGTGCAGAAGAAGCATTATGACGGTCTGGAAGCTAAGACGGATGAGAAAGCTCTGGCAGACTTCCGGAAACCGGCATATCAGAGTGTGAGTGTGTCAGAGTATATCAGACGGAAATACGGCAAGGGGAGTGATGCGGATGGAAGAAGTGATGACAAAAGAACGTCTGGAGTCA
>ERZ1034901.2818-NODE-2818-length-10675-cov-22.613559_pt1 | contig 10675 bp, 8 predicted proteins | sample MGYA00520628_ERZ1034901 | MGnify/ENA primary metagenome ERZ1034901 (study PRJEB33766, sample SAMN09781783) | gut metagenome | biome: gut microbiome | host: Homo sapiens | place: Madagascar | study: EMG produced TPA metagenomics assembly of the PRJNA485056 data... | reverse complement strand
AATAGAATATTAAACTCAACCATAAAACTTCCATCAGACACCTTTGATGTAATGAATATCTTTGGGAAAATATTGGAAGACAAATCTACTGCTTATAGAAAAGACCTAATCCATCAAATGGAGCAACAGCAAGGATTACATTCTGAATTTATGAAGTATCTGATAGAAACTGTAAAAATGAATAGGCTTTTTTTGATATAAGATAAATTGTAAGAATAATTAAGAATATTTCAGCTCAAAAATGAAAATAGCATTTGTTAACGTTCTGGGTATTCCTAATAACTACGGAAGCTTTGAGTAGTTCGCAGAGTATATCTCTGTGGGCTAGTGAAGAGTGACCATGAGGTTATGGTATATTCTCTTCTTATCATTTTTATAAGGATGATGAGTACAAGGGTGTGAAAATCAAACTCCTCTGTAGCTCGGAAACTTGGATAGGTAAAGTATCGGCTCGTTCTTCTACGACTTTATATCGATAAGGTTGCTTTGAAGCGTGATATGCAGATTTATAAGAAATACAAACCACTAATACTGCGTAAGGTAGGGTGAATGCAAAATATAATCTTTGCTACAGTTGCTATCTTTTATTGGAGAACTAGCTGTAGTTATCGTTTAATTGTTAAATTAAAAATATGAAAAATCGTAGAACTATTACATTTAATATAGGTGATGAGAACAGTATTGTTGTGGAAAACATCAATAAGGATATCATTCAGTCATCCATCTTTTCAGAACCTTATCATTATATCCTTAATTCTTTGGATCATTATGTTGATGCCTTGCCTGACAACAGGGACGATGATTTCAAGAATAATGATATATGGAGAAATAATATCTTTGCATTCATTGGTGAAAGAGGCTCAGGAAAGACTTCATGTATGCGCTCTATAGTGCATCTGCTTGAAGAGCCTCAAAATTCACAACTGGATAATGAGGTTTTAAAGAGAAATTTCTATGCTCTGGATATGATTGATCCGTCGTTTATAGACAATGAATCGAATATCCTAGGCGTTATATTGGCTACACTTTATAATAAATTCCTGAATCATTCTCATAATATAAACGAAGGCTTGAAATTCAAATTGGCTGAATCTTTTGCCAGAGTGCAGCATGATTTTAGCAGAATGATGACAGAGAGCGCTATACCTGATGATGATTTGGAAGCATTGTCATCTTTGTCAGCAGCGGTTGACCTCAGAACCTCTATGTATGAGCTGATAGACAGGTTCATGAAGTATATGGGCAAGGAGAATGCAATACTTCTGATATCCGTGGATGACATTGACTTGCATTCCAGAGATGCTACCAAAATGGTAGAACAGATTCGGAAATATTTGGTCTTGCCTAATGTGCTCGTAGTGATGGCAGTGAAGCTTGATCAATTGGCTAAGCTTAAACGGTTGCAGTACTCTAGGGAATATTGGGATCAAATACAGACTTTGAATGATAAGGATCTTGATGAAATGGTGGACCGATATATCACAAAGCTTGTGCCCTATAATCATCGTGTCTATATGCCGGAATCTGCCGTCTATTGGGATGCAGGGTTGCACATCAATCAGAAGGATATTTCTTGCTATCAGTTTGAATCTGTAAGACAGGCTGTTCCGGAATTGATTTTCAGAAAAACGAGATACTTATTCTATAACAGTGCTGTCAAGACGAGTTTTATTGTACCGGATAATCTTCGTGAATTACGCCAGATTATCAGACTGCTTGTTGACATGAAGGATTACTGGCAGTATGATGAAAAAGGAAAGGTAATAACTGAGGAATATAATAATAAAGAGGTGTTTAAGAAATACCTTTTTGAGAGTTGGATGATGAATCATCTTGATGCTGATTCCCAGAAAGGGATTAAAGAGCTTGCTTCCATTTATGAGGCCATACAGATTAATGCTACTGCTTTACGTATTATACGGGATAAGTTTGAAAAGGATAAGTTTTTTGAGACAAAAGATTCTCCTATCTCAAATATCCTTAAATCCAATAATCAGGTTTATAATATAGCTATAGGAGATGTTTTGGCCATCATCGATTTCTTGGAAAGAAAGGATATTACTTTAGAGCAGATGCATTTCCTTTTTATGATTAAAACTATCTATTCTATGAGGCTCTATGAGTTTTATGATGAATATATAGAGGAGCTTAATGATAAAAAGGAGCTTAATGGGGAAATGACCTCTGAAAGAGTTTTGGCCCGTGTCTTATACCAGGACATGAAATTGCCGAATTATTTGAAGCTTATTGGAGGTAGATTTTTCAATACGCAAATGATAGTAGAACTTCCAAAGGGGGGTGATAATCCATATCGTTCTAATCGAGTAATCAATTTGGAGGCATTGAGGGCTTTAATGAAATTGTGTACAGAAAAGCCTGAGAAACTGATGCCTATTGAGTTGAGGATGGCAGAAGTATTTATGTTGTGCACTGCCAGAATTTTTAAATCAAAGCATTATTTGCCTCAAAAAAATAAAGATTATATAGATTTTACTTATAGAGAATATCGAGAATTAGTGTATGCAGCGTCTTTAACTCGAAAGCCAAAAGGGTATTGGGATATAGGTGCTTTTCTCTTTAATATTGTTGATATTGAAAGATGTTATCAGAGGTTCGATTATGGTGATGAGTTTCTTGACTTAATGAATCATTCTGAGGCTTCATTTAGTAATTCTTTATATAATGGCTTCAAGTCATTAACGAAGAGTGGTATCAGAAATATGTCTCCTAAAGATTATCAGGATTACTGTAATGCTCATCCAACTTTGCTGGTGTCTGAAAATTCAGAATTGCCAGTATTTGATAGACATATATGGCTGTCTTGGGCTTGTGTAAGAAATGCTGAGATTTTATGCGATCTTGTTTCCTTCCTGGATGAAGATGAATATAAGAATAGTGGTGATGATGTGAAGATCCTAGAGCGTTTCTTCTTATTGATGTCGCAATATTCCATCTACAGTTATGATAAAACGGGAAATGGTGAAGAGGGTGATTATTATCGAATTAACTATCGTTTTGCAAGACTCGTGATGGAGACATTGAAGGAAATAAGCAGTTCTTATTCTTTAAAGGAGATCTTCAAGTTAATTTTCGATGATTTCATGATCGCAGAAAAGAAGAATTCTGAGTTTTATGAAGGAAAGATAAAAAAGCTGATGGAAGATTATTATAACGAGGTGAATGGTCAGGTTCCTGTTATAACGGCAGAAAGATTAGCGTCTACTTTAACCAAAAGGATGTGCTCTAAAAGTACAGTGATAGATAGAATTCTTAGATTGGATGCTCGTTTTAGGAATGAACCTTATAGAAATATGTTGAATGAGGTTTTGCCAATTGCTGGTAAGGAATTGATGTCGGTAGATGATGTGCCTCAAATTATTGAGGCTATCAATAATGGACTAAACGAATTGAACAATGGAAACGCTGAGACAAACGATCAAAACGCTGTTCCAACTGCAGAAGAGTGATAACGTTATAGCATCACTGTTAAAGGGGAAATGTCATGACGATGCCCATGTGAATCGCCAATGGTTCGTAAGGGCTTATCTGGACGATATCAGTCCTATCAGAACCAAGGATCAGGTGGAGGCTATATTTGATTTGCTTGAATCTAAATGGGCACTGAATGAAAATGACATCAAGTCGCTGGCATTTTGTCCTACTAAAAGCGTCTTCAATGTTTTGCTTCATTTCTCTTCATGTGTATTGAAGGAATATAAACATCAGCCTGTTTGCAGATATGACGACTTGTTGAGATGGCATGATCTTACTTCCAATCTGGGTGAAGATCTGTTTACGACTTCTTACCTTGCTGCAAAGGATGTTATGCAGGAAGTAGACCGCAGATTTTTTAACTGGAAAGATATCATCAGTCATGACAATGCCGCTCTTGGCAATATCTTTGAGAAGAGAATGATAGATTTGCATTACCATCTTTATGGCTCGATTTTTGTTTTTGACTTAAACTGGTTGAGCTTGATGAATGATGTGACAGATAGGCAGGATAGTTTCAGAAAGATCTTCGATTATCTGAGAGCTCCTCATATTATCAATTCGAGTGAGGTGAGCAACAGTCTGTATAATAAGGTGATGAAGGCAGCTTCTATCAGACTCTTGCTGTTTTGTTATCTGAAATATTATGTTCCAACTTCTGTATACAACAGTAAGGATAAGGAATTGGGATTTACTTTTCATGTGGGGGAAGATTTCCTGGATATCGTTGATGGTTTGCGGGCCGTGCGTGAAAGCATCTTATTCCTGAATCTGGAGAATAGAGATAGGCTGGGGCACGCTTTGGTACTAGGTACGGATGTTGAAAAGTATTACCGTAAGCGAGGTTATTATATATCAATGTCGAAACAAACCTTGCTTGACAATATCGTATGGCTTTACTTCGAAGGCTCTTGCTGTGACGGATTTAATCGTATTGCCGTTAAACTTAAGGCGTTATATTCCAAATACTTTGATGGTATATATGGAAAATGCAAGATCATGGATGGTGATCATGTGTTAACCCCAAACATAGAAGATTACTATAATGCCTGGTTGCTGAGAGGAGATAATCCGGAATGCTACAAGAATCCTCAAAAGGAATATGAAAACAGGCTTACCAGTTATTGGGGCATTTATGCGCTGAACGAGTCGGAGGCTGTAAGTAAAGCCAGGAAAAATATAAAGGCCCGTTTCTTATATTATTTCTATCACTATGATGAATATGTATATAAGGAAGGATGCAAGTGTGATCAAATCAAACTGGATGAGGATTATATTTATGTTATCAGACAGTTGCAGGCAAAATTACTGGATGAGGTTGAAATGAAGCATATCTCGATAGAAACGAATCCTACGTCAAATTATAGGATAGGTGATTTCGAGAGGTATGATGAGCATCCTATCTTGTATTTCTTCAATTACGGCTTGGAACATGAGGGTATTGCACCTCATTCTATCACTGTTTCTATCAATACAGATGACAAAGGTGTTTTCTCTACATCTTTAGAGCGTGAATTCTCTGTAATGGCTGCTGCTTTAGAGAAGAAGTCTTTGGTTGAGAAGGATGGCAATTCTCCAAGGAGAATTTATGACTGGTTGGATAGAATCCGTGAGATGGGATTTGAAATGAGGTTTGATAGATGAGAATAATACGGTTTTTTAATTATTAAGGTGGAGCAATGAAACAAATTCGATTTTTGTCTAATAATGCATGTAAGACCAAGGAGGTTTCTGAGATATTGAAAACTTTAGATGTTGACGTTATCCCGATTGCAAGGAAAATAGAAGAGCTTCAAACGGATAACGTCAATCATTTGGTTAAAGAGAAGGCATTAAAGGCTTTCAAGATGATCGGACGTCCGCTATTTGTTGAACATACCGGTCTGTTTATTGATAAGATTAATCAACTGCCTGGAGGTTTGACACAGGTGTTTTGGGATAAACTGCAAGCGGATAAATTTGCAGAACTCTTTGGGGCTGATGTCGGAGAATCCAAGGCCAAGGCTATTACTACCATTTGTTATATTGATGGTAAGAATACCCATATTTTTGATGGAGAGGTAGAAGGGAGTATCATTTCTGTTCCGAAGGGAGATCGTAATTTCCAATGGGATTGCATATTTGTTCCCGATGGTTACGATCAGACTTTTGCAGAGATGGGTGCTCTCAAAAACGACATCAGTATGAGAAAGACCGCATTACAGAAATTTGCTGATTTTTTGAAACAATAGCCATATGAAGTATATAGAAGAACTTAAAGAGGCCATCAGGCGAAAAGATGTTATTCTCTTTGTGGGTGCCGGAGTGTCCAAAAACCTGGGGCTTCCAACTTTTTCAGAGCTGATAGATGAGGTGGCCAATCTTATTGGTTATGATCCGGAAATATTCAAGACTCTATCCAATTATCAGTCTTTGGTTGAATTCTACTATCTCAAGCGGAAGACTATAGGAGATTTGAGAAGTTACATGGACCAGAAATGGCACAATATTGATGAAGCTAAACTGGATGCTACGTCTATTTATAAAAATATTGTTGATTTGAACTTCCCGATTATCTATACTACCAATTATGATAGTTGGATAGAAAGAGTCTTCAAGCATTATGGAAAGGAATATTGCAAAATCGTTGGTGTAAAGGACTTTATTGATATAAAGGAGGACGTGACCCAGATTGTCAAGTTTCATGGTGATTTTTCTGATGACAGTTCTATAGTGCTCACAGAAAGTAGCTATTTTGAACGTTTGGAGTTTAATTCTCCTCTGGATATCAAACTCAGGTCTGATATGCTGGGTAAAACCATTCTTTATATTGGATATAGTTTGGAAGACATCAATATGCGCTTCTTGTTATACAAGCTTTCGAAGATTTGGGAGAAATATAAGGATATTCGCCCAGCTTCATACATCTTCCTGACCAAACCTAATGAGGTGGAAGAGAAAATATTGGAATCTAGAGGCGTAAAGCCTATTGTTTCCGACTATGATAATCCTGGTGAAGGATTAACTCATTTTCTGGATGAGTTGGTAAAGTAGTGGCCGAGAAGGTATTAAGAAGTATGAATAATACACAGAAGAAATAACTGATATATGGGCGAACGGCTCCCATCCCCCTTTTATCATAAGCTACTTTTAGGGGATGAGGGCTTAGTAGCTGACGATAGAGTTGTATAGGTACCAACGTGGTATTAAAGAACAATACTATAATAACGAAATTTATAGGTTTGCAATGAAAAGAAGTAATAGATATCTTTTATATGTTATCTTGGTGTTTTGTATACCTTTATGCATTTATACTAAACATAATCTTGGGATTCTGTACGATTTTTTGTGCTATAATATAGGTAAGACATACTTTTGGACAAGTTTTGTGTTAGCCGTAATATGTTTATTAATAGAATATTTTTATATGCACAGAAATGAATATAAAAACAATCCTATTTGCCTATATCAACAAGAAGTATCTCCTTTTTATTTTGATGTTCCTACAACTGATGATTTGTTTAATCGTAAGAAATATGCCAAGTTATTAGTAAACAAGGTATATTCTTCTTTTTATGATAATAGATGTAAAAGTATTAACCATTCTTTTGTGATTCATATTGGTGAACACTATGGGCATGGTAAAACTTCATTTTTAATGATACTCAATGATGAATTATCTAATGGGCAATGTTTGTCGATAAGTATAAATTTCGAACCATGGCTCTGTGATACTGAAACTGGTATTGTAAATGAGTTTTTTGAAATTTTCAGAAAGAAAGTTAGTGAATATCTCCCAGAACTGGATGTAACTTTAAAGCAATATGTCCAATTATTACTATCTTCTGTTGAATATGGAAAGGCTAGTTTAAATTTCAAATTATCGAAAATATTTGGAAGTATAAGTTCTTTAAAAGATGCTCATGACAAAATAAGAGATGCACTTTTAGAGTTGGACCGACCAATCATCATAACGGTTGATGATGTTGATCGTTTGCAATCTAAAGAGCTGATGATGGTGATGAAAATTATTAGAGACACTGCTGATTTTCCGAATGTCTTTTATATCGTTGCTGCTGATAATATTCATCTAGAACAGATGCTTGGTTCTTTGAATATAGTAGATCCTGCTAATTATCTCAAGAAGTTCTTTAATTTGGAGTTTAATCTTCCTGCAAATGAAAATATTGCATTCAATAAACTTTTAGAATTGTTAAGGAATAAATATGAAGCCCTTCATGTTAGTCCCAAGCGAATTGCATTATATGAATCGCAAATAGAAAATGTTACATACATCAAGGACGCTTTTCCTAATATGAGAGATGTTTATAGGTTTGTAAATGCCTATTTCCTTTCATTGGAATCTAAAGATGATGTCGTAGATCTAAATCTATTTGAGTTATTTCTTTTGACGATGATTCAGATGCTTGATGGAGAATACTATATGCAATTAAGAGATAATTATTTGAGCTTGCTTGATATTGTGCGCTCTGGCAATGACATTATTCTTCAATGGAAGGCTGATTATAACATCATTCAGCAGAAACAAGAAAAAGAGACGCTAGAACAAGTAGAGAGAATTTCTGCAAAAGATGGAAATAACATCCGAAGGAATAAACGTCCAGAAGATATTAATATTCTAACCTTTGAAGAAACCTTGGCTGATTCTAGAATTTCGTCTAAGGATATTATCATTGTAATAATGAATATTTTATTTGGAAAGAAAACTTATCAAATTGAGCAGAATAGTGCTTGCAGACATAATATGTTTTTTAAGTATTTCTCTGATTTAGATGCAAGTTATATGGTGTCAAAGGTAACTGCTGTGGCTGTTATCTGCTCTGACGAGAAAAAATATAGACAGGGTTTGCGTGAAATCTTCGAATCTAATAGAGACGATTATTTCTTGTCAGAGTTTATGTATATGATTTCAAGTATTCGGTTGTTGACGAAAACAGAGGTACTTAAGAGATTCTTTATATTTATTGAATTATGCTATGACAACAAAAGGATGATAAACGATGTGTTTTCTGTAAAATCTTTGGCTGATTATGAAGGTAAAGATTTCTGCAGAGATAAAATATATCAGGTATTAGCAAGATTATATGATCGTAATCGATATGAGGAAAATGAACAAGGCAAAGACATAGAGCAAAAGAATTTTGAGGAATTCTGTAGTACGGAAGAAGACTATAATATACTTTTGGTTTCATTAAACTTGATGTCAAATCATCTTGGAAATTTCTTGTTCGACAGACCAGTTATAGAAAAATGTTCTAAATTGTTGGTTAATAGATTCTTATCAGAAAAAATATCTTCGAGCAATGGTGTACTCAATTATCAAGAGATAGATACAATTGCACAAATTAATTGTGATTATAATTTGGATGAGTATTGGATGAATGGTTTTGTTGAGTATCTTAAGACTAGTAAAGAGGCGTGTTTGAATATTCTTAGTAAGCTTATCGTATTCTATAAAAATGGAAATGTAGAATGGAATTGGCCTTACAGAAAAGCTATCTTAGGCGAATATAAATTGCCTGAAGATAATATTCTTTCTCGTTTGTCACTTGCTTTTCCTGAAAATAAAAAGATTTTTGACTCGCTTTATTCTCTGCAAAATAATTGTCGTAGTTTGAGAGATGTGGATGGTTTGGATAAGAACGAGTTTGTTATCATGGCAAAGCAAGTGCAGGGTAAATTGTCTGCTAAATGACAATTGTGCAGTATCGTTACCACGCTATCATTACAATCAGTACAGAATTACTGATACTATCAGATAATAAAAATTTAGTATATCATAAACTATGACATTAGAAATTCTTAGAAACTTTATTCAGTCATCGAATATAAATTTTCTGTATGGCTCAGGTATATCTAGACCATATCTAGCCACTTTGGGCAATATAGAAAAATGGTTGACCAAATTGGCAGAAGATGATAGTAAAGAGACGTATAAAGAAGTTATAAAAGCATCATTATATAAGGCATATTGTGATGGGGTTATTCTAAAGAATAGATTTATTTATCCGGATATTGATGCCAACTTCTTGGAAACAAAATCTGCTTATGCGGATTTCTTCAGCATATGCAATGAGTTGATGAATAAAAGAAATTCTCAACTATTAAACAAGCAAATCAATCTTTTTACAACGAATATAGATTTGCTCGCTGAAAAAACTTTGGAAAAATCTGGAATCGAATTGAATGATGGCTTCCGAGGTACGCTAACCCCCGCCTATAGCGAGAGTAACTTCCAAATATCCCTTTCCAAGTCAAGTATGCAGTTTCATAAACAAGCAGAAGTTCCAATGTTTAACTTGATAAAGGTGCATGGAGCGGTTAACTGGAAAGAACAAGACGAAACAATACAAAGTGATACTATGCTGATGTATTATGTTCAACAGGCTCTTGATAAGATAGATAAAGACTATTTTGTAAATTTGTATAAAACAGACGGCACAGAAAAAACATACGATGAAGTAAAAACTGATGCAGATGACATTGCTCTTTTTTTGCCTGATAAAGCATATGACAAGTTTTTTGATGCATATAATCAAATAGTCATGATTAATCCGACAAAAGATAAATTCAGAACCAGCGTTCTGGATTATCATTTTTATGAGTTGATGCGTATTTATTCTAATGCATTAGAACGTGAGAATAGTATTTTATTTGTTATGGGCTTCTCTTTTGCTGATGAACATATTGCGAAAATTACCCAACGTGCTGCTGATACAAATCCAACGCTCCAAGTTGTCGTTTTCGCATACAGCGATGAAGACTTAGATACATATAAGAAGAATTTGGAAATAGAACATGGATGCAGTAATAATAATATTTTAATATTGACACCATCTAGTTTTAGGGAATCAAATCAAGATAAATATAAGGAGTTGTGTGAGTTGGTAGAAAATTTTGACTTGAAAACGATAAATCTCCTGTTTGAAGAAATATCAAAGAACATTCATTCTGGTTATGGAACAAAATAAGGATATTTCAATTTATAATTCTGTCTTTAGAATAGGAATTGTTCATTCTGTTGATGGAAGGGTTGTTAAGGTTCTTGTAGACAAGGACAAGAATAATAGCCATTTGATTTTTCAAGGTCAGCTAATTAAGAATGTTGCTGTTGGTAGTTATGTAAAGGTCACTACTGTCCAATAAAATAGGGCAATTCGATCTTTGAAATAGTTGATTTATA
>ERZ1034901.2809-NODE-2809-length-10700-cov-4.708502_pt1 | contig 10700 bp, 9 predicted proteins | sample MGYA00520628_ERZ1034901 | MGnify/ENA primary metagenome ERZ1034901 (study PRJEB33766, sample SAMN09781783) | gut metagenome | biome: gut microbiome | host: Homo sapiens | place: Madagascar | study: EMG produced TPA metagenomics assembly of the PRJNA485056 data... | reverse complement strand
GAGTCGGAACACATTTCGCGATTTCGTTAGAATCGAGCAGGACATTTGAGAAATCCGTTTCCCCTGCCCCGATAGACAAAAGCCGGTAAGATTCTTTCAAAACAGCTTCCAGCTTTGTCTGGTATGCTGCCTTCGTGTCAGTATCGAGGTCTGCGAGCAGAATATGCTTTACCGTTCCATCAGAAGTCACATCATAGACATATCCGTTATAATCGCCCATATCATTGGTGATGATATAATTAGAATTGCTTTCGAGGTCGAGAGCGCGAGGCAGCGTTACCATCCATTCACCCGTATCAGCACTCTTTGCCGCATAGGAGGAGAGGTCAGTGCCCTCAAAAGTAACCTTGTTGGTAGGTGCCGAGAACGCATAGTCCTTGATTACGCCAGTCGGAGGCGTCAACGCCCAAGCACCATTCACATAATCGACATTCATCGTATAATCGGGCTGCGTATCGGCGGTGACATCCTTGGGTGATTTCATATAGATGTTCAGAACCGCAGAAGCACCGTCCTTGGCGGAGTTCAGGCAGATGGATTTCATCTCCGCTTTCTGGAAGGTCTCGTAGTTGTTCACAATAACCCAGCTTTGCAGCTTATCCCCGAAAGTATTCGGAACGCCGAGCGCTTTTGCAGTTGCTGCGGCATCGCCCTTCTGCAGACTATCCACGAAATCGTAGAATGGCTGCTCGTATTCCGTGAGGTTATTGCTGATGAGGCGTTTAAGACCCGTCTGGGTTTCCTCTTCCTGCAGCTGCTGTGCCAATACCGCTGCTTCCGAAGCCGCCTGTTCTTCCGGGGTCAGTTTCTTACTGCACCCCGCCATCATGCCAACGGCCAGCACTCCCGTCAGCAGACATGCAATGATTCGTTTCATGGTATTTGTCTCCTTACAACGGCATTAGCCAACGGTATTGATGTTGACATTGCCGTTGCTGTCAACCCAATTATTATCATAGAAAATCTCGAACATATCCTTGATGGTATCAGCTTTGCACAGTTCTTGGCGCGTAGCGGCGTTACCGTTTTCGTCGATTCCGGATGCGTACACGATGCACTGACCGTTTTCATCAATTTCCACATCAACCTCTGCCGTCTCGTCAGTCTTGTTGATGTTCTTTTGCAGTTCCTTCGCTGCCTTTTGGATAGATGCCAGCATTTCCTCGTCAGTCAAGGTCACAAGCTGCATAGCACTCGAATAGGTTTCCACTGCAGATGATGCCGTCGAAGTTAAACCGCACCCCGATAACATGACGAGGGCGGCGAAAGCCGTTGCCATCATTACCTTTACTTTCATAACCCACCTCAAACAATAAGTTTTAGCAGCGCACCGAACAGCGTATCGGCCGCTACCATGAACAGCGAGGTTGCCGCAACCACAGCCAGAATCACACCGGTCCGTTTCGTGGTTTCAGTACCACTCAGCCAGGTCACACTCGACGGATGAATCAGATTCAGGGCCTTCGCAGGAATATCCCGAACTCTGGTTTTCTCTTTTGCATTTTCCATCACTACCCTCCCTTTCAGAAATACGCACCGTATACGGTCAAAGCGAGAATTAACACAACAACGGCCGATGCCGATACAGCCACAACCTTATTCAGTTTCCCGTTATCGTTGTTCCGGCGCGTAGCCATGAAATCACTCGCACCGCCAAGCGCTGCATTCACACCGCTCTTCTCGTTTTTCACAAAGTAGCAGATGGTACTTGCCAAGAGACTCGCTACCAGAATCAAAAGGCCAATAATAAACTCGATAATGCTCATACCGTTCTCCTTATCCCAGGAACCCCTTATGGTGACGGACCGTCATGTATCCCTCAATGCTTCTTACAACTTCGAGAGCCACGCCCGTCAGAATCATAAGACTGGTTCCGCCGAAAGAAATCCGCACCCCGCTCATGGCACTGAACACCATAGGCGTCAAAGCAATCGCTGCCAGATAGAAGGAACCGGTAAGTGCCATACGATGAAGCGTCTTATTGAGCATATCCGTAGTAGGCGTTCCCGGGCGAATACCGGGAATCGTGCCGCCCTGCTTGCGAAGGCTTCCTGCCATCGATACGGCATCAAACTGAATCTCGATATAGAAGAAGTTGAACGCTGCAATCAGCAATACATACAGAAGGCAATACAGCCAGCTTTCGGTCGTGAATGCCGACAATACAGCGTGCAGTCTCTGATGCTTCGTGGCATCAATGAACATATCCAGCGTTGCGGGAAGGCTCATGATAACACCAGCGAAGATGATAGGCATAACGCCGCTCATCAGCAACTTGATGGGGATATAGGATGCTGATGGACGGACCCGCTGCGTTCTGGCTGCGTACTGGACCGGTACTCTGCGCTCTGCACCATCACTGTAGGTCACGAACCACACTGCCGCGAGCATTGCGACTGCTGTCAGAATCCCAATGAGAGAATAGAGCCATTCCCCCGCCTTGACCTTGCCGATGACATTCGTAACGATAGAATTGATATCGCTCCACCGTGATACGATACCGGCAAAAATCAAAAGTGAAACACCGTTTCCGATACCGTATTCATCGATTCGTCCGCCCAGCCAGACGGAAATCTGAGACCCGGCGAGGAAGGTTGCGATGATGACAATGGCTGCAAAGATACCGCTCTTGCCAGCCGTGTACTTCAAGGCACCGTAATTGCGGAGAACGAAATAGTACCCGACACTCATCACAACTGCCATCGCAAGGGCGATTCGCTTCGTGTATTCATCCAGTTTATCCTTGCCGGTCGTTTCCTTCTGCAAGGCTTCCCAGCTGGGAAGCGCCACACACAACAGCTGCGTGATGATGGATGCGTTGATATACGGGCTCACGCCGAGCGCAAAGAACGCACTTCTCGAAAGCGCACCGCCGGAGAGCATGTTCATGTACCCGAAGATGCTGTTGTTCGAGAACATCGCATCCAGAGCGGTATTCGACACGAACGGAACCGGAAGGCAGCAGCCGAGCCGGAACGCCAGGAGCAGAAGAAGCGTCACGAGGATTTTTCCTCGCAGTTCTTCAATTTTCCAGATAGCTTTCAGCTTATTCAATGTTATCTACCTCTTGTTGCAAAGCCGCTTAGTGCTTTGCTTTGTTATCATCGTTCTTCGGCTTCTCCATGTGCTTCTCGATTTTCGGAGAATTCTTGTCACCCGGCTTAACGGCATCCGTGACCGGAACATCGTAGTGTACCGGAGGCTTTTCTGCCTTACGCTCTTCCGTGTCGCCGGTCTTTGTCATCTCGATTTTTGCAGCGATTCTGGCACCCGGCTCGACCGTCAGGACCTCGCAACGGATATACTCACCGATGACCGCTGCATGTTCCCCGAACACATCTTCCTTACAGGTGATATTGCCTTCGATGGCACCATTGACGACAGCCTTCGTATCTGCATCAATGTTTCCCTTGATTTTGCCGCCGTGCATCTGCAACTCGGTGCATTTCACATTGCCCTCAATGTAGCAATGTTCACCGACACAGGTGACGGTAGCTGCTACGATATCACCCATCACGCGCCCCGCCACCATGACGGCGTCCTTCACTTCGATACCGCCCTTGATAACAGCATCCGGGGAAATCACGCAGATGCTCTCATACTGCTTCATCATCTCCTCAGCCGCCAGCTGACTCTGGTTCTTCTTCGGCATCATGATTTCGGTGTCTTCCTCAGGATGCATCCGTTCCTCGGCACCATCCCCGACACCCAATGCTTCCATCACCTGGTCACCGATACTCTGCTTATGTTCCTCTGCGGCATCCACCGCAGCGGTATCTGCTGCCGGTTTCTTCGTATTAAAGAATTGCATACTTGCCCTCCGATAAGTTACTTGTATTTAATACAATCATGACTTTACCTGAAAAACTTGGCACCACCAACCGGTAATGCCAAATTTATGGTAAGTCCTATCCTTATTATCTGCCATTCGCAAGCGCGGTCAAGATTTTTTCGCAGCGAGCAAAACATCCTTAGAAGCCTGAGTCCGGATTTCCTTATACAGCTTCGGATATTTCAGCATCGTTTCCATGTACATATCTTTGCCGCTCTGTTTCACGCCGAGAATCTGCCCGGTGCCGCGCAGTTCAAGGTCTTTCTCTGCAATCTTGAAGCCGTCTGTTGTCGCTGCCATCGTTTGAAGGCGTTCGTTTTCCTTGTCCTTGGAAAGGAGTACGCAGTAACTCTGAAAGCTGCTGCGCCCGACACGACCGCGAAGCTGATGCAGCTGTGCCAATCCGAACCGCTCGGCGTTCTTGATGACAATAACGGTCGAGTTCGGAACATTAACGCCGACCTCTACAATCGTTGTAGAAATCAGGATATCAGCGCTGCCTGCCGCGAACTTATCAATACCAGCCTGCACATCCTTAGCTTTCATGTCCCCGGAGATAGCCTCGATGCGAACACCGGGATACTTTGCAAACCATGCTTTGAGATTCTGTGCGGTCGTCTCGACCGACTCCACGCCCGCCAAAGTATCGGCGTCGGAATCCTCTATCAGCGGGCAGATAACATAGCACTGATGTCCCTGCTTGATTTGCTTATATACGGATTCCATGCAAGTATTCTCATTCGACCAGACGATAGTCTTGACGGGTTTACGCCCGGCAGGCATCGTATGGATGTTGACGATTTCTGTGCCTTCCCCGTACAGCGTGGTTGCCAGTGTTCGCGGGATGGGTGTAGCGCTCATACTGATATTATGAACGCCTTCCTTAGCCTTCTGCTTAAGACCCTCACGCTGCTCTACACCGAATCGGTGCTCCTCGTCCACAATCGTAAGACCAAGTTTCTTGAACTTGACCTTATCGGAAAAGATAGAATGTGTACCTACCACAACATTCGCCTCGCCCGAAGCGATTTTCGCGAGTGCTGCCTTCTCTTCCCGGACTTTCATGCCGCCGTGCAGGAACACGGAAGTGTACCCGAACTTAGCGAGGAAATTTGCGAAATCATCATAGTGCTGTCCGGCCAGTACCAGCGTCGGACACATTACCGCACACTGGTATCCGTTCATAGCCATACCGAGTGCTGCAATTTGCGCTACGACAGTTTTGCCGCAACCGACATCACCCTGAACGAGAGCATCCACACGGTTTCCCAGCTGCATCTCTTCCAGAAGATGATGCACTGCCTTATTCTGGTCTTCTGTCAGCGTAAACGACAATTCGCTTTGGGCTTTCTTGACAACAGCCGCTGCATCTTTGATTCTAAACGGAGATACTTTTGCTGCTTCTGCCTTCTTTACTTCCAGACCGTAGCAGAACGGATACAATACATCCACGGCACGGCGGCGTCTTGAAAGCATTATATCGGTCTCGTCCTGCGGCGCATGTGCCATTCGTACACAACGGGCAAGTTCCGGGACTCGCAGTGCGTTTCTCTGCTCCTCCGTAAGAGGGTCCGAGACGCATTTACGGATATAGGGTAATGCCAAGGCAATCGCATCCAAAAGATACTCGTCCGACATACCCTTGATTTTTCGGTATATCGGCTTAATGCAGAACGCCGTCTGCAAATCATGTGACACGAAATCCGGAGCCGATATCGTCATGCTCTTATACTCGTCACTCCAACTCGCAATACCGCCGACCGCCAGCATCTGCCCGACACTGAACTGTCTGGCCCGATATGACTGATTGAACCAGAATACAGAGCAAAAGTTGTTTCCGTCCGAGAGCCGCAACATAAAGTGCTTTCCATTGATAACTCTGGTACTGACAATCTGTCCCCTTACCGCCACATGCTGTCCCGCATATTGCTTTCCGTCTCCAAAATTGATGGGGTTTCTGAAATCGAGGTATTTGGTTGGATAGAACATGAGCAGGTCCTGTACAGTGCAGATACCCTTTGCAGCAAACTGAGATGCTTTACGCGGCGGGATACCGATATCCGTCAACTGCATAATCTCAGTCATCGTCGTCCCTCCAATCTATATCGTCATCCTCTTCATTTTTTCTATGGATGCTTTCATACCGTTCTCTGTCGAAATGCGTGAGCCTGCTTTCCAGCAAAGTATTGCGAAATTCTATGTCATTGGTAAGAATCGCTTCATCGACCGTCTTCATCTCACCAATAATCCTGCATTCCTTTTTAGCTCTCGTGACAGCGGTATATAAAAGATTTCTCTGCAGCAACCGTGACCAGCTTTTTTCAAGACCAATCACAACCGCCTTAAATTCTGAACCTTGCGATTTATGTACAGTCATGGCATACGCGAGCGAGAATTCTGACTGTAAAGTCTTTCTGCTTACCATCATTGTGTAAACGCTGCCTTCGACGTCACAAGGGTTGTCAAATCGAATTGTATAAGCGTGATGAATTGTACCGCCTGTATTCGGGTCAAGTGCTTTTTCTTGATAATCAACGATGAAACCCATATCACCGTTAACAAAACTGTCCTTGTGGTTCTTGCAGAGCATTACGCGGTCACCAAGCCGGTATTCGAATCCCTGTTCGGGTTTGGCTTTCTTCTTGAAATTGGAGAAGAACCAACTATTCTCATCGGTGGCAGGATTGAGTTCGTCTCGAATCAGAAGGTTCATGTCGGTTGCCGAAAGCGACCCGCATCCCTTTTTCTTGGTCGGAGTCAGAAGACATACCTGCTTGATACCCTCTTCATAAACCTCTGCGGTATCAGCGTTTCTTTCTGTAACTTGTTCGCCATACTTCTCTACATATGCGAGGTAGTTACTCAACGCGATGTTCCGCATTTCTTTCCCTTTTGCGGGAATCAATGCAAACTGTTCATCTTGCTTGAAGGTCTCGGTCGTCTCACCAGTATTGATATGAATAGCATTCTCTACAATAGACCCCACATTGCGATGGCAAGAGGACAGCATACATACATTGACTACCCCGCTCTGGATGAGGTCACGCAGCACATTGCCGGCACCGATGGCAGGAAGCTGGTCAGGGTCACCTACAATGACGAGTTTGCAGCCGTGTGATGCTAGTTCAAATACCATGTGCGCCGTTTCCAGATTGCACATCGAGAACTCATCCACCACAATAATACTGGCTTCACAGTCCCCATGCATGGAATAGTACGCTGACTGAATCGTAGATGCAGGATGCTCTGTCGCCTCTCTCATTCTTGCAGAAGCACGACCCGTAGGCGCACAAAGCAGAATGCTTTCCTCGCTGTATCTCGACCCTCTCGCAATTCGCCAAGTCTTGATAATGGTCTTAATGATGGTAGTCTTGCCGCTGCCGGGACCGCCGGTAATAACGGTCACGTTCTTGATATCAGAGCCAAACACGGTCCGAACCGCATTTTTCTGCGTTTCATCCAACGAGAACCCGTCTTCTGCCTCGATGTTTGCGATGGCACTCTCTACGTCCTGACTATCTACCAGACCATAGGTAGAGTTTGAATTTGTGTGAATCATTGTACAGAGATACGCAATATCGCACTCATAGAACCAGTATTTGTGCAGGTACATACAAAACATCGGCTTCCTGCCGTCCGTTGGCTTGGACCCCTGGACAACGACCAGACCGTCTTCTCTTGCAATCGTGGCTGCTTTCCGTATCACTTCATCGGGAAACACAACTTCGTGGAGTACATTTCGCATGGTTTCCTTCACGACACGGTACATATCATCCACCCAGACAAAAGCATTACCAGCCATTTGTGCCTGAGTTTCAAGAGAATACAGTAGAATTGCTGTCACGCGCCGAATATCGTCACGTGCAATCTGGCATCCGCCCAGCGCAACCTTATCTGCCGTAGCAAATCCGATGCCCGAAAATCTCTGGTACAAAACATACGGGTTTTCCTTGATTTCTTCCAGAGCTATCTTCCCTGTTCCGAATTTCTTGATAACGGAGTTTATTTTCTGTATCGAGAGATATGGCAGCAAGAGCGCAATCAGTTCTTGGTCGTTTGCGATGTGCATATATCCATCATGAATCTTTTCTGCACTCTTCACACCAATACCGGAAATCTCTCTCAGTCGTTGCGGTTCTTGCTCGATAATCCGCAAGGTGTCCTTGCCGAAGTAGTTCACTATTTTCTGCGCAACCGTAGGACCTACACCCGGCACAAAATCACTGGACAGTAGTTCTATGATGGCGTCTTTGCCGCCACCGGCATAGTCGATTCTCGAATTGCTGATAGAGATATAATATCCGCCGAATTTTCGGTCTTCTTTCCAAGTCCCGTTATATAAGATTTTCGCACCTGATACAGGATTCGGTACATATCCTTTTGCCGTATTGCTCTTAGTTTCCCCTTCTTGACGAATTTTAAAGATGGCAAACCCCGTCTCCGGCTCATAGTACATAACCGTTGTGATTTTTCCGTTGAACGGAAGTACATTCTGCGTATTCTGATTTTCAAAACTCTGGACCATAACTCTCACTCTACACTAACACAAAATGGTAATCCGGGTATTTTGCTTTCAGAAGTTTCCATTTCAACCGAAACGCCTCGGTCTGCATATACTTGCCTGACTTAGCATCAAAACCCTTCACATCTTCAACTATCGTCTTTCCTTGCGCGTCCAGATAACAAAAATCCGCTTTGTACGCAATTCTCTGTACACGCTTCTTTTCATAAACGAACGCATCTTGAATGATGAGCTCTTTCTGACGTTCCAGATTCGAGATTGTTCCGACTTTTTCCATCAACTGCAGGTCAAGCCATCGGCAATACTCTTTCGTGGAATCAAATACCGCGATAAGGTTTCCATGTCCCGAAGCGCATTTTTCTCCCGAAACAAATTCATCTTCATATTGATACACACGATGATTTCCGTATTTTGATTTTCCTGCTTTTCCCGGCTGTTCGTTTTCGCTTCCTCGTCCGCCCTGTACCTTGACTTTAAGCTGTGGGTTTCTTTCCAGCGTCTCTTTCAGCCACTTCTCTGTCAGCTGCATATCAAATTACCATTTCGACCACATTTTCTTTTCACCTTATATTTTACCATAAATGTGTATTCAATACAACCATGATACCGGTTTGTTCTTAATTTATACATATTTCGATTTGCGCTCCAACAAGTGTTTTCTTTTCGACAAGACTTCGGTACGTGTTGCTGTCAAGCATTATCATTCAATGCTCTGTTGCTATCGTCATTGTTGCTGTTGTGCTCCGAGTGCCGTTCAATGTACAAACGCATGCCAAGTGCTCAACCCGAGATATTTAACGTGACCATTTTCGATACACATTTCCGGTTAACGGAGATTTTTAACGCGACAATTTTAATGCCTGTTCTATCCATTTTTTCCGTTCTGTGCAATCGCGGCACGCTATCCTGAGATTTTTAACGCGATTATTTCACTACGCTATCCCCTTCTCCGCTGCAAGAAAGCATCATACCATCCTGATACCTGAGGTTTTTAACGCGACAAATTTTCCGTGCGGTTTACTTCGGCGCTCCAACCCGAGATATTTAATGCGATAATTTTTGCATAGCGTCTTCCCTGCCGCCCTGCAGACAGCTATTATTCGCGATTCCGATAAAGGGAGTTTCTTTTCGCGATTTTTGAAATTTTTCTTTTCTACAAAGCTTCTCGTCCGGTATCAGGATATCAGAGATTATTAATGCGACGATTTTCAGGAGCAGCTCCGTCTTGTCCTTCCTCCAGATTTTCCCACCTATTGCCATTCACTTCCGCTCTGATACGTAGCAAGTTTCTGCGCATTTAGAAACCTCTTCTGCTTCCTCTATACAAAGATAAACGGAGATACTTAACGCGACAAACTATATCAAATATCAATCCGTATTGTATAGTATGTATTGAAATATACGCACTGGATTTAAAAGCAATCAGTTATCCTGCATCTATGCCTGAAAAACTAAGGATTTTCAATCGATGTGTTGGAATACTCAGCACATTTCTGCAAATACTCCTTGTAATACTAGAAAAAATCGCGTTATTCTTCTCCGCAATAAGCAGCGTTGCTGTGCTATTCTTGTTCTATAATATACGCATTACCGTGTTTTTATATAGCGTGTGCATTATGAATTTTTCTCGATAAAAAACTCATTTTATCTCTTTTCGTGCTCTCTTTTTAGGGTGAGTGCTCTATACAGATGGTTATATTATTCTGTATTTATACATATTGGTTCCAAAATTCCGGCATCAAGAGATTTCTTATATCACTAGCACGATTATTTTCAGGTGCACATCAAACCGGTCTATCGCTCCCCTATTCACAGAGGCCAACCATCATAAGCTGTCTTTAATACAATTTCCTTGCTGCCATCAAAGCAGAGATTCTTTACACGCTGTGCCTCGAATTCTATTCAGTGGATACGGTCAGTTCGTATCGTGAACCACGAGATTATTAACGCGATTATTTTTTAAGAGCCGATAACTCACCAACCTGTTCCTAACCAGAGATAGTTAACGCAACAATTTCAAGGAACTCTCCCCTACTCTCAAAGCACCTCGTCTTTCGGTGCCAGCACGATATCTGACGGCAGCAACTACCCTGAGGTTTTTAACGCGACAAACCCTAGACCGAGAAAAAGCAGACACCAGCATGTTACCGGAGTTTCTTAACGCGACATTTTTTCAATGGCGCAGGATACGGCTTTTCATCTTGAACGCAACGTAGGCCATTCAAGGGTCGTCATACCTGAGATAATTAACGCGATTATTCTGAAATTTCCACTCTTTTCCCTGCTTTCTTGTTATTTCGTGGCTCATCTCGTATAATGGAAATACATTACAGCTTCTTTAAGCGC
>ERZ1034901.2805-NODE-2805-length-10721-cov-16.683949_pt1 | contig 10721 bp, 9 predicted proteins | sample MGYA00520628_ERZ1034901 | MGnify/ENA primary metagenome ERZ1034901 (study PRJEB33766, sample SAMN09781783) | gut metagenome | biome: gut microbiome | host: Homo sapiens | place: Madagascar | study: EMG produced TPA metagenomics assembly of the PRJNA485056 data... | reverse complement strand
ACGGCGAGCGCGCCACCAGCACAGAAATCATTTTGTAAATCGACCAGTAACAGGGCGCGATGGGGCATTGCAGTCTCCTTAATCATCCGGCGTCAGTTCGCCGCGCAGGTTTTGGCTCATGGCCTTGCGAATGGTTTCGGTATCCAGTCCCTGGCTAAGCAGGTAGTGCAGTTTGGTTAATGTGGCTTCTACAGTCATATCCGCGCCGCCAATAACGCCGGCATGGGCGAGGGCATTACCGGTAGCATAACCGCCCATGTTCACTTTACCGGACATACATTGTGTCAGGTTGACCACCACAATACCGCGATCGCTGGCCTCTTGTAATTCTTGCAGGAAGGCTTTGTTTTGGGGCGCATTGCCCACGCCATATGAGCGCAAAATCAACGCTTTCACCGGTTGACGGAGGAAATTGCGCACAACGTCAGCAGAAATCCCCGGATAAATTGTTACCACGCCGATCGGTTGTGGCGTGATTGGATGAACGATCAGTTCACCTTCGCCGTGCGGTGCTGGTGGCGTATTTAAACGACGGATGTGAATACCCGCTTCCAGCAATGGAGGAAGATTTGGTGACGCGAAGGCATCAAAACCATCGGCATGGGCTTTGGTGGTGCGGTTACCGCGATACAGACGGTTATTAAAAAAGAGTGTTACTTCGTTGATCGGGTAATTCGCCGCAACGTATAACGCATTCAACAGATTGATTTGTCCGTCAGAGCGTAACTCGGCTAATGGAATTTGTGACCCTGTCACAATGACCGGTTTGCCGAGGTTCTCCAGCATGAACGACAGCGCAGAGGCGGTATACGCCATCGTATCGGTGCCGTGCAGAATGACAAAACCATCATAGTCGTCATAGTGCGCTTTAATATCTTCAGCAATATGCTGCCAGTCTTCCGGCGTCATATCAGAAGAATCCATCAGCGGCGTATATTCATGAATAGTGAAATCTGGCATCTCCGGACGATGGAACTCCGGCATCAGCGCCAGTTGGCGTTGTAGATGACCTGACACCGGAATATAACCCTGCTCGGAACGCTGCATCCCGATGGTTCCGCCCGTGTAGGCGACATAGATAGATTTCTTTTGCATGATATTGATATGAATGATGTAGAAAGAGCAAAAGTATATACGTGAGGCAGGGGGAGCGCACCTGGATACTATGCGGATAAGGAAATATGGGGCGAAACAGCGGGAAGGGGGATTCGTAGACGTAAAAAATAAGTGGCCGACGATCTGTCGACCACTCAGTACAAGACTTAACGCACGTTGGCGCAGGTCAGGCAAAACGCATAACGGTTTTGCGGATCGTTAAACGCTGCCAGCTTGTCGCTTTCGCTTTTCACGGTAGAGGCTACCGAGGCCAGCGGGGCAGGTAACATGGCCTGGAGCGCATCTGGCAACATCGCCCGGACAGAACCTGACATGTTGTCCATCACTTTGTCGAAAAAGGTCGGTTCATCGACGTAATATTCCAGATGCCACTGCTTCAGTTTTGCCAGTTCTGCCGCTTTTGCGACCGCATCATCGAAATCACCGAGGCTATCGACCAGGCCGTTAGCTTTTGCATCCTGACCGGTCCAGACGTGGCCCTGGGCGATTTTATCAATCTGCTCCGGCGTCGAATGACGCGCATCAGCAACCAGCGTGATAAAGCGTTTATAGCCATTCTCAATGCTTAACTGCATCATCTGCTGCGCTTCCGGCGGCAGTGCCTTGGTGATAGAAACATCCGCCAGCGGTGAAGTTGAGACACCATCAGTATGAACACCAATCGAATCCAGACTATTTTCTACGGTGGTGATCACGCCGAAAATACCTATAGAGCCGGTCAGGGTGCTGGGGTTAGCCACAATGTAATTAGCCGGAGTGGAGATCCAGTAGCCACCGGATGCCGCCATGCCGCCCATTGACACAACCACAGGTTTGCCCGCTGCTCTGGCTGCTGCCAGTTCAGAGCGGATCACCTCAGAAGCCGTAACGCTGCCACCAGGGCTATTAACGCGCAGAACAATCGCTTTCACTTTTGGATCAAGACGAGCATCGCGGATTTGTGCCGCAGTGGTATCACCGCCTACATTCCCCTGAGTTTCCTCGCCATCCATAATTGCACCATTGGCAAACACTACACCAATGCCGTCACCGTTATCTGCCGGCGTTTTCAATGCGTAATCGTAATAGCTAATGGCGCGATAATTTTTATCAGCCTTACTCCAGCCAAACTCTTTGGTCAGGGCTTTTTCGATTTCGGCACTTGACGCCAGCGCATCCACCAGTTTGTTATCCAGCGCATACTTCGCGGTATCGCCGCCAGTTTTGGTTAAACCATCAAGCAAACCTTGCGCCCCAGGGAATACCTGCTGGGCAGGGATCTGGCGGTTAGCGGCAACGGTATTCAGATAGTTTTGCCACAGCTCACCAATCCAGCGGCTGTCAGCTTCGCGGGCTGCCGGTGACATATCATCACGAATAAACGGTTCAACGGCAGATTTATACGTACCTACGCGAAACACATGAGTGGAAACTTTTAACTTATCCAACAACGATTTGTAGTACAGACCGTTGGTGGCAAGGCCATGCAGATCGACCACACCCTGCGGGGAAAGCCAGATTTTATTGGCGAAACTGGCAAGATAATACTGCCCCTGACTGTAGTTCTCGCCAATGGCATAAACCGGTTTACCGCTGTCACGAAACTCTTTCAGAGCTTTGCCGATGTACTGCATGGAAGGCTGATCGCCGCCCGCGAAGTTTTTCAGATCCATCACGATACCGGTGATATTGCGGTCGTCCTTCGCCTGGCGAATGGTGTTGACGATATCAAACAGCGAGTTTTCCTGCAGACGATCGGAACTGGCACCAAGCAACTGACGACTTAACTTACTAAACCGCTGCGAACTGTCGGGCTTATCGACGATCACACCAGAAATATCAAGCAGCAGCGCGCCACGGCTGGCGGTTTCTTTCGAATCACCACCGCTGACTTGCATCCAGATCCCCACGCCAACCAGCACGAGAAAAATAAAGAACAGGTTAAGTACCATTTCACGGACGAAATTCAGCAGACGCCACGTCCATTTAAAAAATCCGGCAATAAATCGCCAAAGGGTTCGCATGTATTCTCCCAGACTAAAAGTTACACCTGTTACAGGTGCAAGTGATGTGGTTATCGTAATGACCCAACCGGCACTTGTCAGCAGGAATCATGGACTGTGCTGTAACAAAATCCACTCTCGTGTTAATTTTGTGAATAAACATCATGACAGGAGTTAATCAAATGGATGCACTCGAACTATTGATCAACCGCCGTAGCGCCTCCCGTCTGGCTGAGCCAGCGCCAACGGGTGAGCAACTGCAAAATATCCTGCGCGCGGGTATGCGTGCGCCAGACCATAAATCCATGCAACCGTGGCATTTCTTTGTGATTGAAGGGGAAGGGCGTGAGCGTTTCAGTGCCGTTCTGGAGCAGGGGGCGATTGCTGCCGGTAACGATGAAAAAGCAATCGACAAAGCGCGTAATGCGCCGTTCCGGGCGCCGCTCATCATAACGGTGGTGGCGAAATGCGAAGAAAATCATAAAGTCCCGCGCTGGGAGCAGGAAATGTCGGCGGGTTGCGCGGTTATGGCAATGCAAATGGCGGCGGTTGCCCAGGGCTTTGGCGGCATCTGGCGCAGTGGCGCATTAACTGAAAGCCCGGTGGTGCGTGACGCATTCGGCTGTCGCGAGCAGGATAAAATTGTCGGATTTCTCTATCTCGGTACGCCACAACTGAAAGCGTCAACGTCGATAAACATTCCGGACCCGACACCGTTTGTGACTTATTTTTGATAAAAACGGCAAAACTGTGTGGATTGTGAGCAAAGGCGCAGTAATTAAGACACTCTCACTTATCACTTCACGGAATGAGGGTTACCATACCCGGATTGCATTGACAGGAGATGTCCATGAGCGAGAACTCGATTCGTTTGACCCAATACAGCCACGGAGCCGGTTGCGGCTGTAAAATTTCCCCAAAAGTGCTGGAAACCATCCTGCACAGCGAACAGGCGAAGTTTGTTGATCCGAATTTGCTTGTGGGTAACGAAACCCGCGACGATGCGGCGGTATACGATCTGGGCAATGGCACCAGCGTTATCAGCACCACCGACTTCTTTATGCCGATCGTTGATAATCCTTTCGATTTTGGCCGCATTGCCGCGACTAACGCCATCAGCGATATCTTCGCGATGGGCGGAAAACCGATTATGGCAATTGCGATCCTCGGCTGGCCGATTAACAAACTGTCCCCGGAAATTGCCCGCGAAGTCACCGAAGGTGGTCGCTACGCATGTCGTCAGGCGGGTATTGCGCTGGCTGGCGGTCACTCCATCGACGCGCCGGAACCGATTTTCGGTCTGGCGGTAACGGGGATCGTTCCAACTGAGCGGGTGAAGAAAAACAGTACCGCACAAGCCGGATGTAAACTGTTCCTGACGAAACCGTTGGGGATTGGCGTTCTTACCACTGCGGAGAAAAAATCACTGCTGAAACCGGAACATCAGGGGCTGGCGACGGAAATGATGTGCCGGATGAACATCGCAGGCGCGTCCTTTGCCAACATCGAAGGCGTAAAAGCGATGACCGACGTTACGGGCTTTGGTCTGCTGGGGCACTTGAGCGAAATGTGTCAGGGGGCTGGTGTGCAGGCACGCGTCGACTATGAAGCGATCCCGAAACTGCCCGGTGTTGAAGAGTACATTAAGTTGGGCGCAGTACCTGGCGGCACTGAACGTAACTTTGCCAGCTACGGTCATCTGATGGGTGAAATGCCGCGTGAAGTGCGCGATCTGCTGTGCGATCCGCAAACCTCCGGCGGTCTGCTGCTGGCGGTGATGCCAGAGGCTGAAAACGAAGTAAAAGCTACCGCTGCTGAATTTGGTATCGAACTGACGGCGATTGGCGAACTGGTGCCTGCGCGCGCTGGTCGTGCCATGGTTGAGATCCGTTAATTCAATGCGGTTATTTATTGCCGAAAAACCGAGTCTGGCGCGCGCTATTGCTGATGTCCTGCCCAAACCGCACCGTAAAGGCGATGGCTTTATCGAGTGCGGTAACGGTCAGGTGGTGACCTGGTGTATTGGTCACCTGCTTGAGCAGGCGCAGCCAGACGCCTACGACAGTCGCTATGCGCGCTGGAACCTGGCCGATCTCCCCATTGTCCCGGAAAAGTGGCAATTACAGCCACGACCCTCCGTGACCAAACAGCTTAACGTCATCAAACGCTTTCTGCATGAAGCCAGCGAAATTATTCATGCCGGAGACCCGGATCGCGAAGGGCAATTGCTGGTGGATGAAGTGCTGGACTACCTGCAACTGGCGCCGGAAAAGCGTCAGCAGGTGCAGCGTTGCTTGATAAACGACCTGAACCCGCAGGCGGTTGAACGGGCGATCGATCGTCTTCGTTCCAATAGCGAGTTTGTACCGCTATGCGTTTCTGCGCTGGCGCGAGCGCGTGCCGACTGGCTGTACGGCATCAATATGACCCGCGCGTACACCATTCTCGGTCGCAATGCGGGCTATCAGGGGGTGCTTTCCGTTGGGCGCGTACAGACTCCCGTGCTTGGGCTGGTGGTGCGGCGCGATGAAGAAATAGAAAACTTTGTGGCGAAAGATTTCTTTGAAGTCAAAGCGCACATCGTGACGCCTGCCGATGAACGATTTACCGCCATCTGGCAGCCGAGTGAAGCGTGCGAGCCGTACCAGGATGAAGAAGGGCGCTTGCTGCATCGTCCACTGGCGGAGCATGTGGTTAACCGCATCAGCGGTCAACCAGCGATTGTCACCAGTTATAACGATAAACGGGAATCAGAATCCGCGCCGTTGCCGTTTTCACTTTCGGCGTTGCAGATTGAAGCAGCAAAACGCTTTGGTCTGAGTGCGCAGAACGTACTTGATATCTGCCAGAAGCTGTACGAAACGCACAAACTGATCACTTATCCGCGTTCCGATTGTCGTTATTTGCCGGAAGAACATTTTGCCGGACGTCAGGCGGTGATGAATGCCATCAGCGTTCATGCGCCGGGCTTGTTACCGCAGCCGGTGGTTGATCCAGATTTACGCAATCGCTGCTGGGATGACAAAAAGGTCGATGCGCACCACGCCATCATCCCGACCGCGCGGAGTTCTGCCATCAACCTGACGGAGAACGAAGCGAAGGTCTATAACCTGATTGCCCGTCAGTATTTGATGCAGTTCTGTCCGGATGCGGTGTTCCGCAAATGTGTTATCGAACTGGACATTGCCAAAGGCAAATTTGTCGCTAAAGCCCGTTTTCTTGCTGAAGCAGGCTGGCGCACGCTGTTAGGCAGCAAAGAGCGTGATGAAGAAAACGATGGTACACCGCTGCCGGTGGTAGCGAAAGGCGATGAGTTATTGTGTGAAAAAGGTGAAGTGGTAGAGCGGCAAACGCAGCCACCACGTCATTTCACCGATGCAACGCTGCTTTCAGCGATGACCGGGATCGCGCGCTTTGTGCAGGACAAAGATCTGAAAAAGATCCTTCGTGCGACCGATGGACTGGGGACGGAAGCAACTCGTGCCGGGATTATTGAACTGCTGTTCAAGCGTGGTTTCCTGACCAAAAAAGGGCGCTATATCCACTCCACCGACGCCGGAAAAGCGTTATTCCATTCGCTGCCAGAGATGGCAACGCGACCGGACATGACGGCACACTGGGAATCGGTGCTGACGCAAATCAGCGAAAAGCAGTGTCGCTACCAGGACTTTATGCAGCCGCTGGTGGGGACGCTTTACCAATTGATTGATCAGGCAAAACGTACGCCGGTGCGGCAGTTTCGCGGCATAGTGGCACCGGGTAGTGGAGAAGAGAAGAAAAAGGCTTCACCACGCAAGCGAGCGGTGAAAAAAAGCCCGCCATCAGAAGACGCGGGCAGTGGAGCGATAACATAAAGGTTTGATGCAGTAGATTTTTGTAGGCCGGATGAGGCGTCCACGCCGCATCCGGCGCAAACGCCTGATGACTTAAATTACGCCCTGCGCCAGCATCGCATCGGCAACCTTCACAAAGCCTGCAATATTCGCGCCCTGCACGTAGTTGGTTTGCTCACCTTCACCACCGTGTTCAACACAGGCATGGTGGATATCCAGCATAATATGGTGCAAACGCGCATCAACTTTCTCGGCTTTCCAGCCCAGACGTGCAGCGTTTTGCGCCATTTCCAGCCCCGATGTCGCGACGCCGCCAGCATTAGCCGCTTTGCCCGGTGCAAACAGTACGCCTGCCTGCTGGAACAGTTCAGTCGCTTCGATGGTAGTTGGCATATTTGCCCCTTCCGCCACCGCTTTAACACCATTAGCGATAAGCTGGTGCGCGGCATCTACATCCAGTTCGTTCTGGGTCGCGCATGGCAGGGCGATATCCACCGGCACAGACCACGGCTGTTGGCCTTCGAGATAGACCAGGCCAAATTCTTTGGCGTAATCTGCCACGCGACCATCGCGGCTGGCTTTGATTTCGATAAGACGCGCCAGTTTCTCTTTCGTGAATCCGCTTTCATCAACCACGGTGCCGCTGGAATCTGATGCGGTAACCACGCGAGCGCCAAATTCCATCGCTTTTTCGATAGCGTACTGGGCGACGTTGCCGGAGCCAGAAACGGAAACGCGCATTCCTTCAAAACCCATACCGTGGCGTTTCAGCATCGCTTCAGTGAAATAAACCAGACCGTAACCGGTCGCTTCCGGGCGAATCAGACTGCCGCCAAAAGATAGCCCCTTGCCGGTGAAGACGCAGGCGGTATTGTTGGAGAGCTTTTTCATCATCCCCGCCATAAAGCCGACTTCACGACCACCAACGCCGATATCGCCCGCCGGAACGTCGGTATCTGCACCCAGATGACGGTACAGTTCGGTCATGAGCGCCTGGCAGAAACGCATCACTTCGCCTTCACTTTTCCCTTTTGGATCGAAATCACTGCCGCCTTTACCGCCGCCCATCGGCAGGGTAGTCAGGGCATTTTTAAAGGTTTGTTCGAAGCCGAGGAATTTAAGAATGGAGAGGTTTACGGACGGATGGAAACGCATACCGCCTTTATACGGGCCGATGGCGGAGCTGAACTGGACACGCCAGGCACGGTTAACTTGTACCTGATTGCGATCATCAACCCACACCACGCGAAACTGGATCACGCGCTCCGGTTCAACCAGGCGCTCCAGTAACGACATCTGGCGATATTTTGGATTTTGTTCAAGAAAAGGCCAGAGAGTGGTCATTACTTCACGAACGGCTTGCGCGAACTCGGTTTGATTCGGGTCGCGCTTTTGGACATGGTTGAGGAATGACTCCAGAGAATATGTCTGATCCATAGATATAAAACCCTTATATATTAATACGATTGTGCTTATGTTGTTTATGTCATGTGCTTTTGCAGTTTTTGACTATACCATCAAGAATGTGACGGTAAGCAAGAAAAAAATGACACCGGAAAGCAAATTAATAATGTGTGGTAGTTATAAAAGTCACCTAATGTCAGGTGCGTTTTATCAGACCTGAAAAAACGGGCGCTTTTTCAAGAGTGGAGCGTAGGCGGATAAGCGTTCACGCCGCATCCGGCTACCAGATGCTAAAGTTTTTCCGCCTGGTTACCGTTATCAGTACCAGAGGTAACGAAAAATAAGGAGTTTCCTGTGAGTCGAACATTACTCGCCGTAGCGTTGGTATTTCCATTATTTGCGCTGGCTAACCCGCAATACCGTCCGGATGTGGAAGTGAATGTGCCGTCGGAGGTGTTTAGTTCTGGCGGGAAATCGGCGCAGCCCTGTAACCAGTGCTGCGTTTATCAGGATCAAAATTATTCGGAGGGCGCAGTGATTAAAGCGGAGGGGATACTGCTGCAATGCCAGCGGGATGACAAAACCATTAGCACCAATCCGCTGGTCTGGCGGCGCGTAAAGCCATAAACGCATGAAGTAGTGGAATATCAGCAGGAGCCAGCGGATATTGCAATGCTTCCTCTGGCAGACACCAGACCAGCGCCTGATGTTCGTGTGCCTGTAACGTCCCGTGGAAGTCCGGTACGTGCCAGGCATGAAGATGGATAATCCGGCCAGACACTTCCCGCTGATGGCTGGCAACATATTCACCAACCGTTGCGTCAATGCCCAGTTCTTCGCGCAATTCCCGTACCAGCGCCTGTGGCTGACTTTCATCCGCCTCGACTTTGCCACCGGCAAACTCCCATAACCCCGCCTGATCGCTATGGGCGGGGCGTTGTGCGAGTAAAATTTTGCCATCCCGTTCGATAATGGCGGCAACAACTTCAATCATTTTCATAAATTACCCACGGTCGAATACCGGAAAAATGTCATAATATCCGCAGTGTTGCCCGATCAGAAGGGCTTTATATGTAAGGAGTACCTGTGTTAGACCGCCATCTTCATCCGCGAATTAAACCGTTGTTGCATCAGTGTGTGCGGGTTCTTGATAGACCCGGTATAACGCCAGATGGTTTAACGTTAGTGGGGTTTGCCATCGGCGTGCTGGCCTTGCCGTTTCTGGCACTGGGATGGTATCTGGCGGCGCTGATTGCCATTTTGCTCAACAGATTGCTTGATGGACTGGACGGCGCGCTGGCGAGGCGCAGAGGGTTAACTGACGCAGGCGGTTTTCTTGATATTTCTCTCGATTTTCTCTTTTACGCGCTGGTGCCGTTCGGGTTTATTCTCGCCGCACCGGAACAAAATGCGCTGGCGGGCGGCTGGCTGCTGTTTGCGTTTATTGGCACGGGCAGCAGTTTTCTCGCATTTGCTGCGCTGGCGGCGAAACATCAGATTGATAACCCCGGTTATGCGCACAAATCGTTTTACTATCTGGGCGGGTTGACTGAAGGCAGCGAGACGATTTTGCTGTTTGTTTTAAGTTGTCTCTTTCCGGCGTATTTCCCGTGGTTGGCGTGGGTATTTGGCGCGCTGTGCTGGATGACAACATTTACGCGAGTGTGGAGTGGGTATCTGACGCTGAAGTCGCTTCAGCGTCAGTAATTGCCGTGTTATTTGCTACTGTCCGGGGCGCGTTCACCGGTTGCTACCGGATTTTTCGGATCGCTGCTCCATTCATACCAGCCGCCGTCGTAAACGGAGACATTTTTCCAGCCCATTGCGCGCGCATACATAAAGGTTTCTGAGGCGCGCCAGCCGGTGCCGCAATAGAACGAGACTTGTTGATCTGGCCGGATATTCCATTCTTTCCACATTGCCGCGACGTCATCCGCAGTACGCATGGTGCCGTCCGGGTTATGGAAATCTTCCATATGCGTTGAGTCGCTGCCTGCATGACCCCAACGAGCACCTGGGATATCACCTTTTGGCTTGATGTAGTCATAGCCGCTGGTGGTGCCAATAAATTCAGCCCATGAACGAACGCTTACCAGTGAAGCATCCTGACGATGCAGCAGTCCACGTGCCTGCTCCATATCGAGCATCAGTTGCGGTTGCGCCGGGATCTTCACGCCGAAGTCAGGTTCCGGCTTCACTTTCGGTGGCGTACCGCGCTCAACGGGCAGCCCCGCATCGGACCAGGTTTGCCAGCCGCCGTCCAGAAGGCGTACATCTTTCACGCCTGCGTACAGCATAATCTGCGCCACACGTGCTGCTGCGTAAACGTCTCGCCCGTACAGAATGACCGTGGTGTCATGGCGAATGCCGTGTTTTGCCAGCATCG
>ERZ1034901.2804-NODE-2804-length-10722-cov-5.099934_pt1 | contig 10722 bp, 6 predicted proteins | sample MGYA00520628_ERZ1034901 | MGnify/ENA primary metagenome ERZ1034901 (study PRJEB33766, sample SAMN09781783) | gut metagenome | biome: gut microbiome | host: Homo sapiens | place: Madagascar | study: EMG produced TPA metagenomics assembly of the PRJNA485056 data... | reverse complement strand
TCAGTGGGGTGCCAGCATCCCTAACGTCGGCTTTGCTGTAGCCATGCCCCTTAGAAACAGTGCAGAGCTCTCCCAACTTACGCTGTTCCCAGGTAGATGCATCTATGTCTTATAATGATTGTCAATAGTTAAGTGCATAACTTTTTGTAATTTCGTAGATAGGTTTCTCCGATGGTTTTCGATAAAGAGGCTTCTTTCGAAGAAGCGGTCATCACCGTGCTGAAGCAGCATGGCTGGGACGATGCGGGGGGTGTGCTTCGCTATCCCACCGAGCAGGACCTTATCGACAACTGGGCGAAGATTCTGTTCCAGAACAACGCCGACATAGACCGCCTGAACGGCTGCCCGCTCACCCGGGGCGAGATGGCACAGGTCGTCGAACAGATCGAAACGCTTAAGACCCCGTTGGCGCTCAACGGGTTCATCAACGGAAAGACCGTAGCCATCACGCGCGACAACCCCGACGATACGCTTCACCTGGGCAAGGAGGTGAGCCTGAAGATCTATGATCGTCAGGAGATCGCAGCCGGCCAGAGCCGCTACCAGATAGCTCAGCAGCCGGTCTATCCTGCGAAGAGCAAGATCTTGAACGACCGTCGCGGAGACCTGTGCCTACTCATCAACGGCATGCCGGTCATCCATATCGAGCTCAAGCGCAGCGGCATCCCCGTCAGCCAAGCCACCGGTCAGATCGAGAAGTACGCCCACGAGGGCGTGTTCACGGGGCTCTTCCGCCTGGTGCAAATCTTCGTGGGGCTGACTCCCGACGAGGCGCGTTACTTCGCCAACCCCGGCACGGGCGCGTTCAACCCGAACTTCTTCTTCCACTGGGAGGACTTCAACAACGAGCCCGTCTGCGCAGGCGACAAACCCGGAACCGACGAATGGAAGCGCTTCACCTCAACGCTGCTCTCCATCCCCATGGCGCACCAGCTCATCGGCTTCTACACTGTGGCCGACAGCTCGGACGGCTGTCTGAAGGTCATGCGCAGCTACCAGTACTACGCTGCTGCCGCCATATCCGACAAGGTGCGCAGGTGCAAGTGGGACGAGAGGCCCAAGAGTAGCGCCCCGGGGCGCCCCGGCGGCTACATATGGCATACCACCGGCTCTGGCAAGACCATGACGAGCTTCAAATCCGCCCAGCTCATAGCCGACTCGCACGACGCCGACAAGGTCGTCTTCCTTATGGACCGCATCGAGCTGGGCACGCAATCGCTCTCCGAGTACCGCGCATTCGCCGACGACGCCGACGACGTGCAGGGAACCGAGAACACGCAGGTGCTGAAGTCTAAGCTCGCGAGCGACGATCCCAAGAACCGCCTCATCGTGACCTCTATCCAGAAGATGAGCAACGTGAAGGCCGGCGAGGGCAGAATCACCCAGGCGGAACTCGACCGCCTGGCCGCCAAGCGGATCGTATTCGTCATAGACGAGTGCCACCGCTCAACCTTCGGCGACATGCTCCATGACATACGCCGGGCTTTTCCCAACGCGCTGTTCTTCGGCTTCACGGGCACGCCGATTCTCGACGAGAACCAGAAGAAAGGCTCCACCACCGCCATGGTATTCGGCGAGTGCCTGCACCGCTACAGCATCGCCGACGGTATCCGCGACGGCAATGTGCTGGGCTTCGACCCGTACATGGTGACAACCTTCGACGACCACGACGTGCGCGAGGCTGTGGCCCTCGAGCAGGCTAAGGCCTCAAGCGTCGGCGAGGCCATCTCCGACGAGCGCAAGAGCAAGGTCTTCTACCACTACATGGACCAGGCGAAGGTCCCCATGGGCCCCATGGTTGACGGTGCCGGCAACCGCATCAAGGGCATCGAGGACTTCCTGACCCGTGCCCAGTACTGGCCCGACACGCCACACCACGGCAAGGTCGTCGAGGACGTGCTGCGGCGCTTCCCGGTGCTCTCCCACGGCGGCAAGTTCCACGCAATCCTGGCGACGAGCTCCATCCCCGAGGCCATCGACTACTACCGCGCCTTCAAGAGGGAGGCGCCGCAGATGAAGGTGACGGCGCTCTTCGACCCAAGCATCGACAACGACGCCGGCTCCACCGTGAAAGAGGACGCCCTGGTCGAGCTTATCGAGGACTACAACAAAGCATACGACCAGGAGTTCACCATTCCCACCTGGCCCGCCATGAAGAAGGACATCTCGGCTCGCCTTTCCCATAAGAAGCCCTACGTCAACGTCGACGCCAACCGCGAGAGCCGCATCGACCTGCTCATCGTGGTGGACCAGATGCTCACAGGCTTCGACTCCAAGTGGCTCAACACGCTATATCTCGACAAGGTCATCGACTACGAGAGCATCATCCAGGCCTTCAGCCGCACCAACCGCCTGTTCGGCCCCGACAAGCCCTTCGGCACCATCCGCTACTACCGCCGTCCCCACACTATGAAGGGCTACATCGAGGCCGCGGTGAAGCTGTACTCGGGCGACCGTCCGCTCGACATGTTCGTGCAGAAGCTCCCAGACAATATCGCGCTGATGGACGCGCGGCTCCAGGAGATACTCATGGTGTTCGAGGCCGCGGGCGTTGGCGATCTCTCGAAACTTCCCGCATCGCAAGAAGCCAGGCGCAAGTTCGCCAAGGAGTTCGTCGAGCTCAACGAATTCCTCGAAGCCGCGAAGGTGCAGGGCTTCACATGGGAGCAGGACACCTATGAGTTTGAGGAGGAGCCGGAAGAGGGCGAGCTGAGCGGCAAGTCCTTCTTCGTGCAGCCGGTCATCGACGAGCGGACCTATCTCATCCTCGTGCAGCGTTACAAGGAGCTGTTCGCAGGAGGGGGCGGCCCTGGCGATGCGCCCGAAGCGCCCTACGAGCTTGATGGCCATATAACCGAGATCGACACGGGGCTCATAGACAGCGACTACATGAACGCGAACTTCGAGAAGTGGCTGAAATGCCTTGAGCAGGACGACGAGGGGCTCGCCGCCGCGCGCGAAGAACTCCACCGATCATTCGCGTCCCTGAGCCAGGATGACCAGCGCTTCGCAGAGCTGTTCCTTCACGACGTCGAGCGAGGGGACGCCGTCCTGGAAGAGGGCAAGACGCTGAGGGATTACATTACGTCCTATGCCCGCATGGCGAAAAACGCCCAGGTCGAGCGGGTCGTCGAGGCGCTCGGGATAGACGGCGAGCTTCTTGCCACTATGACTGCGCTCGACCTGTCGGAATCGAACATTAACGAGTTCGGACGCTTCGACGATTTGAAGGACTCAGTGGACAAGGCGCGCGCCAAGGCCTTCTTTGAGCAGAAGGAAGGCAAGACGCTCCCCTTGTTCAAGGTGAACACCCGTGCTGCAGCGCTGTTGAAGAAGTTCATTCTGGAAGGCGGCTTCGATATTGACGAATGAGCGGCGATTTTGAACAGGCGAAATCGAGAGTCTGTCAATCCGAGGGGGCGTATGTGATCATGCGCCCCCTCGCTTCATCTTGGGAACAGCGTAAGTTGGGAGAGGTGTTCGAAGAATACTCTGATAAGGGTCATCCCGAGCTTCCGGCGCTGACCATAATCCAAGGTGGTGGCACTGTTCGGCGCGATGAATCAAATCGCAACTTGCAGTTTGATTTAGATAGCCTTTCGAACTATAAAGCGGTTGATCCGGGCGACTTCATCGTCCACCTTCGTTCTTTTGAAGGTGGACTAGAGAAAGCAACGCATCAAGGTCTTATAAGCCCTGCTTATCACACGTTTCGCAGCGAAGAAGCTAACTCCGATTTCTATTATCTTTATTTCAGGTCAAACCGCTTCATCAACATCGATTTAAAGCCTCATGTTTATGGCATTCGCGATGGACGCAGTATAGATATCGAGGGGATGACTACGGTTCTTATCCCCTGGACGGATGCCGAAGAACAAGAATTAATAGGCGGCTTTTTCGCCGACCTAGATAACCTCATCACCCTTCATCAGCGTGAGCCACCTCACATGATGAAAGAGGGTAAAAATGCCAATCAGTATCAATGAAGAATCACTTTTCTGCGATTACTACTCGCAATGGATTAGCGTCTACAAAGAAGGGGCCATCCGTGAGGTCACAATGGGAAAGTACCGGCTCACGCAGTCTTGGCTTGCCAAGCTGATTCCAGACCTCAAGATAAAAGATCTCGACCGAACCTCGTATCAGCAGCTCATCAATGGTTACGCAGAGCACCACGAGCGCCAGACGACCATGGACTTCCATCATCAGCTTAAGGGAGCGATCCTTGACGCAGTTGACGAAGGGCTCATCCCCCGCGACCCTACGCGCAAGGCCATCATCAAAGGGAAACAGCCGCGAGCGAAAAAAATCAAGTATCTCAACCAGTTTGAGCTTCATGCCATGCTCGGCGACCTTGATTTATCGGGCGGGCCAAGTTGGGATTGGCTTATTCTCATAGTCGCTAAAACGGGTCTGCGCTTCTCCGAGGCCCTTGGGCTTACTCCGGAAGACTTTGACTTCGCCCATCAAACGCTCTCGGTGAACAAGACCTGGGATTACAAGAACAGCGGCGGATTCGTCCCCACGAAAAACGCCTCATCGGTGCGGAAGGTTCAACTCGACTGGCAACTTATCATGCAACTATCCGGGCTACTTAAAGACCTTCCGCCGACTGAGCCCATATTTGCGAAGGGAAAGGTCTATAACTCGACGGCTAACAGCGTTTTAGCGCGCCACTGCAAAAATGTTGGCGTGCCTGCCATATCCGTCCACGGGCTGCGGCATACGCATGCATCACTTTTGCTGTTCGCCGGCGTCTCGATCGCCAGCGTATCCCGAAGGCTGGGGCATGCAAGCATGACCACCACTCAGGAAACCTATCTGCACATCATTCAAGAGCTCGAGAACAAGGACATTGACATCGTCATGAGGGCTCTTTCGACTCTTATTTAACCCGTATCAGCAAACCGTGGCTCACGCTGATGAAGGGTGATGAGGCTATCGATTGGCTTCAAGATTGACCCCACGAGTCGTTGCTCTTCGATATCGTTTGGTACGGCTAGAGGCAAAGCGGCAAGATCATTTGCGTTAATTGCCGGATAGCTTGTTCCCGTGCAGTGCTCCAAAACGCAAGAGACGAATTGTTCTCGCTGCAAGGATGAGAACAAAAACCTCCCATCGCAAAGCGGTCGAAACTGAGCATAGCCCGTTGAGAAAACATAGTCCCTATCAGGCAATTCGTAAAAGTAATTGTTCTTCTGATACGGTCGCACGGTTTGATAAAAAATATCGCCAAAACTGGCAAGTCGTTGAGCACGAGAGGGGGCAGTGAGTTTCTCTTCGCGACGATGCGAAATCATATCCGTACCCACGACGGACTCTAAGTCAACATACTCAAATGAGTCTGGAAGCACGGTTGTTGGATTTACTTCGCAGATCTCTCTCAACTTACGCTGTTCCCAAGCGGTTATTTGAGTCAAGAAACTTCATCTTGGGAACAGCGTAAGTTGGGCGAATTCAGCAAGAAGAAAACCACCAAGAACGTCGACGGCGCTCTTTCGGAGACGTTTACAAATTCTGCTGAGCAAGGCGTGATCAGTCAGCTCGACTTCTTCGACCATGACATTACAAACGATGCGAATATCAGTGGTTACTATGTAGTTCAACCAGATGACTTCGTCTACAACCCACGGATTTCTGCAACGGCGCCTTGTGGTCCAATCAACAGAAACCGCCTGAACAGAGCAGGTGTCATGTCTCCGTTGTATACGGTTTTTTCGGTAGACACGAGCGTAGATAAAACCTACTTGGAGCATTATTTCAAAACATCTAGGTGGCATGATTTTATGTTCCTCGAAGGTAATTCAGGGGCAAGGTCTGACAGGTTTTCAATCTCCGACGCAACGTTTTTTGAGATGCCTATTTGGTGCCCAGAAATCTCGGAACAAATGGCGATAGCGAAGCAGCTTGAAACAACGGACACCCTCATCACCCTTCATCAGCGTAAGTGAGGGAAGCCACCATTCACTCAGTCTCTCGCCTGGGAACAGCGTAGGTTGGGAGAGTTCAGCAAGAAGAAAACCACCAAGAACGCTGACGGCGCTCTTTCGGAGACGTTTACAAATTCTGCTGAGCAAGGCGTTATTAGTCAGCTCGACTACTTCGATCACGACATTACAAACGATGCGAATATCAGTGGTTACTATGTAGTTCAACCAGACGACTTCGTCTACAACCCACGAATATCTGTGACGGCACCTTGTGGCCCAATCAACAGAAACCGCCTGAACAGAGCAGGTGTCATGTCCCCGTTATATACGGTGTTTTCGGTAGATATGAGCGTGGATAAAACCTATCTGGAGCATTACTTCAAAACATCCAGGTGGCATGATTTTATGTTCCTCGAAGGTAATACGGGGGCAAGGTCTGACAGGTTTTCGATCTCCTGAGTATTCGAAGGTTTAGACAGGTGCGATATTCGCGATGAGCAGGGGTTAGCCCAACCGCGATATTTCCCACGAGCAGCCCCGATATTCTCCAGCAGCAAGTGCTGCTACCTTTCGACTTGCTATGCAGCCGAGTCGAAAGGAGAGCGAGCATGGCAAGCAAGATCAAGGCGAAGCGAATACTGCAGCTCCACGCCGGAGGGATGTCGCGAACGTCGATCGCGAAGATCAAGGGGTTCGGCGAGCACGGGGTCTCGGACACGCTCAAATCGGCAGAGGAGCGCGGAATCGCCTACGAGGACGTCGCGGACCTGAGCGAGGACGCCGTGTACAGGCTCCTGTTCCCCGAGCGCAACAACCACGAGCCAGCGTACCGAGAGCCCGACTGGGAGCGCGTCCACAGGGAGCTCGCCAAGACCGGCGTCACCCTGAAGCTGCTCCACACCGAGTACGCGTACGAATGCGCCGAGGACGGGGTCGCCCACATGGGCTACGACCGCTTCTGCAAGCTCTACAGGGCCTTCACGGTGAAGAGCAACGTCACCAGCAGGGTCGGGCACAAGGCGGCGCGCATCGTGGAGGTCGACTGGTCGGGCCCCACGATGGAGCTCGTCGACCCCGCGACCGGCGAGGTCGTGAAAGTCCACCTCTTCGTCGGCACCCTGCCGTTCTCGCGCTACTCCTACGTCGAGCCGACGCTCGACATGAAGCAGGACACATGGCTGACGTGCCACGTCCGCATGTTCGCCTACTTCGGCGGGAGCGCCCCCTGCATCGTCTGCGACAACCTGAAGACGGGCGTGGCCAGGCACCCGAAGGAGGGCGAGGTCGTCCTGAACGACGCCTACCAGGAGATGGCCGCCCATTACTGCGCGGCCGTGATGCCCGGGCGCGTCCGCAAGCCCAAGGACAAGCCCAGCGTCGAGAACACCGTCGGCAACATCGCCACGGCCGTCATCGCCAAGCTGCGCAACGAGGTCTTCACCGACTTCGACGAGCTCAAGGCCGCCGTCGCGAAGGCGCTCGACGACTACAACTCCGAGCCGTTCCAGAAGCGCGCGGGCTCGCGCAAGCTGTGCTTCGAGTCCGAGGAGGAGGGCCTCCTGCGCCCGCTGCCCGCCGTCCCCTACGAGGTCTGCCGCTGGGTCTACGACCGCAAGGTCCAGCCCAACTGCCACGTCGCGTACAAGAAGAACTTCTACTCCGTGAGCCACCTCTACGTCGGGGACCTCGTCGACCTGCGCGTGACGGACGCGACGCTCGAGGTGTACAAGGGCGGCGAGCGCCTGGCGACGCACCCGCTCTTCCCGGTCTACGTCTCCAACAAGTACTCGACCGCCGGCTCCCACATGCCGAGCAAGCACGGCTACCAGGACTGGGACGCCGCGCGCATACGCGCCTGGGCGGAGCGCGTGGGCCCGGCATGCGCCGGCGCGATCGAGCGCTTCTTCCTGTCGGTGCGCTTCGAGGAGCAGGGCTACAACGCGTGCCTCGCCATCCTGCGCCTGACGCACAAGTACGGCGCCAAGCGCGTCGAGGCGGCGTGCGGGATGGCGCTGGCGTCCGGCGTGCGCAGCCCGCGCTACGGCCACATCAAGCCGATCCTCGAGACCAACCAGGACAAGATCGCCGCAGCCGCCGAGGCGGACGCCGGGGCAACCGGCTACATGCGCGGCGCGGACTACTACGGAGGCGAATAGGATGAACATAGACGCGCAGACGAAGACCAAGCTGCACGACATGGGGGCGGGCGCGCTCGCGGACGCCATCGACGCGCAGGACGAGACGACCTGCACCGGCATGACGTTCGCGGAGAGGCTGCAGGCCGCCGTCGACGAGGCGCACTCGCAGTTCGTCACCTCCAAGGTGGCGAACCTCACGAAGAGGGCCCGGCTGCGCTACCCGGAGGCCGACGTCCGCAGGCTCGAGCACGTCGAGGAGCGCAAGCTGAGCCGCACGGCGATCGCCGAGCTCGCCACCTGCGGGTTCGCGGAGCGCTGCGACAACCTGGTGCTGCAGGGCTACTCCGGGACGGGCAAGACGTACCTGTCGTGCGCGCTGGCCAAGGAGGCCTGCCGCCGCAGGATGCGCTCCTTCTACGCCCGCGTGCCGGACGTCGAGGAGCTGAGGAGGGCGCAGGTCGACAGGGACGGGAGCGACGCCAAGCTCGTGAAGAAGCTCGCGAGCTTCCAGCTGCTCGTCTTGGACGAGTGGCTGCTCGAGAAGCCCGACGACGGCATGCGCACGTTCTTCCTGGAGGTGATGGAGCGCCGCTTCAAGGAGGGCTCGACCGTGTTCTGCACCCAGTTCCAGCGCAAGGATTGGCATGCGCGGCTCGGAGGAGACACCACGGCCGAGGCGATCATGGACCGCATCGTGCACAACTCCATCTGGATGGAGATGGGCGAGGTCAACATGCGCGAGCGCATGAGCAAGCGCGCCGGATAGCGGCGAGATGAGGGAGGCGGGGCCCAACCGCACGGGCCCTGCCGCTCGAGAATAATCATTCCTGCGGATTCCGAATAACGTTCCTGCTCATTCGGAATAATGGCCATGTTCAAGCGATCGAATACTCACTCCGACGCAACGTTTTTCGAGATGCCTATTTGGTGTCCAGAAGTCTCGGAACAAATGGCGATAGCGAAGCAGCTTGAAACAACGGATACCCTCATCACCCTTCATCAGTGACAGCTCGGTGACAATGCGAACGACAATTTTTCCTCGTCAAAACGAAAAACCGCCGATTCGATATAGCGAAATCGGCGGTTTTGAGACTCGAAATTAGAAGCAACTCACGATAGCTATTAAACAAACATCCTATCCAACAGCGATTTCTTAGTATTTCTCAATAACTCAAGCTTACGCTGATGAAGGGTGATAAGGGAATCAAGCGCATTCAAAGAAGCGCCTACTGCGGATTGCTCCGATACTGTCGGGAAGCATATTTGCGTATCTTGTAGAGCCGTCTTTGAAACGGAAATGACTTTGATTCCTTGCATCAAGGGCAATAACTGGTCGTGGTACGCAGGGGCGTTCAAGTAATGGCCCAAATACCCAGACCCAAAAGGAAATTTAGGGCGCACAGGTATTGTATGCAAGCCGGAAATGACGGGCTCATTTGGCAGTTCGGCCAGTTCAACGCATTTCCCAGCAGATTCGTCTTCGGCCGTATCGGCAAAAATAATGTCGCCTACACGAAGCGTTGAGTTCGCGTATTTCGACAGCATCGACTCGTCATCGACGAAGGGTAATTTGTCCGAATCGGGCCCAAGACAATCGCCAAACTTAATGAGGATGTCTCCATAATGGATGTTACGGGCGCTACCGCTTTCTGGATTCAAATCGGCACGAGACAGCGTGTTATTTTGCAGGAAGTCGAAGCAATCTCCCAACTTACGCTGTTCCCAAGGGTCAGTAAAACCGGCGAAGCGGATTTCGGGGAATCGCTCGCCCGGTCTGGGAAACAACTTATCAAGCATCGATTTCTTCAGCTGAGCGAGCTTGTCGTACTTACGCTGATGAAGGGTGATGAGGGTGTCAAGGCTGGCGAAGTATTGGCCAATCTGCTTCTGCTCTGCTGCAGAAGGAACGGAAACACTCAACTCCATCACCTTGTTCTTGGAGATGTTGAACCTAGAGATTCCCTGAGCCAGCAGAGTCAGATCGGAACGCACCGAACTTGACCTGAGCATATAGGCTAAGTAATGCGGGTCAAACGTTGAATCTTGCCTGTAACCAAAACAGAAGCTGTTAAGGTAAACATTTTCCTGGTCAGAGAGCCAAACAGAGGACATTCCGACTTCATCCGGCGTTTCAGACGACACAGTGAAGAACACGTCACCGTATTTAACTTTGTTTTGGCTTGGATCGATTTCAACCGATTCAAGCCTCTTGGTGTCAGTTACGGGATTGTCGAAGACGTTCGTGTACGGAACAAATTGAGCTTCACCATGCCCGAAGTCCTCTTTGGTTTTGCCACTCAAGCCGCCATAGGTTGTTCCGACGTCCCCCAACTTACGCTGTTCCCAAGGGTCAGTAAAACCGGCGAAGCGGATCTCAGGCACATTGGTCTTTTCCGCCATACTATTCACCTCCCAACAGTTTCCGCAGCTCAGCAATGCCCGCCATATCGTGCTCGTTGCCCGTGAGCTGGCCCAGCATCGCTGCCAACTCGTTTTCCGCCTCTGCAATCTGGTTGCATACGTCCGAATAGGTTGTCGCGTACTTTGCGTTCAGTGCGACGACCTTTGCGATGAAGTCGCTTACGACAGCATTGGGCAGCTCGAGCAAATCAGATTGCAGCGGCTCAATCCATTTCGCAGCAAGCAATTCGTCG
>ERZ1034901.2803-NODE-2803-length-10722-cov-18.739758_pt1 | contig 10722 bp, 6 predicted proteins | sample MGYA00520628_ERZ1034901 | MGnify/ENA primary metagenome ERZ1034901 (study PRJEB33766, sample SAMN09781783) | gut metagenome | biome: gut microbiome | host: Homo sapiens | place: Madagascar | study: EMG produced TPA metagenomics assembly of the PRJNA485056 data... | reverse complement strand
AAAAATGGAAAGGGATACTATTATGTCTACTATGAAACTGCCCGCTTCTTACGCTGTCGTTGATGAAGAAGAAATGGTCTACCTGGACGGTGGTGCCAGCGACGCTTACAACAACTTCCTGAATGTTGGTAAGGTGTTCAACTACATCGCCCGCATCTTCTCCGGCGCAAGCTCCATCATCAACAACGTCAACGTGATCTATCAGTCCTTCCTGAGCCTGAACGATCTGCTGAAGGGCTTCGCAAAGGCCTAAGCCTGCTCTTTTCATAAGCATTCTCTGAGAGCTGTCCCCCAGCCGGGGGCGGCTCTTTTTTTGTTGCCCGCTGCCGTGCGGCTGCCCGTTTTGTGCATATTTTACAAACGGCATGAGCGTTTCCGCTTTTTTCGATAAAAGTATATCTTTTTCGATCAAATGATGTAAAATATATGGATTTTTCCTGTACAAATACTTTCTTTTGTGCTATCATATGACTTGATACGACAAGTCAAAATCTGCGAAGGCAGGTCGTAAATTGATATATCAGTTCTTCCGGCAGGCGACCTAAAAATCCATGTATCTATCCGGTGTCGCAAAAAAACGGTTTTTGCAGTGCAGATGCCGTGCCGAAGAATCACAGGGAGACACATCACTATGCCAGATCGTGAGCTGCGGCACATGAGCCGCACCGAGCTGGTCGAGATCATCTTTGCGCTCAAGCAGAGTGAAGACCAGCTCAAAGCCGAAAACGCGGCGCTGACCGCGCAGCTGGAGGACCGGCAGCTCCACATCCAGAACGCCGGTTCCATCGCGCAGGCGGCACTGGAACTGAATAAAGTCTTCGAGGCGGCACAGGCCGCAGCGGACGAATATCTTGCATCGGTCCGCGCAGCCGCTGCGGCAGACGGCCCGGCTGACGCGCAGCTGACCCTGGCGCAGGCCCGCGAACAGGCCGAGGCCATGAAGCGGCAGACCGAAGAAGCCTGCCGGGCCATGACCGACGAGGCCGAGCGCAAGCGTGCACAGACCGAAGCCGACTGCAAGGCGATGGTCGCCAAGGCCGAGCAGGAGGTCCGGGCGCGCTGGGCCGAGTTCGACCGCCGTGCCAGCGAGGTGCTGGACAACTACCAGAAGATCGACTTTCTGCCGGAGGGTCAGCACACAACATGAAAGAGCACGACATCAAATTCGCGGCCATTCCTTCCACCGAGGAAGTGAAGGCCGAACGGGAGCGGCTGGCCTACCGCTCCCGCTACACCCGGGTGCTGCGCAGCACGATCTACGCGCTGGTGGTGGTGGCAGCCGTTGCGGTGCTGCTGGCCACCCTGTTCCTGCCGGTGCTGCAGGTGTCCGGCGACAGCATGAACCCCACCCTGCAGGACAAGGACGTGATCGTCCTTGTCAAGAGCGGCAGCCTGAAAACCGGCGATCTGTGCGGGTTTTACTGGCAGAACAAGCTCCTGCTCAAGCGGGTCATCGGCCTGCCGGGCGATATCATCTCGCTGGATGAGAACGGCGTGGTCACCGTGAACGGCACGGTGCTGGACGAGCCCTATGTGGACGAGCTGGCCCTGGGCGAATGCGACATCAAGTTCCCCTATCAGGTGCCGGAGAACCGGTACTTCGTTCTGGGCGACCACCGCGCAACGTCCATCGACAGCCGCAGCAGCGTTATTGGCTGCGTAGAAAAGAATCAGATCGTGGGCAAGGTCTTTATAAGGGTATGGCCCTTGTCCAGTTTCTCATTGATCCATTAAATTAGGAGGGTTTTGGGGCAATGAAAGACATTGTGGGAGATTATCGGGAAAGGTTCCGTCTGCAGAGGAAAGCACTGCGGCGCTACACGGCGCTGCTGCTTGCGCTGGCCATGATCACGACGCTGTTCGTGAACTGGCAGCTGCACAGCGATGGCATTGCGGCCACCGCGCAGTACCAGTGCAACCAGGAGGAGCACACGCACACGGCGGACTGCTACACCAAAGTGCTGGTCTGCGGTTATGAGGAAGGCCAGCCCGAGGACTGGAACGCCACCTTCGATGACAGCGCTTCGCTTGACGAGAGCCTTGGCGTGGACGCAGAAGACGACGGCATTGCGCTGTTTTCTGCCGAACCGGAGTACATCTATGTGCCGCATGAGCACACCGACGACTGCTATCAGGAAGTGAAGACTCTGACCTGTCTCGAGGAGGAGCACGTCCATGGCGACGACTGCTTTGACCCCGAGGACGGCAGCCTGATCTGCGAACAGTTTGAGCACGTCCACGACGACAGCTGCTACACCACCGATTATGAACTGGTGTGCGGCCTGGAAGACGGCGAGCTGGTGGAGGAGCTGAACCCGGCCTACACGGCTGTGGCGGCGTTTGAGGCGCCGGTAGCCGCGAAGCCCGTAGTCGTGAGCCCGGTGATCGAGGCACCCATCCACTACCACACCGACGACTGCTATGAGGAAGTGCTGACCTGCGGCCTGGAGGAGCATCACCACACCGTGAACTGCCTGGCCGACTCGCTGGCCGATGTGGAAGACGAATCCGAATGGCTGGCCAAGACCAACACCACCCTTTCCGGCCTGTGGACGGAAGACCTGCTCGCCGTGGCGCAGAGCCAGTTGGGCTACGAGCAGAGCGAGAAAAACTTTGAACTGGACGCCGACGACGGCGTGACCGTCCGCCACTACACCCGCTACGGCGAGTGGTACGGCAACCCCTACGGCGAATGGGACGTGATGTTCCTTTCCTACTGCCTGAACTACGCGGGCATCCCGCAGTCTGCCATCCCGCAGCGCGCCGGTGTGCTGGCCCTGCGCAGCGACCTGCGCGGTGCCGGCTACCTGATGGACCCCCAGAGCATCCCCGCCGCGCAGCAGGACGCCATTGCCCTGTGCGATGAGGGACTGCCGGAGGAGGAGAGCTTTGCCGATGCGGACGCCGATGACCTTGGCTTTGCAGACGGTGCATCGTCCTTCTGCAGCATCCAGCCCGGCGATATCGTGTTCTACAACACGACCACCACCGAGACCGTGGCCGTGGATGACACTCCGGCTGTGGTCGAGGACGATTCCCCGGATGCAGACATTGCCCTGCTGTCGCTGGACCCGGTCGAGACGGAACCGCAGACCGAGCAGCGCACAGTCACCTATGAGACGGTGGGCATCGTGTCCGATGTGGATGAGGACGCCGGTACGCTGTCGGTCATCTCCGGCAATGTGGACGGCAAGGTGGCTGAGGTCCCCCTGAACGCTTCGGACGTGACCGCGCTGGTGTCTGTTGCAAGTGCACAGGCTGTGGCGGGGGATGGCACAGATACGTTGGAAACAGTCAACGGCCTGAAGGGTAATTCTTACGTTACCAACTTTAAGCTCCAGAAAGAAAGCGATGGGCATGCTGTAGATTCTGACACATTTGTGCTCACAGAGACTGTTTACGGTTACCTCGAGCTCAAAGCCATTCCGGCTCAGAAAATCATTGATAATGATTACAAGGTCTATATCGACCTTCCTGATGGCTTTGACTGCGGCGATAATGTCGGCGGCAGTCTGGGAGAAAATCGCGGTAAATATTCCTTTGTCAAGAGCGGCGATCATTGGATTCTGGTTCTGGAATACGATAAAACGTTTATCGAGCAAGAAAAGACCACCTCTGCCAGTCAGGTGGACAGCTGGGTACGCTTCAATTTCAAGTGGGACGAAGAACAGATCAACAAGAACAATAAGAATGATTTCAAGATCAACGAGAATAACACGGTCACTGTCACGATCAACGAGAAAAAGAACGACTCCACAACAAAAGACGATGATGTCTTTGCACTGAATAAATCTAAGCGCAAGCTCCGCTATGATGGTGGCAAGGCCTATATTGATTACACTGTCACCCTGACCGTGAATCAGGAGATGGACGCCCCCTTTAGCATCACCGACACCCTGACCACGACTGGCGGTGTAACATTCACATTCACCTACACGGACACTGCTCCAGAGATCACTTCCTCCAATACGAGCTCTGCCCCGGCTATCAGCTGGGAAGACGGCAGTGGTACAAGCAAAGTCATCACCCTTGGCGAGAATGGTGATAAAATCGCGGCAGGCACCTATATCATTACTTATACGGTTGTATGCAATGATCCTCCGCTCACGCTTGAGCAGGACAGCAAGGTGAAGAACAAGATCCGTGCTTCCTATAAGGATGAATCTCACGAAGCCAGCACGGAAACCAAGCTGAAAAACGACATGATCTCCAAGAGCGGCAAGCACAACAGCAAAAAGGGTTATATCGAGTGGACGGTCAAAATAAACACTCCCACCTCGGATGGCTCCCTTGCTTACCTGGAGAAAGGTGCCGCCTTTACGGATACCCTGCCAGATGATCTGGTCGATGGAGAAATCAAGGTGAAGATGGACGGAGCATCCCAAAAAGTTGATTTAGACACGGTGTACAACGCAGAGACGAAAACGATCACCTACCCGCTGGAGGAAGGCCGCCACTACTACGAGATCACCTATAAAACAAAGGCTCCTGAAAATAATGGTCTTACCGATATAACAGTCAGTAACACCGGTAACGTTACAAACGACGGCACCACATCCAGCGACACCGACGAGGTGACCATTTCTTCCAATATTCTGAGCAAGAAGCTGGAAGATGGAACGACCGCCGACGGCACGGCTACCATGGACTGGAGCACCACCATTTCCGCCAATGACCTTAACGGCTACACCTACTACGACTGGTCCGGTGTGCTGACCGATTCCGACGGCAAGTGGTGCAAGGCGCAGAAGATCGTTCCAGACTCTGTAAAGGTGACCGCCAACGGCAAAGACGTAACCAATGCTGTGAACATTGATTACAACTACAGCAAAATGGATGACAGCCACTCTGATGTGGATGTCGGCCTGTTCTCGGTTGATTTTAGCGGTTCAAACATCACCGGCCCGGTGACTATCGCCTATCAGACCACGACGAACGCTGCCGCTCTGCCGTCCGGCAACACCACGATTTATAACTACGGCAAACTGAACGACGGCAAAACCGTTTCTGATAAGTATAGCTTCAAAAACGACAACGCCGCAGTTGACGTCGTCCGCAAACAAGGCACCTTTGATGAAAGCACCGGCACACTGACCTATAACGTCATGGTGAACCCCACTGGCAGGCAACTGCTGGATGAGGAGAACGGTCAGCTGCTCCTTTACGATTCCATGAAGTTTTCTGGTGCCCTGAGCGGCGACAGAAAAACGCAGTATTTATGGCTGGAGGGTATTTCCGTTTATAAGGGCGAGTTTGTGAACGGCGAATATGTTCCTACAACATTTCTCCGCGAGCTTACCCCTGTCAGCGGCAAGTACGACGACATTACTGATGTCAATACAAAGATTGTTTCTACTACAGAGTACTATGCCAAATATGACACTCACTTTACACAAGTCAAGACGTGGACAAAAGTACCGGATGCCACCCCGCTCGTGCTCGTTTTCCATTACACTGTCGATACAAGTCATGTTCTCAGCACAAAACCTCTGAATTTTACCAATGACGTAACGCTCCAGGGTAATCCGAGCTGGAGCACTTCCAATAAGGATGTAAGTTTTACACCTACTACCAGCGGCGGTGCATCAATCGACTACAACAATGACCGCCTGACCATTTTCAAGTACGGCGACACGGTGAACCACCCACTGGAGGGTGCCGAGTTCCTACTGGAAAAGTGGGATGCAGACCAGAAGCAGTGGGTAACGGTCAATGATTCGATCAAGACCAACAGCAAGGGCAACGATGTTCTGTCCGTTGACCGCGATACGCTGTACCGCATCCATGAGACCAAAGCACCTGCCGGGTACCTGACGCCGGGTAAAAACGCATACTATTACTTCCGTGTCACCAGAAGCACAGATGCCTATACCCCGCCGGACGGTTCCGGTGTTATTGCTGCGGATGTGCATACCTATCAGGTCACGACCGGCAAGGACGATACCTACCAGACCTTCTACTACAACGTGGCAAATGAAAAGGACCCGGATTACGTCCCCACCGGCAGCCTGAAGGTGACCAAGCTCTGGCAGGATTCCAACGGCGACGCCATCACGGATTCCGCTAAGCTGGGCGAGCTGCCCACCGTTACAGTCACGCTTACCAAGTATTCCGACGGTGGTTCTACTCAGATTGGCGACCCTGTCACGCTGAACAACGACAACGGCTGGACCTCCACCTGGTCTGACCTTGAAACCAGCGACGGTATCTATTACACCATTGAGGAGAGCGCAATGGATGGCTACACCACCCGTTACCGCCTTGCCGGTTCCGAGCTCCTCTATGATACCTGCCCGAACATCAGCGTGTCTGGTGCCAATGGTGCCAGCGTGCAGATCGTCAACCAGTCTACACGGGCAGGCTATGAACTCCCCTCTACCGGCGGGGCCGGTACCACTTTGTATACAGCAGTGGGCGGTGCCATGGTGCTTGCTGCACTGGTGTGTGGTTTCTGTCAAAAGCGCAGACGCGAGAGGAGGGCAGATTAAAACAAGCTGCACCCTCCATTGCGGCCGCAAAACTCTCTGCGCCGCAGACAGGACCGTTTTTACAACGAGGAATCATAAAAAATAGAAAGGAGACTTTCACCTACTATGAAAAAGACCATTCAGAAACTCATGGCTGTACTGCTGGCAGCTGCCATGGTGTGCGCCATGGCGATCCCGGCGTTTGCATACCACACTACGGAGGACATCAATAAAGACCACTCTTTCAAAGCTTTCCAGATCTTCAGGGGTGATGTTGAGGGCAATAAGATTTCCAACGCAGATTGGGGCCAAAGCATCGCTGATGATTCTACGAACTTTCTGGCCCAATTGAAGAATGATACCACCCTTCGCGATGAGTTTAAAGATGCTACCACTGTTCAGGATGTTCTTGCGGTTATCAGCACATGGAATAATTCCGATGATAACAGCATCGCTTTTGCGCGTTTTGTATGCCACTATCTCTACCCGACTGCAAACGCAAATCCGACACACGCCGCTATAGGTAACCATACCCTCCACTTTAACGACGCAGGTTATTATCTGATCGTTGATGTTACCGACTTTAGCAATGGCGATTCCTATGTTGCCTACAATTCCTTCATGCTGACGGTTACCCAAGCAAACTGGGACGTTGATGTTACGCCTAAGGTTGAAAAGCCCACTGTTGAGAAGGAAGTCCACGACAACGACAACAACGACATTAGCTCTGCTGGTAACAATGACGGTTGGGGCAGTTCCGCTGACCATGCAATCAACGAAAAGTTCCAGTTCAGGCTGATCGCTAAGTTGCCCGCAAGCGATGCCCATGTTTACGATTACTATGACAAGTACACTGTTTGCTTCACTGATACTCTGTCCAAAGGCATTACCTTTGACAATTTGGATAAGGTGGAAATCGCAAATGTCGATGGCGGTAATCCACAAGTGATCAATGCTGATAACTATACACGTAATCCGAACGGTTCTCAGTCCTTCAAACTGAGCATTGATAATGTCAAGACCTGTGCCCGTGCCGCTAATCTTGATTTGAATCAGGGCGCTACTATTACGGTCACCTATACTGCACACCTGAACGAAAATGCCTATGTCAATACTGCAACAAATGGAGATACGAAGAACACGAATAAGGTTTATCTCACCTATTCCAACAATCCCAGAATCAACACATCCGTTGGTCAGACTCCCGAAAGCGAAGTCTACGTGTTCACCTACCAGCTGAACAACACCAAGTACCGCGATGAAGTTAACGAGAACAACAAGCTGGCGGGCGCTGGCTTCCGTCTGTACAGCGATGCAGCTTGCAATGATACAGATGAAATCAAGCTCAAAAAGAATACTACGGACGGCACTTACTCCCGCTACTTTGGAGATGAGGCTGGCGAACAGATGTTCTCTGACGATAAAGGTCAGTTCAATGTCAAGGGTCTGGACGCTGGTACCTACTACCTGAAGGAGACCACCACTCCTACCGGTTTCAATACCTGCCCTGTGACCACTGTGGTCATCAAGGCAAACCACACCGAAAATAATGTGGACCTGACCGGTTCCACCATAAATGGTGAAGGTGTGGGCGCTTCCGGCCTGTCTACCACCATTGTCAATAAGCAGGGCACCACCCTGCCCTCCACCGGCGGCATGGGCACCACCCTGTTCTATGTCATCGGCGGCGGCCTGATGGTGGCAGCCATCGTTCTGCTGGTCACCAAGAAGCGCATGGAGAACAAGTAATTTCTCCTTTATCCCCCACAGCACCGGAGCGCGGGGCCCAAAAGGCCTCCGGCTCCTATCCTTATAACATTAGGGAGTAGCCCATGAAAAAGAACAAAAGCACAATCATCCTGATCCTCGTCTTTTTCGTGGGTCTATCCGTGATGTTATACCCCACCCTCAGCGACTACGTCAACCAGCGGCACCAGTCCCGCGCGGTGGCCACCTACGCCGAGGACGTGGACAAGCTGACCGATGCGGATTACAGCGCCTATTTTGACGCCGCAGACGCCTTCAACGCCCAGATCGCCGCCGACCCGGACGCCCTGTACCACCCGGACCGCTTCCCCAGCTACGAAAGCACGCTGGACGTGACCGGCACCGGCATCATGGGCTACATCACCATTGAAAAGATCGGCGTGGAGCTGCCCATCTACCACGGCACCAGCGACGGCGTGCTGCAGGTGGCCGCGGGCCATCTGGAAGGCACCAGCCTGCCGGTGGGCGGCGGCAGCACCCACGCGGTCATCTCGGCGCACCGGGGCCTGCCCAGCGCCAAGCTGTTCACCAATCTGGACCAGCTGGAAGTGGGCGACATCTTCACCATCACGGTGCTGGACCGGGTGCTGACCTATGAGGTGGACAACATCTCCATCGTCCTGCCCACCGAGACCGATAACCTGAAGGTGACTGAAGGCAGGGACTACGTCACCCTGATGACCTGCACCCCCTACGGCATCAACTCCCACCGCCTGCTGGTACGCGGCCGACGCATCGAGACGCCGGACAAGCTCAAGCACATCCGCGTCACCAGCGAAGCCACCAAGATCGAACCTATCATCACGGCGCCCATCATTGCCCTGCCGCTGCTGCTGGCACTGCTGATTTGGCTGCTGTTCTCCACCCGCAAACGCAAATCTTCAAGAGGTGAAAATCATGAAACGCACTGAGTTCAAAAAGCACGCTGCAGCCCTGCTTTTGATGCTGTGTCTTCTGGCGGTGAGCGCACTGCCCGCCTTTGCCACCAGCGCCAACATCAAGCTGACCGACCGCAACGGCGACCCCATGACCGGCACCATCCGGGTGCGCCTGTACGACGAAGCCAGCCAGAAGGCCCTGCGCGGCGGCGAGCTGACCATCTACCGCGTGGCCGAGGTCCAGCGCAAAAACGGCGACCTAAGCTTTGAATACTGCGGCGACTTCTACGGCTGCGGCATCGAGCTGGGCGACCTGAACGATCTGGGCGACAGCTCTCTGGCAGGCCGCCTGCTGGACTATCTGGCCCCGGGTTCGGAAGGCACGGTGCAGGCCGTGGACAACGACGGCAACGCAGTCTTTGAAGATCTGGAGCTGGGCCTGTACCTCGTGGCGCAGACCAAGGCTTCCGCAGGCTACAAGGCCGTGAACCCCTTCCTGGTTTCCCTGCCGCTGGCAGAGGACGGCCAGTGGCTCTACGATGTGGACGCCAGCCCGAAGGTGGGCGCGTACACGCCGGAGACCCCGGAAACGCCGGACACTCCCAGCACGCCCGTCTCCCCCGACAGCCCGAGCACCCCGGCCACGCCGGATTTCCCGGACGCACCCAATGAGCCGTCCACTCCCGCCGACACGGATACTCCGGCTCAGCCCGGCCGCCCGGCGAACCCCGCCCTGCCCAAGACCGGCCAGCTGAACTGGCCCGTGCCGGTGATGGCCGTGAGCGGCCTGCTGCTGTTCGCCTTCGGCTGGACACTGGATCGTCGGTACCGCATGGTATAAATTTCATCTCGTTATACAAAGAGGACCCGATGCATCGTCTGCATCGGGTCCTCTTTTTTGCTGATTGGATCGGGCGCTTACTGCTGCTGTGCCTGCTCGGCGCGCTTGGCTTCCAGAGCCAGAATGGCGTCGCGGCGGCTCAGGTTGATACGGCCCTGCTGGTCGATATCGGTCACCTTGACCACGATGGCGTCGCCCACAGCGACCACATCCTCCACGCGCTCCACGCGCTTGGTGTCCAGCTTGGAGATGTGCACCAGACCTTCCTTGCCCGGTGCGATCTCAACGAAGGCACCGAAGTTCATCAGGCGGGTGACCTTGCCCTTGTAGATGGCACCGATCTCCGGGTCCTCCACGATGGTCTTGATGGTGAAGATGGCACGCTTTGCGTCCTCCTGATCCACAGCGGAGACGAACACATGGCCGTCCTCCTGCACGTCGATCTTGCAGTTGCAGGTGGCGCAGATATCCTGAATGACCTTGCCGCCCTTGCCGATGACGTCCTTGATCTTATCGGTGGGGATCATCATGCTGAACATCTTGGGTGCGTAGCGGCTCAGCTCGTGGCGCGGCTCAGCGATGACGGGCTTGATGATCTCATCCAGGATATACAGGCGGCCCTTACGGCACTTCTCGAAGGCCTCGGCAATGATGTCGTAGGTCAGGCCGTCGATCTTGATATCCATCTGGATGGCGGTGATGCCCTTGCGGGTGCCGCCCACCTTAAAGTCCATATCGCCGTGGAAGTCCTCCACGCCCTGAATGTCCA
>ERZ1034901.2802-NODE-2802-length-10723-cov-20.149888_pt1 | contig 10723 bp, 7 predicted proteins | sample MGYA00520628_ERZ1034901 | MGnify/ENA primary metagenome ERZ1034901 (study PRJEB33766, sample SAMN09781783) | gut metagenome | biome: gut microbiome | host: Homo sapiens | place: Madagascar | study: EMG produced TPA metagenomics assembly of the PRJNA485056 data... | reverse complement strand
GGAGAAGCAAAAGGAAGAGCTGAAGGAAGAGCTGAAGGAAGAGCAGAAGGAAGAGCAGAAGGAGAAAAAGAAAAAGCCAAAGAAATCGCCCTCAAACTTCTTGCTTTAAATACACCAATGGACATCATTTTCCAATCCACAGGTTTATCTATAGAGGAAATCAAGAAATTAAAATCATAAGCGCATAGGTAGTGCAATGCTCACATTGGGCATTGCACTTTTTTTGTTGTTTCACTTGGAAGTTACAAAAGAAAAATGTATCTTTGCAGCGAGGTATTAAAATAGTTAAGATATGGTAACTAACGAAGACAATTATATAAGATTCGACTGGGCGATGAAACGTCTGCTGCGCAACAAAGCTAACTATGTTGTGCTTGAGGGCTTTTTGTCTTCATTATTAGGAAAGAAATTTAAGATTCACCGTTTCTTAGAGAGCGAAAGCAACCAAGAAGACGAGGACGATAAATATAACCGAGTAGATATTCTGGCAGAAAGCGAAAACGAACAGTTGTGCATCATTGAAGTACAAAACAGTCGAGAGCAAACCTATTTCCATCGCATGCTCTATGGAGTTTCTAAAGCGATAACGGAATATATTGGTCTTGGCAAGCCATACGAAGCTGTCCGCAAGGTGTATTCCATCAACATCGTCTATTTTGAACTGGGACAAGGCAAAGATTATGTTTACCATGGCAAAACCGAGTTCGTCGGTGAACACGAACCACATGATACACTTAAACTCTCCATCCGACAGAATGAGAAATTCTTTGGTATCAAAGATGATAAATTGGAGTTAAGGAAGAGTCCTGGTGACTTGTTCCCAGAGTACTACATACTACGTGTCAATGATTTTGACAAGGTAGCGACCACTCCACTTGATGAATGGATTGAATTTCTAAAAACAGGTTCTATCAGTTCAAAAGCCACTGCTGCAGGATTACCAGAGGCACGCGAACGCCTGCGTGTAGATTCACTCTCTCAAAAAGACAAACAAGCCTATTACCGCCATTTAGAAGCAGTTAGGCACATGAAGAGCCTCTTCGATACCAGCCGTGACGAAGGATATCAAGATGGTCTAACAGAAGGAAGAATCGAAGGAAGAGCTGAAGGAAGAGCTGAAGGAAGAGCTGAAGGAAGAGCTGAAGGAGAAAAAGAAAAAGCCAAAGAAATCGCCCTCAAACTTCTTGCTTTAAATACACCAATGGACATCATTTTCCAATCCACAGGTTTATCTATAGAGGAAATCAAGAAATTAAAATCATAAGCGCATAGGAAGTGCAATGCTCACATTGGGCATTGCACTTTTTTATTTCATTACCACTCCCCTACTTCCAAAGAACAAGACTGAACTCGTAGATTCATCGAAGAGGAAGGGAACATAAAAGTATTCCTTATACGTAATCGTTTTCGTATAATTTTCTGAGGTTTACACCTTATTATATATAGAATAATTGTAATTTTGCAATATAATAAATATAAGCCTAATTTATGAACAAGACTTTTTTCAAAAACATGGTGCTTGCAGCACTTATGACATTACCCGTACTCGCAAAGGCACAGACTACTTTTGCGGGAATCACCGCTGAGAAAAATGCTCAGAACACTCCTGATGGATGGACAGCAGTTGAGTTACCACAATTGCCAGCCATCACATCAGCAAATACATTTAACATCACTAACTACGGTGCCTCTACATCGGCAGCAGACAACACCAAGGCTATTCAGAAAGCCCTGGATGCTGTTCCTACTACTGGCGGTATGGTAGTAATTCCTGCTGGTACATGGATGTTTGGCAGCACAGACCAGATGACAAGTAAGACCGAGGTACTCAGCATCAAGTCTAAGACCGTACTCCACCTTTGCGCAGGAGCTACCCTGAAGCTCGTGGAATATGGTAAGGCTCCTAACAACAAGACAGTATTCATCGGTTGTAAGAACAAGGGCAAGAATGTTACCGATGTTGTTATCGAGGGTGAAGGCGAGACTTCTATCATCGACGGCCAGGGCGCACGCTGGTGGCTGGCAAAAGAGCAAAGCGAGACCTTCAACCCTGGTGCGATGATACGCTTCGAACAGGGTCAGCGTTTCTTGCTCCGCAACTTCAAAATTCAGAATACTCCAGGTGTGAACATCACCATCAGTAATAGCGGTAAGGCAAGTCATGCTACTATTCATGGCGTAACCATCAGCGAACCTGCTTCAGAAGCAGGAAAGGGCAAGGCATCTCATAACACGGATGGTGTCTCTATCTGGGGTCCATACGTCAACATCTACAACTGTAATATCAGCAATGGTGACGATAATGTAGTTTGCGACAATGACGCACAGTACATCCATGTATGGAACTGCAACTTTGGAACAGGGCATGGTGCTTCTATCGGTAGCTATACTAAGAACATCAAGCATGTATGGTTCGATAACATCACCATGAATGGTACCACAGCTGGTATCCGTATGAAGACAGGCATCAATAGTGATGGTACTCTCCGTGGCGGTGGTGAGGAAGACTGGAAGTTCACCAACTTCACTATGACCAAGGTTAAGAACCCACTCTCTATCGACTGCTTCTACGACAAGAACTACAATAGCGATCCTGCGGTAGACAAGGCTAACGCAAGAGCATTGGATAGCACTACCCCAACCTATAATGGTATTTATCTGCAGAATGTGAAGACTACAGATGTTTGCGATGGTAACGCTATCTTCTTTGTTGGTCGCCCAGAAAGCCACATCAAGAACGTGACACTCGACAACGTACAGATTTCTGCCAAGAAGGGTATCGATATCCGTTTCGTAGATAATCTCGTATTCAAGAATGGATCAAAGATTACAGTTAGCAGTGGTGCTATGTGGCTAAAGACGTTTGACTCCACCTACGAGGATCAGTGCAACGCCACATCGACAGGTACTATAGAAACAGATCCTAATGGAGTTTATACTTTGAACTCAAAGACCTTGACTAACGGCACAAGTTCAACTGCGACTTTCAGCAATGGTTTCTCCATCAGCAATGAAAAAGGAAAGACATATGGTGTTGGATCTGGCACAAACTACATCAAGTACAGTGCAAACCAATATACCATTATCATTCCCGACGGTATCAAAATCGCCAAGATGGATATAGAAGGAAAGAACAATTACACTGAAGCAGATGCCTATATCGGTGAGATTAACGGCAAGAGCTACGATGCTACTACTTATATTTTTCCTAAGGACAAGAGCGTAAAGAAATATACTGTAGAGTTTGATACTCCTGTAGAGCACACGTTGACCTTCACACCGAAAGTAAAACAATGCATCTTGGCATTTACTCTTTACACTGACGCCACAAGCTCTATAGCTGGTATCACGGTGGATAATAAGCTTATGGCAGACACCAACGTCTATGACCTCAGCGGCCGTGTTGTAGCACAGAATGGTTCCAAAGGTCTAAAGAAAGGTATCTATATCTTCAACAACAAGAAATTCGTTGTAAAGTAACCTACTCTCTATACACTACAGGCTCATCACCTGTCAATATAGAACAACATAAAAAGGCAATCTGTCAAACAGCAGATTGCCTTTTTGATATTTATAAGATTATACTCTTATTTCTTTTCTGTAGTTTCTTCCTTAGTGGCAGCTTTCTTGGCAGGAGCCTTCTTGGCTGCAGCAGGAGCCTTAGTAGCAGTCTTCTTGGCAGGAGCCTTGGCTGCAGTAGCGGTCTTCTTGGCAGCTGGCTTCTTCTCGGCACGGAGTTTTTCTGCCTCTTTCTCTATCTTCTCGAGCTTAGCCTGCAGACGGACAATCTCCTTGTCCTTTACCTCGATTTCCTCATCCTGATTCTTGATGGTGGTGAGAAGGCCCTCCAGCTGATCGTTATCCACATCAGAAGGATACAAGTCGTTGACACGATTGATGAAGTCGCCAAGAATATTCATATAGTTGGTGAAAGCATCGAAAGGATCGCTATAGATACCACGGTCGAGACCCACATTGCTGGGCTTGGTGGTCATAAAGCGGAAGTTGTTACTTGCCTGCAGATAATCCCAGTCCTGATTGATACGAGGATCGTTGGCAATGCGTACACGGTCGGCAACACTATAAAGTTTGTTGAAAGCCTCACGCTGCATAGAGTTACCCAACCATGTGCTGACATCGCGCTCCTCGTCTACCCAACTCAGGGTATCAGGAACATTCAACTCGCCTACCGATTTCATCTTCTTGCAAATCTCGATAGGAGTAGAGAAGGTGATGCCCTTCTCCTTGGCGCAAGCTGGCAGAGCCTTCAGGAACTCCAGAATGTTGCTTGACAAGGGCTGGGCAATACCGAGAGCAGACAGCTCCATGAAGATATTGATTACCTGCTCCTCTTGAGGCAGGGCAGCAATCTGATTGATATAGTTGTCGGCAAAGAGAGGATAGCCGTCCCAGTTGCTGTTGTTGAAACGCAGAGAGACATCATCGCTCAGGCGCACATCACGCAGCAAGAGCTTGAGCTTTGGAGCCAGGGCGCAGTTGTAAACATAGTGAGGAGACTTCCATCCCAACACATGCTTGGCACCCTCGGTAAGCATGCCGGCAAAACCCATCTGTGAAGCCTGCAAACCGATATCATCGCTATAGATGAGTGAAGAGTTGCGCAGCACCTGTGGCTTCTTGCCAAAGTACTCCTCCATCTTGGCAGCCTGACGCTGTACTTCGGCTTTAAAGCTCTCCTCGTTGACGAGAGATGCCAAGCCATGAGAATAAGGTTCGGCGAGGAACTCTACGCAACCAGTCTTGTTGAGGTCCTGCAACTTCTCCAACACCTGAGGCGCATGTAGCTCCAACTGCTCCATACCCACACCAGAGATAGAGAAAGCCACCTTGAAATACTGTCCGTTGGCCTTGATCATATCCTCAAGAGCTGTGAGGGCAGGCATATAAGAACGCTCAGCAATATCACTGATACTACGCTCGTTCTCATAGTCATCGTAGTAATAATGGTCGGTACCGATATCGAAGAAACGATACCTCTTCAGATGGATGATCTGATGTATTTCGAAATATAAACAAATTGTCTTCATAAAAAATTAAAATTTGAACGTTTAACTTCACTCTTCACTTCACACCTACTTCCACCCCAGTGTCTTGAGGTAAAGGTCCTTGATGCGTGCTCCCACCTTCTCCCAGGTTATCTGGTCGACCTCATTTTTGCCTTCCACAGACAGATAGTCGAAGAGACTCTCGTTGTGGCAAATGCTATAGATGGCATCAGCAAGAGCATGAATGTCCCAGTAGTCTACCTTGATACAGTTGGTCAGGATTTCACCACAACCACTCTGCTTGGAGATAATCGTAGGCGTGCCACACTGCATGGCCTCCAAAGGAGAGATACCAAAAGGCTCGCTCACCGAAGGCATGACATAGACATCAGAGTCTTTCAGGCACTCATACACCTGCTTGCCACGCATGAATCCCGGGAAGTGGAAACGGTCGGCAATGCCACGCTCTGCAGCGAGATAAATCATCTGATTCATCATATCGCCGGAACCAGCCATACAGAAACGCACATTGCGAGTACGATGCAACACCATATTGGCAGCCTCGACAAAGTATTCCGGACCTTTCTGCATAGTGATACGTCCCAAGAAGGTTACCACCTTCTCCTTGCCCTTATGGTCGGGACGAGGAATGTCCTGCCACTCCTGCTTCAATGGATAAACAGCATTGTGCATGGCAAAACACTTGCGTGGGTCCTGATGATACTGATTGATGACTGTCTGACGGGTAAGCTCTGACACACACATGATGCAATCGGCATTGTCCATACCATCCTTCTCGATAGAATAAACAGTAGGGTTCACCTTGCCACGGCTTCGGTCGAAGTCGGTAGCATGCACGTGGATGCACAGAGGCTTTCCACTCACCTTCTTGGCGTGGATACCTGCGGGGAAGGTAAGCCAGTCGTGAGCATGAATGATGTCGAACTCCTCAGAACGAGCCACCACTCCTGCAATGACAGAATAGTTATTGATTTCGTCGTGAAGGTTGGAAGGATATCCACCAGCAAAGCCCATACAGCCGAGGTCATTGACATTCATATAATTGAAGTCGGCATAGATATGATCACGATAACGGAAATAGTCATTAGGGTCCATGATGTTGCCCACACGCTGCTTCACATAGTCATAGTTGACATCGCGCCAGGCTATAGGCACACAGTTCATGGCTACAATTTTAGCGGCACTGCGGTCTTCATCACCAAAAGGATGAGGCAGACAGAGAGTGATATCCACATCGCCCTGAGCATGCAATCCCTGTGAGATACCAAAATTGGCAGTAGCCAAGCCACCAAATACATGAGGAGGATACTCCCATCCAAACATTAATACTTTCATATTGCAGTCCTCCTTATTTAATATTGATATTTTTCAAGTAGTTCGAGCGCACGCAGAATCTCTGCCACATTCATGGCAAAGGAGATAGCACCTCGCCCAGTAAATGGAGGGTTGCCATCGAAGAGCTCGCTGATAGTACCCAAACAATGGCATGACATCTCATCGTCATAGCCCACCATCTGGCGCTCAATGAAGCTCAGACGTGTACGCTTATACATCTTCAGACTTGCCTCCATATAGAAGCCACCCAGCCATGGCCATGCTGTACCCTGATGATAAGCATAGTCGCGTTGGCTCTGCGGACCTACATAGACAGGGTTGTATCCGCCACTCTTTGGTGAGAGTGAACGCAGGCCCTTAGGTGTAAGAAGCTCTCGGGTACAGATGTCGAGCACACGCTTCTTCTGGTCCTGCGACAATGGAGAGTAGTCGAAGGCTACAGGGAATATCATATTGGGACGAACACTCCAGTCAATCATCTTGCCGTCAACATAGTCATAGAGATAACCATACTCGTTGAGGAAAGTGTCGAGGAACGACTGCTTGGCAAGTTCGGCTGCCTCGAGGAACTGCTGCTGATCTTTCTCCTTGCCTGCCAACTCGCACAGAGAGGCACAGAAGCAAAGGGCATTATACCACAAGGCATTAAACTCGACAATGTATCCCGTACGGGGAACAACAGGATGCCCGTTGGCAGTGGAGTTCATCCATGTCACAGCCTTGTCCTTTCCGTCGGTATAAAGAAGTCCGTTGGGCATCAGCTTCAGGTTGGGGTGATGATTGCACTTCACGTACATCACTACGTCCTTGATAAACTTACCGTACTTCTTGAGGCAAGCTTCTTTTCCTTTCTCCTTGGCATACTGCTGCAAAGCCCATACTGCCCACAAAGGCACATCGGGCTGGTCAATCTCTGCTATATGTACGGTGACAGGCTTGCCCTCCATGAACTCGTAATAACCCTTCATAGCGGTCTTCATCACCAACTCGAAGTAGTCGTCTTCCTCGATGGAGAGTGTCAGACCAGGCAAAGAGATGAACGTGTCGCGGGCACGGCACTTGAACCATGGATAACCGGCAATGATGTATCGGTCGTCGTTGCTTTCGCGACGATGGAACTGATGGGCTGCATTGACCAGACAATGGAAGAAATTGTCGCGTGGCGCACGCTCATTCACTTCCTTGTCGAAGAGTGCCTTCAGACTGCGCGATTTGATTTCGGATGTGGAAGCGGCAAAGACGATGGTCTCACCCTTCTTGATGTTCATCTCGAAATAGCCAGGAACATAGAGATCCTCATTGGAAGCATAGCCGCGCTCCTGCTCCTTGGGATACTCCACACCACGATACCAGTCGGGCTGAAAGATGAAATTATTCTTCTTGGAGAACTGCATGAACAGGTCGGGATAACCGGCATACATACATGTCTTGATGCCATTATCGACCTCAGCATAATCTCTTGAAGCAGTTGCATTCTCGTGAGTAAACTGTCTCACGCTGCGGAATGCAAGGAAAGGACGGAACCTCAGTGTAGTGGCAGAATGTCCATCCACTAAGGTGTAACGCAACAAAATACGATTCTCATAATGCTGGAACACCACTTCCTTCTTCAGAATGACGCCTCCCACACGATACAACGTGGTAGGAACCTTATCGCAATCGAATTCACGGATGTACTTGTGTCCCATCGGATTGTAGTTGTTGCCTTGATACTTGTGCAGTCCAAGATTGAATTCAGCTCCATGCTGAATCACCGTAACATCGAGCGAGCTCAGGAGCACATGGTTGTCATCGTCCAGTTCTGGAACCGGCACAACCAATAGACCATGATACTTGCGGGTATTACAGTCCACAATCGTAGAGCACGAATAAGCACCAGAGCGGTTGGTACGCAACAACTCCTTGGGCAATGACTCTTGAAGGTTAGTCATCAGGGCCTTTTCGAATTTTAGATAACTCATAGATCTATATTAAGGTTTTAGTTTTTAATACATTACTTTAGATTGGTTCAAAGGTAACGATTTTTTGTTGTATAACAAAGTTTTTTCGGATAAAAATAGTTGAAATTTTGCTTTATCATGTTTTTTTTAGCCAAATCAACTTACTTTTTGAGCAAAACAGCATGTTGACAACACTCAGACTGGCAGCCGTCAACCACTTTATACGAAAAAAGAGGAGCAAGTTGCCCGCTCCTCTTATCAGGCAGGAATCAGGAAATTGATGACCTCCTGCTCTACCGTTATCTTATAGCTACCCTTAGGGGTGTTCATCAGACGGCCATCCACACCGATGAGGGCATGCGAAGCCTCCTTCACCTCCACCTCACGGGTACGGTAAGGATGCACACTGCGATGGTTGAGGAACTTACCACGCACGAAGAGATAGAATCCCTCGAAGAGCTGTGTGATCTGCGGATGATACACCACCGACACATCGAGCAGTCCGTTATAGGGCACGGCGTTAGGTGTCTGCCCATATCCTGAGGCATTGCCTATGCACATGGTCATCACCCTGCGCTGTATCTCATCCTCATTGATCTTGACATGCATCTTGTAGTCGAGACGCTGGAAAATCATGAGCACAAAAGAAGAGATGAACGAAAGTGTGCGGGAACCCAGAAAGTGATGGGTCTTGCGGCGCAGATTCATGATAGCGGCAATCAAGCCCACGTTGATGCAGTTCAGGAAGTAACGATGGCACTTCTCGTCGCGCTTGTTCGTATAACGGATACAACCCAAGTCGATTTTCCTGATACGGCGCTGTTTCAACCATTTGATGGTCTGCTCATAATCGCTGTCGGAGAATCCCCAGAAATGGGCGAAGTCGTTCATCATGCCATGAGGGATTACGCCAAGGGCTATCCCTTCACGAGTAGCCTTGTCTACCTGCATCAGACAGTTGACGGCATCATTGAGTGCAGAGTCGCCTCCCACAATGACTATTGTCTTATAGCCATTGTTGATAAACATCTTCACCAACCGTTCCACACTTTTCTGGTTCTCACTCTGCACAAAGTCATAGTCGACATGCTGCTGGCGCAACACCTTCTCTATCTTGAGCCAGCGTTTTCCTTCACGCCACCCGTTACGGGGGCAATAGAGCAATCCCCACTTGTTTTCATTAACCGCCATGATCTATATTTTGTTTTTTATATTTCAAGATTTACCTGTCCACATCGCCTGTCAACTCGAATATCTGTTCCACCTTATCTGCCATGGGCTGCAAGGCGTCCACCCAATGTATGGTAAAGCCTCTGCGCTCCATGCCGCGGAACCATGTCATCTGTCGCTTGGCAAACTGATGTATGGCTATCTCCAAGCCTCGGAACATCTCGTCGTAGGATGTCTTACCTGTCGCATATTCTGTGACAAACTTGTATTCCAAGCCGTAGTATATCAAGTCTTCTGCAGGAATGCCCCTGTCGAGAAGCGATCTGATTTCATCGACCATACCTTCATCAAGGCGTTGCCTCAGTCGGCGTGTAATCTTCTCACGACGAGCCTCACGGTCGATGCTCACACCGATAATCAAGGAGTCAACCGATGGCAGCTCCCTCTCGGGCATGGGATGCTCGGCATTATAAGTCTCAATCTCTATGGCACGAATGGCACGCTGGGCTGTGTCGACATCGGTGCGGTTGTGCATATGCGAGCCGTTCCTTGCCTTGAGCTGTTGCAGCATCTCTGTAAGCTCAGCCAGGCTCTTGTCGGCAAGACGCTCACGAAGCACAGGGTTCTGAGGCACAGGCGAGAGATGATAGCCCTTGAGCACGGACTCAATATAAAGTCCCGTTCCGCCACAAAGGATGGGCAACCTTCCCCTTCTAAGAACATCCTGATAGGCATCATAGAAGTCTTGCTGATACTGAAAGAGGTTGTACTTGGTTCCTGGCTCGCAGATATCTATGAGATGATAGGGAATGTGCTTGTTCCCTACAGTATAGTCGGCCAGATCCTTACCCGTTCCTATATCCATTCCGCGATACACCTGTCGGCTGTCGGCACTGATAATCTCGGCTTCCATCCCCTCCATACGCGAAGGAAAGGCTGCAGCCAAGGCAGCAGCAAGACTGGTTTTTCCGCTTGCCGTAGGACCCAATATCGTTATCATCGTCTGTTTCATGGTGGCAAAGATACAAAAATTTCTGATATAGCTAAACAAAGAAAGCGAAAAAAAAGAAGTTTAGCATCACTTAAAGACCCGAAATAAGGTTTCATACGGGTGTTAAACGCAAAAAGCCTGGCATTTTGCAATGCCAGGCCTATAATATTGTTGAATATCGCTTCTGCGGTATTACTTCAACTCAGCGAGGTACTTGATAGTACGAACCATCTGAGAAGTATAAGAGTTCTCATTGTCGT
>ERZ1034901.2801-NODE-2801-length-10725-cov-6.526992_pt1 | contig 10725 bp, 10 predicted proteins | sample MGYA00520628_ERZ1034901 | MGnify/ENA primary metagenome ERZ1034901 (study PRJEB33766, sample SAMN09781783) | gut metagenome | biome: gut microbiome | host: Homo sapiens | place: Madagascar | study: EMG produced TPA metagenomics assembly of the PRJNA485056 data... | reverse complement strand
GATGGAAAGACGGACGGAGAGGCAGTCTATATCCCGGTAGTACTCAGCAAATCAGGTATGACAGACCTTGTATACAACGATTTCTATGTGGAGGATGGTGCAGATGTAAGGATTGTGGCAGGCTGCGGAATCCACAACAGCGGCTGCAACGAGAGCAGACACGACGGCATCCATACCTTCCATGTAGGCAAAAATGCGAATGTCAGATATGAGGAAAAGCACTACGGCGAGGGAAACGGAACAGGTGCGAGAGTACTCAACCCTGTAACAAATATATTTGTGGGTGAGAATTCTGTTTTCACACTCGATACAGCACAGATAAAGGGTGTTGATTCTACAGTCCGTGAGACCAATGTGGAGCTTGGAAAGGATGCAAAGCTCTATGTCACAGAGCGTCTCATGACAGATGGAGAGCAGAAGGCGGAGTCGAACATCGAGGTGCAGTTAAACGGAGAGGACAGCTCTGCACAGATTGTTTCCAGATCAGTAGGAAAAGGAAACTCGGTCCAGACCTTCCATCCAAATGCCATCGGCAACAGTAAATGCCAGGCTCATATCCAGTGTGATTCTATCATCATGGATCATGCAGAGGTCGGTTCAATCCCTGAAATCAGGGCAAAAAATATAGATGCAGCTATCATACATGAGGCTGCAATCGGCAGGATAAACGACGAGCAGCTTCTCAAGCTCCGTACACTCGGACTTACAGAGGAAGAGGCAGAGGAAGTTATCATACAGAATTTCTTAAACTAAATCAGGCATAAATAGAAACCCCGGAGCGTGATATGGATATGCTATCAAAGCATACAATATGCTCCGGGTTTTATTGTATAACGGCAACCGGTTACTACAAAATGCAAATTGGCATAAATGGTTTATATGATACGAATTGTCATTAACTGTAATCTTGACATAAACAGTAAACAACAGTAAAATTAAATCAAAACAGTAAATAACAGTAAAAAACAGTAAAACAAATTCAAAACAGTAAACAACAGTAAAAATGGGAGACTGATATGCAAAATCCATTCACGCTTACATTTGGAAGAAGTCCACTAGAGTCGGTAGATCGTCCGGTACAGATTAATGAGATAATTGAGAATTTTACAGCGGATACAATAAATCAGCAGATGTTTATAATTACCGGTGTGCGAGGTTCAGGAAAAACAGTAATGATGACAGAAATTTCGCATAAGCTAAGAGAAAATGATGACTGGGTGGTTATAGAACTCAATCCGGCAACAGAGCTGTTGTCTGCAATGCTTTCAAAATTGAATAGTGATAATATATGTGCGGGACTTATAAAATTGGCAAAGCTCGATCTATCATTTTTCGGTTTTGGAGTATCTATAGAGGGGACACAGCCGATTACAGATGCAGAGACAGCTATTATAAAGATTTTGGAGAGGCTTAAAAAGAGTGGTAAGAGACTGCTTATTACGATAGATGAGATGACAAATAGTGAGTACATGAAGGTTTTTGCCGGAGCCTTTCAGATATTTGTAAGACAGGAGCTGCCAGTATTTCTATTAGGAACAGGATTGTATGAAAATATTGAGGAGCTTCAGAATGAGAAGAGCCTTACATTTTTGTACAGAGCACCTAAAATCCAGCTTAAACCATTAAATAACGCAGCGATAATCAATAAGTATAAAACTATTTTTAACATATCTCCTGAGAAAGCAGCACAGATGGCGGGGCTGACCAAAGGATATCCTTTTGCATTTCAGGTTTTAGGATATCTGACGTGGAACAATGGTGGCGACTACAATGGCATTTTGGGCGAGTATGAACAGTATCTGAGCGAATTTGTATATGACAAAATCTGGTCGGAGCTTTCTCAGAAGGATCGCATGGTTGCAAAGGGGATTGCAGATGTACAAAGCGGAAAAATAAAAGAAATCAGGAATGCAATTGGGATGGAGACAAACGAATTCAATCCGTATCGTAAGCGCCTTATAAGAAAAGGTATCGTGTCAGGAGAGACAAGAGGATATGTGTATTTTACGCTGCCGCTTTTTGAGGAATATGTGATTGAAAATTATTAAAATGAGCAAAGGTTCAGCAGATTAAAATAAGGAGTCAAAATGAAAGCGTATTATCATCTACCGGGATTGTTTGAATTTTATGAATTATACAAAGAATTTCTCCCACTGTACCGCAAGCACCGTGAATATTTCTATGACTGGTGCGAAATAGGCTCAATATACGGAGCACCGGCAGACTGCGTATGGGGCGGAGGCCGCGTCGGTTTTGGTGAGCACGATCCGAAAGAAGTGCTTAAGCTGATGCAGGAATATGGGATATCCGCGAGACTTACCTTTAGCAATTCATTGCTTACTAAGGAGCATCTTTCTGACAAAAAATGTAACGAGCTGTGCAGGATATTTGATATAGGCAGAGATAATGAGCGAAGCAAGGGTTTTGGAAACGATAAGGATATAGAATGTCATATAGACAACTATAATGATATAAGCGGGATAAACAAGCGCATAAAAGTAAAGGAATGTAGAAACGGCATAATCATCTATTCAGATATTCTGCTTGATTACATAAAAGAAAACTACCCTGACTTTTATTTTGTATCCTCAACCACAAAGGTTCTGACGGATTTTGGTGAATTTGAAAATGAGCTAAACAGAGAGGATTTCCGCTATGTAGTACCGGATTTCAGGCTGAACAAATCATTTGACAATCTGAAAGCATTGTCACAGCCTCAAAAGGATAAAGTAGAATTTTTGTGTAATGAGTGCTGTTTTTTCGGGTGTAAGGACAGGAAAAAATGCTATGAGACGGTAAGCCGCAAAAATCTGGGCGAGGATTGTCCGGAGCATTACTGCGTGGCACCTGATTCAGGTCAGGGATATCTATTTTCGAAGGCAATGGAAAATCCGGGATTTATAGGAGTAGACGATATAAAGAACATTTATCTGCCGATGGGCTTTAGCAATTTTAAAATAGAGGGCAGAGGGCTTGGAAGTGCCATGATACTTGAATTTCTGCTTTATTATATGACGAAGCCACAGTATCAGATACATGTCAGAGAGCACATTTATCTCGATAATATGCTGGATTTATTCTGAAATGCAATCAGATATAACATAGAATTGATTTATTGTAGATCAACATATAAAGCACAACAGGAAGGATGATTCTCAAAAATGAATATTAGAAGAGCACAGGAAAAAGACATACCAAGACTTATAGAATTGTTAGAGCAGGTGCTTCAGATCCATGCCGATATCAGACCGGATATTTTTATTCCGGGAACGACAAAGTATACAAATGAAGAGCTTGTAAAAATGATAAAGGATGATACAAAGCCAATCTATGTTGCGGCAGATGATGACGATGTATGCAAGGGATACGCATTCTGTCAGATAAGACAGCAGCCGTTTTCCAACAACATGGTGCCGTTTACATCACTTTTCATAGATGATCTGTGTGTAGATGCAAAGACCAGAGGAGCGCATATCGGAGAGCAGCTTTTTGAACATGTAAAGAGTGAGGCAAAGCGTCTCGGCTGCTACGAGGTCACCCTCAATGTATGGAGTGGAAACACATCTGCTGAGAAATTTTATGAGAAGATGGGGCTTAAGACAAAGGAACGTCAGATGGAGTATATTTTATAGGAGAAAGGCGGAACAATGCCAGACATTATCATAGTAGAGGATAACAAAGAAATAGGCACGTTGCTGTGTGATTTCTTAAGAAGAGAAAACTACACAGTAAGCCTTGCAGATACAGGGGAAAAGGCGTTATCGATATTTGAGCAGTACGGAGCAAAGCTTTTGGTGCTTGATATCGGTTTGCCCGGACTTGATGGTTTTTCGGTCTGCTCTAGGATACGAGAGACCTCTAACACACACATACTTATCGCAAGTGCCAAAACCGATAAGGAAAGCACGCTTAAAGGCTTGCAGATAGGAGCGGATGATTATATCAGCAAACCGTTTGATGTGGATATACTGATTGCAAAGATAAACGGTATATTCAAACGCAAATATGCCCGAGAGGAGATCATATGCAATAACCTCAAATTAAATACGGTAACGCAGACACTGACCGTTGACGGAAAAGCGGTAAGCGTCACGGAAAAGGAATTTCAGTTACTGAGGCTTCTGGTGGAGAATAAGGGCATTACCCTCAAAAAAGATTATCTGTTTAACAGTGTATGGGGGAGCGACAGCGAATCCGAGCCGCAGACTCTGACAGTACACATAAAGTGGCTGCGCGAGAAAACGGAAAAAGATCCAAAGAAACCGGAGCACATCATAACAGTGTGGGGAACAGGATACAGATATGAATAAATACAGAAAATTTGCCGGGATATTCCTTGGCATAGAGCTGATACTGATCGCAATATCAAATGTGCTCTTTTTCATCATGGCACATATCAATGAGCCGGGAATAAGTAGAACTCAGGAAACAACAGGCACAATATACAAGGTAATCTATACACAGACAGACCACAAAACATTGATCCTTATGAATGTTGGCATGGGAATCATGTTTTTACTGTCTGTTTTTTTAGTGATGTACATAGGAAAAAAGATATTAAAGCCTTTCCATAGGATGATGTCGCTTACGGAGGAACTGGCAAAGGGAAATCTATCTGTACCTATCAAGGCAGAAAAGAGTAAATTCTTTGGCAGATTTTTGTGGGGAATGGATATGCTGCGAGATAATCTTGAGAGCAGCAGGGAAAAGGAGCTGGAGCTTCAAAAAGAGAAAAAGACGATTATACTTTCACTGGCACATGACCTTAAAACTCCGCTTTCAGCTATAAGGCTGTACAACAAAGCATTATCTGAAAATCTCTATGATACACCGGAAAAAAGAGCACAGGTATATGCAGGAATTGACAAAAACGTAACAGAGATGGAGGGATATGTAACCGAGATTATGGCTGCATCGAGGGAGGAATTTTTAAACCTTACGGTAGAAATGGGCGAGGTCTATCTGTCATCTGTGATGGAATATATAAATGCGTATTATACGGACAAACTTTCCAATCTGCATACTGCATTTGAGGTTGAAAGCTACTTGGACTGTCTGCTGTGTGGAGACAGTAACAGGCTAATCGAGGTGTTGCAGAATATTATGGAAAATGCCTTAAAATACGGTGACGGAAAATATATCACGATTTCATTTTCTACGGAGGAGGACTGCTGTCTTATCACAGTAAAAAACACCGGCTGCACATTAAAGGAAGATGAACTTCCTCATCTTTTTGACTCATTTTACCGCGGAAGCAACGTGGAAAATGCGAAAGGCTCAGGGCTTGGACTTTACATATGCAGACAGCTTATGCACATGATGGACGGAGAGATATTTGCAGAAATAAAGGAGAATGAATTTCTTGCCACAGTAGTGATCCATAAAGTATAAAATGCATTTAAGGATTATTTAATAATTTCCCATGTAATATGAATACAACGTAACAATACATATTACAGAGAGGAGAAAATATGTTTTTTCGAATATTGAAAAAAGATCTGAAAAGAAAAAAGACAATGAACATAATCCTGTTTGCCTTTATACTTCTGGCAACGATGTTTGTGTCGAGCGGTCTTAGCAATGTGGCAGCAGTCATGAACGGCACAGATTATTTTCTAAAAAAAGCAGGAGTCGGGGATTATGTCGTTATCATGATGGGAACGGACACGGATGATCCGATAAAGGATGTGTTAAAGGAGCAGGAGGACGTAAAGGAGTATCGGAAAGAAAACGTAGTGTTCGGAAATAAATCGGATCTGACTGACACGAAGGGAAAAGCACTGGAAGCAAGAAATGCGACTGTGTATCAGGCTATAGAGGACAGTAAGCTCAAATTCTTCGACAGCAAAAATGAAAAGATAACATCAATCGAGCCGGGACACGCATATACGACAGGAGATTTCCTGCAAAAAAATGATCTACAGCCCGGGGACAAGATTACGATCACATATGGCAATGTAAAGCTTTCAGTAATACTTGATGGAGAGGCAAAGGATGCACTGCTCGGTTCAAGTATGATGGGGAATAACCGGTTTTTACTCAGCAAGCAGGACGAAGGAAAGCTGGCAGAGGATACGGCAGAAGATGTACAGCATGGAAAAATATATTATATAGATCTGAAAAGTGGTGCGGATGAATCAAAACTTGCATCGGCGGTATCGGGAGAAGAGGGCGTGACATTTTCCGGTACTCATTCCATGATAAAAATGTGCTATCTGATTGATATGATAGTTGCATTTCTGATGCTGGTCTTAAGCGTATGCATGATGCTTGTTTCGTTTGTCGTGCTTAAATTTTCCATAACTTTTACGATATCAGGGGAGTTCCGTGAGATCGGAGTGCTAAAAGCGATAGGAATAAAAAGCACAAATATACGAGGAATTTATATGGCAAAATATCTGCTGTTGGCGATTGTCGGAGCGATAGGGGGATTTATATGCAGTATACCGTTTTCAAATATGATGCTAGAGTCGGTAAGCCGCAATATGGTGCTCGGAGGCGGAAACAGCTATTATGCTTTGGAACTGGCAGGCGCATTTATCGTTGTGGCAGCGATACTGCTTTTTGCATTCAGATGTACAAAGCTTGTAAAAAAATTATCACCTATCGATGCTATACGTTCTGGACAGACAGGAGAGCGATATAACAGAAAATCACCGCTTCGTCTGGGAAAAAGCCGTGGCAGCACAAGCAGATTTTTAGCCATAAATGATGTACTTAGCGCACCAAGACGCTATGCAACGATAATCATAACGTTTTTTATATGTACAGTACTGGTGCTTTTGCTTGTGAACACAACATCTACGATGAGAAGCGACACACTTGTCACGACATTAGCCTCGCGCAGCGACCTTTATTATACAGATCTGACTGAGATGATGGGCAGTATGACAGCGGATGGACGGCAGCGTGTGGAAAACTATTTAAGTGACACGGAAAAACTTCTGGCAGAAAATGATATGCCTGCAAAGGTAATCTCAGAGGTGCAGTATAAATATCGTGTGAGTGCCGGTGGAAAATATTACTCAATCGTATGCTTACAGGGCATTCATACAAAAGCCTCGGATTATGAGTATACCGAAGGGCTTGTTCCGCAAAATGCAAATGAGATCGCGATAACGCCGACGATCGCTAAAATGACCGGAGCAAAGATAGGAGATACGGTAACTATCGATTACGGAACCGAGAAGAGGGAATGTATCGTTGTGGCATATTTCCAGAGCATGAACCAGCTTGGCGCAGTAATAAGGCTACATGAGGACGCACCGACTGACTTTGCGCATATTTCAAGTATGGCAGCATATCAGATTAATTTTACCGATGATCCGGCTGCGTCTGAAATTGAAAATCGAAAAGAAAAGATAAAGAAATTATTTGACAATGAGGATGTGATGAATGCCGCAGAATACTGTGACGATAGCATGAATTGCGCATCTGCAATGGAGGCAGTGCAGTATTTGTTCCTCGGAATAACTCTGATCGTGGTAGTTCTTATCTGTGTTCTGATGGAAAGATCGTTTATCAGCGATGAAAAAAGTCAGATCGCGATACTAAAAGCGACAGGCTTTTCAGACAAACGGATAATCAGCTGGCACACCGCACGATTCGGGTTTGTAACGCTTATAGCGGTGCTGCTTGCAGCGATATGCTCAGTTCCGGTAACACATCTGGTTGATGATCCAATCTATAGTATGCTTGGAGCCTCGAAATTATCATATGTAATAGATCCATGGAAAATATTCCTGATCTATCCGGGTATCGTCTTTTTGATGACGCTTGCGGCATCGGGACTTACGGCACTTCATATCAAAGGAATAAAGAGCAGTGATATATCGAATATTGAGTAGGAGGAAAGAAAGCATGGCAGCATTACTTAGCGCAAAGGATCTTTGCAAAACTTATGTGATAGATAAAAGACAGAATAACGTACTTAAAAATGTAAATTTAGAGGTAAACGAGGGCGAGATGATCGCCATTATGGGACCGTCAGGATCAGGCAAATCAACACTTTTGTATGCAATATCCGGTATGGATCGTGTGACGAGCGGACAGGTCATTTTTGATGGGAAAGACATAACCGCACTTGGCGAAAAAGAGCTTGCCAAACTGCGTCTCGATGAGATGGGATTTATCTTCCAGCAGATGTATATGATGAAAAATCTAACGATACTAGACAACATCATACTTCCTGCGGCAGAGAGTAAAAAGACAAAGGAGAGCAACAAGGAAAAGCAGATGCGTGGAGAGGCACTTATGCGAAAACTCGGCATCATAGAGGTGGCTGACAACGATATAAACGAGGTTTCCGGTGGACAGCTCCAGCGCGCCTGCATCTGTCGCAGTATGATGAACTTTCCGAAACTTCTCTTTGCGGATGAACCTACAGGAGCATTAAACCGTACTTCCTCAAATGAAGTTATGGATGAACTTGTAAAACTTAATAAAGAGGGAACAACGATCGTTATGGTGACACATGACGCAAAGGTGGCATCGAGGTGCAGCAGGGTACTTTTTATTGTTGATGGAAATATAAAAGGCGAGTACACGGAGCTTTCAAATGAGGCAGCTCCAAACCGACGGGAGAGAGGATTGAATAACTGGCTGATGGATCAGGGCTGGTAGGACGCATGATAAAGGGGATGAGAATGAAATTATAAGATTTATCGTACAAATAGTAAAATGCCAACTAATCTAAAATCAGACTTTAGATTAGTTGGTGTTTATGATTGATTACACATCTAATAACAACTATAATAATGTTATCAATCGAATTTATATAATGCGAGGTGATTTTATGTTATTAATGTGCAAAAACACACCGGTTTACGATATAGATAATGAAAAAATACTAAATACAAATCTGCTGCCCGGACTTATGAAGCAAAAAGGTGCAAACAATCATACTTTTACAAAATGGATGAAGTACCGCTATTCATCCGGCACAAACACGATGGCCCGAAAATTAAAGGGAATCACATTCGGACAGGGAGCTCGTATGCGCATTAACCGCGAAACCAGAGCTTTGAGCTTCAGCGATTGTTATTGGATAAAAGCCACGGATGATCCTATACGCTTTGAGGAGATAAGTCCCTATTACAAGCCTTTCTGGGACGGAAATGAAGCATTTGCAGGACAGGCTGCTCCGACACTTTATGTGGGAGGTGCGCTGTCAAAGGAGTGGAAACAGGATGGAAAACTCTACAAGTATGGCGATATTTCTGTGGAACTGCAATGTATTGAGCTTTGCAGGAAATGTGGTATTTCCGTAGAAAACGCAGATGAGACAGACGGCGGAATCGCAATTTATAATATCACTTCGCCAATGCTGATGCTTGAGCAGGCTGATCAGTCAGGAAGACTTGATCCAGATGATTTTGATGAGCAGACGATAATTGAGCTGTTTGGAAAAGCCGGAGCACAGATGCTTATCATAGATGCGGTAATCGGAAATGGCGACAGGCATGCCGGTAATTTCGGATGGCTTAGAAATACGGATACAGGAGAGTATGTGAGTATGGCTCCGTTATATGATTTCGATCATGCACTGGACAGCACATTAGAGTCAGACCGACTTTTGACGGATGCGGTTAAGTTCTGTATGCCGTATAAGGATGAGGTCAGGCGAATTGCAGGTGTAGCCGCAGAAGCGGAAAATGAGGTATTTAAGAAAAGATCGCAGAGTATCTTGAGGTTAATTGAATGCTCGTTCTGATTTTTTTAAGTACTATATCCCCATATCTGCCTGTACCTGATGCAGTGCGGTCTATACTTGAATTAAACCTGTAGGAATGATTCTTTTAGTAATCGCAGGCGGAGGAGCAATCAGATGGATTTTGCAGGATTCAGGTCTTGGAAATATAATCGGACCGGCGCTGGAAAAGAGTGGACTTCCATTGATAGTGATAGCTTTTCTGATAGATATTTTGTTCAGAGCATCGGTTGGAAGCTCTATCGTAGCCATGACCATGGCATCCGGCATCATGGCCACAATGCCTGCTGTTATGGATACAAGCATGCTTTACAGAGCTACAATGTGCTGTGCAATCTGTGGAGGAGCTACTGCCCTAAGTCATGTGAATGATGCGGGCTTCTGGCTGGTCAGCTCATTTCTTGGTATTGATGAGAAAACAACCCTGAAATCATGGAGTGTTATGGAAACGATTATTGGAATTACCTCACTGGTGGTGAGTCTGGTTATTTCGATTTTCGCATAGAAAATATGCAGATACTGATTGAGTATCTGCATATTTTTTATAATATTATGTGCAGATAATGGGCGAATATATACAGAGGAAGATATTAGAATTCTGAAAGAGAAATATGAAAGAGACGTACAAAAAGTAAGTTGTGGATGATGGAAAAAGGGCGTGTAGTCAAATGCATGCTCTTTCCCCAGCAAATTGTATATGCAGATACAACATATTCTTATAGTGAAAAGAAATTTGGATATATTCAGGATTCTTACCATTAAAAATTCTTATAATGATACGGCTGTGGATGGGGTAAAAATAGTAACAAAGAATTTGGAGTTGGCAAGGAATCTGAAGTTTTCGGAAGATGTTCCTGTGTTCAGTTTCGTTTCAGAACAAAATTGCTAAATTTTTTCAGATTTTTTTTGGGGGCAGCTTCATAGAGATATTATTGTGAACAAAGAAGGAAGAACGTTATAAAATTCTTATATATACAAAAGAATTTGTAGATAAAAAATAGGATGAGGTTAAGTGG
>ERZ1034901.2798-NODE-2798-length-10745-cov-153.391768_pt1 | contig 10745 bp, 8 predicted proteins | sample MGYA00520628_ERZ1034901 | MGnify/ENA primary metagenome ERZ1034901 (study PRJEB33766, sample SAMN09781783) | gut metagenome | biome: gut microbiome | host: Homo sapiens | place: Madagascar | study: EMG produced TPA metagenomics assembly of the PRJNA485056 data... | reverse complement strand
TCATCTATCTGAAGATGAGTTGCGATTTCCGTCTTCATCAGGATCTCGCCACCTTGTTGTATAGTATAGATGGAAAGACCTGGATTCCTGCCATCAAGGATTTCAAGATGCAGTATGATTATCGCCGCCTCTTCATGGGAACCCGCATCGCCATCTACAACTATGCCACAAAGGCTGCTGGCGGATATGTGGATGTAGATAGTTTTGAGTATCAAAAACAGAATAGTAGTGAGAAATAGAATAATAGTGGGAACTATGGCTTTGGCGTTCCTTCTTCCGGTAAAGATGATGGCTAAGGCTAGCAGTTCTGATAATAGCACCCTACTTTGGTATAACGCCCCAGCCCAGCAGTGGCTGGAGGCTCTGCCTATCGGAAACTCTCATCTGGGAGGTATGGTGTATGGCGGAACCACGGATGAGAATATCCAGTTGAATGAGGAGACTTTCTGGAGTGGCGGTCCTCATAACAACAATAGCAAGAAATCCCTGGAGAATCTGCCAAAGGTGAGGGAACTCATCTTCAATGGTAGGGAAGAGGAGGCGGCGGCTCTCATCAACCAGACCTTCATCCCAGGGCCTCATGGCATGCGCTTCCTGCCGATGGCAAATCTGCATATCAGAATGAAGAACCAGGGAAAGGCTGCGCAGTTTGTGCGCAACCTGGATTTGAAGAGGGCGATTGCCACGACTTCTTTCGTGATGGATGGCGTAAGATATACCCGTACTACCTTTGCTTCGCTGGCTGATGGCGTCATCGTCTGTCACATCAAGGCGAGCAGAAAGGGGGCTTTGAATATCGATGTTACCCTGGATTCGCCTTTTGAACATCAGACTCAGAAAACGCCTTCAGGGGTTATGCTGAAGGTGAAGGGACAAGACCAGGAAGGCATCAAGGCGGCTCTCACTGCTGAATGCGTGGCAGATGTAAAGACAGATGGCACCGAGGCAACCATCATCGTGAGTGCTGCCACCAATTTTGTGAACTATCACGATGTGTCGGGCAATGCTGCCCAACGCAATGCCGACTATATAAATAAGGTGAAACTGATGAGCTATGCACAGTTGGAGAAACGCCATGTGGAGGCTTACCGAAAGCAGTTCGCTACTTCTTCTCTGGTTCTGCCAACCGATATCAATGCTTCGTTGCCTACTAACCGGCGCCTGGAGAAATTTGCGGGTAGCAAGGATATGGCGATGGTGGCACTGATGTATAACTATGGTCGCTATCTGCTCATCTCCTCTTCCCAGCCTGGTGGACAGGCGGCAAACCTGCAGGGTGTTTGGAACGACAGCAAAAATGCCCCTTGGGACAGTAAATATACCATCAACATCAATACGGAGATGAACTACTGGCCTGCCGAGGTAACGAATCTCGGTAACACCACGGAGCCTCTGTATTCGCTGATTAAGGATTTGAGTGTAACGGGAGCACAGACGGCTAGGGAAATGTATGGCTGTCGTGGCTGGATGGCACATCATAACACCGATATCTGGCGCATAGCAGGTCCGGTGGACGGTGCGCAGTGGGGCATGTTTCCGAATGGCGGTGCCTGGCTCACTACCCATCTCTGGCAGCATTATCTCTATACGGGCGACAAGGCTTTCCTCAAGCAGTGGTATCCGGTAATAAAAGGTGCTGCTGAGTTCTATCTTGACTATATGCAGAAGTTGCCGGGCACCGAATGGAAGGTAACCGTGCCGTCGGTGAGTCCGGAACAGGGACCTATGGGTAAGAGAACTGCCGTAACGGCTGGATGTACAATGGATAACCAGATAGCCTTCGATGCCTTGACCAGTGCTGTGAAGGCTTCTGAGATATTGGGAGTTGATGAGGCTGAACGCAAGGCGATGCAGCAGCTGATTTCTCAGATTCCGCCAATGCAGATAGGAAAGTACGGACAGTTGCAGGAGTGGCTTGTGGATGCGGATGATCCGAAGAATGAGCATCGCCATATCTCGCATCTCTATGGATTGTATCCGTCCAATCAGATTTCTCCTTTTTCTCATCCGGAACTGTTCCATGCCGCAGCCACCACTCTGAAGCATCGTGGCGACCAGGCTACGGGCTGGAGTCTGGGTTGGAAAACGAACTTCTGGGCACGCATGCTCGATGGCAATCATGCTTTCAGAATCATCAGCAATATGCTTCGCCTGTTGCCATCTGATGCGCAGGCAAAGGAGTATCCTGAGGGCAGAACCTATCCGAATCTCTTCGATGCCCATCCACCTTTCCAGATAGACGGCAACTTCGGAGTAACAGCCGGCATCGCAGAGATGCTCCTGCAGAGTCATGATGGAGCCGTGCATCTCTTGCCGGCATTGCCTGATGCCTGGAACAAGGGAAGCGTAAAGGGACTTCGTGCCCGTGGCGGCTTTGTGGTGGATATGGACTGGAAGAATGGCAGACTGATGAAGGCGAAGATTCGCTCCACCATCGGAGGCGTGCTGCGTCTCCGCTCCTACGTTCCGCTGAAGGCGAAGAATCTGAAGAAGGCTGAAGGAACATGTCCCAATATCCTTTTTGCATCTGCAGAAGTGAAGCCTGTAATGGAACAGCATCGGATAGCAGAAGGAGTGAAGGTCCCTATTCCTGACGTATATGAATATGACTTGGAAACAGAACCAGGAAAGACTTATCTGATTAAATAATGTCCTAAAATTACATTTGTTGCCATAAAAGTATCATTTTGTCCACCTCTGGTTGGATAATTATTCGTACTTTTGTGGCAATATTTTTTATAATAATCTTTTAGACCTATAAATGAGAATGAAGAAATTATTATTTGCAACCTGTTGTATCGCTTTTTTGAGCGGTTCTTTGGGAGCAGCGGCGCAGAAAAAATCTGCAGCCAAGAATGTTCTGACACAGACTTTGAAAGGGAAGTCTTGGTCGGCTGATAATGGTAATGGTACCTTTACCAACCCTTTGTTTTATGATGAGTTTTCTGACCCTGATATTATCAGAGTGGGGGAGGATTACTATCTGGCGGGTACCACGATGCACAGTGTTCCGGGATTGGTAGTGCTCCATTCCAAGGATCTCGTAAATTGGGAGTTCTCTTCCTATTGCTTTGACCGATTCGATGATTCAGATGATTTCAATCTCCGCAATGGCAAGGAGGCTTACGGACAGGGCATCTGGGCGCCTGCCATCCGATATCATAACGGCAAGTTCTATATCTTCTCCAATATCAACGGGCATGGATTGCAGGTGTATATCTCGGACAGTGCCAAGGGTCCTTGGACGCATCATAAAGTTAATGGCGATATCTACGACCTCTCTGTGCTCTTCGATGAGGATGGCAAGATTTATGCCGTGCACAAGTATGGCAACGTGACCGTTACGGAGTTGAAGCCCGATTTGAGTGGTCCGGTAGAGGGCAGCAGCAAGGTGGTGATTCCGGAAGGCAATGCGATGGGTGAGGGACATCATGTGTATAAAATCAATGGTATGTACTATATCCTCTCTGCAGATTATTCACCGATGGGGCGCATGCAGTGTGCCCGAAGCAAGAGTATCTGGGGACCTTACGAAACCTGTGTGATTAGCGAACGCGAATCGTATGGTTATGCTGCTGGATGGAGCGTAGGTAACATGGGTATCGGTAGGCCGCTTCCTAAAGATGGATATCAATTTAATAACAACAGACCGAATGGCGTGAACCTGGGGTGTGCTACCATTCATCAGGGGGGCATCGTCCAGGCTCCTGATGGCAAATGGTGGGGCATATCGATGCAGGACTTCAATGCCGTGGGTAGAACGGTGTGCCTTTCGCCTGTCACATGGGTGGATGGCTGGCCTTACTTCGGATTGGAGAAGAACCTGGGTCGCTCACCTCGAACCTGGTTCAAACCGAATGATGCGGTGAAGACACCACAGGCTCCATACGACAGATGTGATGATTTCTCGGGAAAGACTTTCAAGCCGGTTTGGCAGTGGAATCATAATCCGAACGACAAGATGTGGTCGCTGAACAAGGAGCGAAAAGGATGGCTCCGTTTGCATTCTATGCCTGCCAAGCAGCTGCTCTGGGCAAAGAATTCGTTGACGCAACGTGCCATCGGTCCTGTATCTTATACATCTGTCAAGCTGGATGTATCCCGACTGAAGATGGGGGATGAGGCTGGACTCGGTGCTATGAATACGCCATATGCTTCATTGGGCGTGATGAAGACGGAAAAGGGATTAAGTCTGAGATGCTACGACCAGAATACCAACAAGGAGGTGCTGAAACCGATTGCCAAGAACAAGGTGATATGGTTGCGCCTTTGGGGTGATTATGATAAGAGTCTGCTGCAATATTCCTACTCTCTTGATGGAAAGACTTGGGAGAATATCGGAGAGCAGATGCTTTCTCCTTATCAGTTGAAGACCTTCCAGGGTGTGCGTGTAGCGCTGTATGCCTTTAACAAGGCGGGAGTGAATGGCGGCGTGGCTGATTTTGATGACTTCAAGGTGGAGGAACCGATGGCTGACAGAACTGCTAATCTGCCTATAGGAAAGACCATCCGACTCTTTAATCTTGCTGATGGTAACCTGATGAATGCTACCGGTCATGGTCTCATGCACAGCTCCTCGAACATAAAGGAGATGAGCGATGGCGTGAAATTCATCATCGAAGACCGTGGACAGGGCAAGATTGCACTGAAAACTGCAGATGGACGATATGTATATATCGCAGGTGCTGGCTTGTCAGGCGATGTGCGTCTTACTTCTGATGCCTCTCATGCTGAGGAGTTTGTATGGCAGGATATGCTTTACAACCGCTGTATGCTTCTATCGCTGAAGACCCAGCGGTATGTGGGCAAGCATCCTACCGACGGCAGTCCTTATTCTGCTGATTTCCAGGGCGCTGATGCTGGTATGAAGAATGGTTGTGTCTTCTCTTGGGAAGTGGTAGAGTAGGCTACTCGAAATAGAATGTCAATGCAATTATCTTACTATGAGCTCCTTTAGCTGCCAAGGCATAAGGGAGCTCATTCTTGTTTTTGATGTGCTCGGGATGTTTCTTGTCGAAGGAATCTGTCAATCCATACATAAACTTGAGTTCCGGACGGAGCTTGAAAAATGGCATGTAGAAATCGCAGCCTACGCCCAGTTCGAGAAATATTTCCGATTTCTTGAGCTTGATGTAGTCTGACTTGCTGCTGTTGAGGTTCATCATCGGATTGATGCCCGCCATCACGTAAGGTCGGTGATTATTGAACCGCTCGGCTGCGAAAATCAGGTCCATAGCGGAAGAAATATAGGCAGTCTTCATCTCCTGATGCTGCACGATGGCGTTTCCGGCACCATCTTTCTCCAAGAGGTTATAAAAGGTGAGGTGACGAGTACCGAAGTACATGGCAGGGGCTATGCGGAACTGGAAGCTTCTGTTGAGACGGAATTCTCCTAGTACGCCAACGGTGAATCCCATATCCCAACGGTCTTGATCTACAGTGACATGAGAAGGCTGCTCGATACCGTTGGCATCGATGTATTGGGTGATTCCGGTATTCTGGAATTCCATATCTTGTGCATGTGTTCCGATGAGTACACCGAAATGGAATGGGCGCAGATCGGTATAAGGGCGATTCTCTACCGTCCTAAGCTGTGCCATGCCATTGATACCTGTATAGAAGGCTATTAGAGCCATCAGTATGATTCTCTTCATATTTGCTATTTGTTCTTCGTTATTATTAATAAACGGCAAGGTTGGCTTCTTATTGTACTAATTTATTTCGATAAAGTATAAATTGAGTAAAATCAAGAAAAAAGTCATACCTATTTGTAGGTATATCGAAAATAATTGTTATCTTTGCACCATCAAAAGTAGGTAATAACCTATCTCTAGATTAGCATAGATACAGAAACATTATTAACATTTTAAATATTTATAATTATGGCATACGTAATTGGTGACGATTGTATCGCTTGCGGTACATGTATTGACGAGTGTCCATCAGGTGCAATCTCTGAGGGCGAGAAGTATTCAATCAACCCAGATCTCTGCACAGAGTGTGGTACTTGTGCTGATGTTTGTCCTAATGAGGCAATCAGTCTTCCATAATTTATTATGGAAAGATACTTTTAGTTACAATAAAACATTGAGAGCGGTTCCTTTGGAATCGCTCTTTTCGTTTATGGTCTGATTCATATCACAAAAAAAGGGGTGAAAGCCATATCACATAGCTATCACCCCTTTAATTATGTTCTTGTTTCGTAATTTACTGTGCCTGCTGCTCCTCGTCAAGACCTAAGGCCTTCTTTGCGAGAGAGTTGTTTGGATCAAGCTTGATCAGCTTCTCGAAGTATGGCTGAGCTGTTGTCAGGTCCTTCTTAGAACCCCAGTAGATGTAACCGGCGTTCTTGTAAGCCTGCATCAGGTAGCCCTTCTCATCCTCATCATACTGCTTGCTCTCAAGTTCCTTGATAACCAATTCATAGTTAGCAAGAGCCTTGTCGTCCAACTCGTTCTGGAATGCGATGTTGGCAGCCTGGAGGTGAGCGTATGCCTTCAGCTGTGGATACTTCTCAGCGAAGCTGTTATATACGTTGATAGCCTTATCAACGTTAGCCTCCTTCTGGTCGCCACCCTTCTGAGCCTTTGCATTGTAGATCTCAGCCATCTTTACATAGTCTGATGGTGATACGTTAGGGTTCTTATCCATATATGCCTGTGCAAATTCGATAGCCTTATCCTCGTTGCCCATACCCTTATATGCCTCAGAGATGTACTGATATGGCTTGAAGTCTTCCTTGTTTACCTCCAGAGCCTTGTTGTACTGCTCCAAAGCCTGGTCGAACTGCTTGTTGCCAGCGAGTGCCAGACCATAGTAAGAGTAGATACTAGAGTTCTTCTTGATATCGTTGTTAGCCATAATGCTGTTAGCATACTGGAGAGCCTCAGTAAAATTCTGTGTATCAACAGATGCACGCATAGCCAGAATCAAGAAAGCTGTATCCTTAGGATACTTCTGCATACCCTTCTTGCAAAGGTTGAGAGTTTCATCCTTCTTGTTCAATACGTATGTAGTGAAGCAGTACTCGTAGAAGATGTACTCTTCCATTGTATTCAAGTTAGCCTTAGAGAAGTTCTCATAAGCCTTGTCGTAGCTACCGATAGAGTAGTAGTTGTGACCAGTTTCTGCCTCGATAGGGTAGTTCGGATCTACAGTTCTCAACTTGTTCAAAGCCTCTGCAGAAGCCTGTGGATCAATCTTGCGGTAAACGTTAGCGTAGCTGATGTAACCCTGAGGATTCTTAGGATCCATAGTCATACAATTCTTATACCAAGAGGCAGCCTCACCACCATTGTCCTGCATAGCGTAGATATCGCCCTTGAGGATATAAGCATCACCACAGGTCTTGTACTTAGCGATGACAGCATCAGCTACAGCCAGGGCATTGGTGTAGTCCTTGTTGATGACGAGGGCATTACCCAAAGCAACGAGTGCCTTAGGATCCTTCTTGTACTCCTTCTGATACTCCTTGAGAACCTTGGCAAAAGCCTTGGCATCTACGTTACCAGCCTTCAAAGTTGCTTCTATTGGCTTCAGAGCATCCTTGTAGTTAACGTCCTGAGCCATTGCAGGAGCCGCCAAACCCATGACGAGCAAACCTGCTACTAAATATTTAACTGCTTTCATAATTCTACTTTCTATCTAAACTTTTAACGTTTAACATTAACTGTCTTAATCGTAATATCACCTCTGTAGGGAAGTAAGCCTGTCTTGAAGAGGATAAGCTGTCCCTTAGGATTGGAAATGTAGTTGGCAAAGCTCCAAGGCAATGCCTTATGAGGGTCAACCACGATAGCGTATATAGTTCTTACGAATGGATATCTTCCATCCAACAGGTATGCCTGGTAAGGTTTCCAGCTGTTCATAGGGGTAGCTTTCTCCTTGATGGATACCTGCATTACATGAATATTCTTCTTAAAGGTTGTGTTGGTAGAATCGCGTCGGTCGTTCAACCAATTTGATCCGATAACACCGATAGAACCTGGATTCTTGTCAACGAAGTCGATGACCTGCTTACTTGTTTTTGCAGCCATGATCTTCGCACCCATCTTTTCGCCGTGGAGAACGGAATCTACCACGAAGTTGGTGGTTGCAGAGCGGGTGTTGTCGAAGATGACCTCGATATCACCTCTCTTTGATCCAGGAACAATATCACTCCATTTGGTCGCCTTTCCGGTAAGGACACGCTTGATGTCATTCACTGTGATGCAAGTATCACTATTATTCTTGTTGACAATGAATGCCAAACCATCGTATCCGATAGGGAAAACGGAAGGAATCACATTGCTCTTCGATTTCAAGTATGCAATCTCACTATCCTTCAGATTACGGGTAGTAAAGAGGAGTGCTGTCTTGAAATCCTTGATCATCTGAAGTCCAGTGACTTCATCTGTGTATTTTGGTTTGAGCTTGGCCTTTGGGTACTCGAACTCAAACTGACTTCTTTCTTCGTCAATGATAGGACTCAAACTCTCATCAGCCACAAACTCAATTGTGCCCGAAGTAGGAGTATCAGTTCTACCATCTTTGGCTTTCTTCTCGCCACAAGACGAGAAGAAAGCCATTGATAGTACTGTTAATCCTATATAAATATAAGATATTCTTTTCATTCTATTACTGCAATCTAAATACAACTGGTACAGTATACTTAACACGTACAGTAGAACCATTCTGCTTACCTGGAGACCATCTAGGCATGCTCTTAACGACACGCTGTGCCTCACGGTCAAGTGAAGGGTCAACAGAACGAGCTACCTTCACATCAGAGATAGAACCATCACGCTCTACCACGAATGAAACGATAACACGACCCTGTACGCCGTTCTCCTGTGCTACGACAGGATACTTGATGTTGCTAGCCAGATACTGCATCAAAGCGCCTTGTCCACCAGGGAATGAAGGCATCTCCTCTACAACATCGAAGACCTTAGTTGCAACCTCAGGTTTTGGAGCTGGTGGTGGAGGTGGAGCTGCTACTGCAATCTCACTTCTTACAGCTTCCACTGTACGGTCCTTCACACCTTCCTTGTCTTCAGTACCTACAGCAACCTTGTCGTCCAATTTATCCATCTGCTTAACCTGGTTTTCCTCTTTTACGAGTTCATCCTTCTTGATGACAGGTGCAGTAAACTTCTGAGTTTCGCGAGCCACTGGTATCTCCTTCTTAGGTTCAATCTTTGGCTTCACTGGCTCCTTCTTCTTTTCTTCCTTCTTAGCCTGCTGCTGGAGTTTAGCCAACTCCATAGCTTCCATATATGCCTGCTGTTCTTCGGCCTGTTTCTGTTCGATGACTTTCCAAGCCAAGAATCCACCCACGAGAGCTGCAGCAATGACCAAGATCAGAAGAGACTTGATGTTTCGACCAGAAGTACCCTTACGGAGCTGGTATGCACCATACTCCTTGTTCTTTCCGGCGAAAACCATTTCGACCCATTTAGGATCGTAAAGATCTATTTTTGCCATTTCTTTCTTGTTTAAAATTGTTTGTTACTCATCTTACATCTTAACGTGTCTAGACTCGAGAAGCTTCTCATCGTCTGCGTTAATCTTATCGATGACGTAAGTACCAATGTTTGAAATCTGCATTTCGTCGAGAGCGTCAACCATATTCTTGTAAGAAGCGTTGTCGGTAGGCTTGATGACGATGGTAAGAGTAGGAATCTTGCCATCCTTCAAATTACCTGCCTTCAAATCACTAAGTTTCTTCTGATAGATGCTATCAGGATACTGCTTAGGATTCTTCTGACGATCCATGTTCAACTCCTTAACAGCGAGCGCAATTCTTTCTACTGGACGTGTACCATTCTCTGTAGCGTGCTCTCTCAAGACCTTACGGATACCCTGGCTACCCCATGTTGTCTCCTTGATCCATGTAGGATCGTTGTAGTTAGGGATACCAGCACCATAATAAATCTTGTTATCAGCTGCTACGTAGAGGGTAATAGTCTCAGAAGCTTTCGCCTCGTTCTTCTGGTCATCTTGAGTATTCTCGTCATTACTTGGCATAGTCAGCTCCATAGTCTGAGGTTTGCTCAAAGATGTACACAGCATGAAGAACGTGATAAGAAGCATGAGCATATCCACCATAGGCGTAAAGTCTACGCGGACATTCATTTTCTTTTGTTTGCTTTCTTTCTTTGCCATTTATTCGTCCCCCTGTTGTTTTAACTGTGTAATCATATAGTAATGACTCTCATCCATGTCCTGGAGTTCGTTCATCACTCTCTTCACTGTTTTATAAGGTGTAGAAGCATCTGCCTTGAGGGCTATCTTGATGTCCTCGTTAACGTTACGAGCAGCGTCTACCCACTGCTGGAATTCGCTCATACCACCTTTGATACTGTCGAGAGGAATACCCTTAGTCTGGAGATACTGTGGACGCTTTGCTGCGTTCATAGACAGATAAGTGCTCATGTCACTCATAGAAACACCGAATGTACCCTCGCTCTTGAATGTCTCAATCTGCTTAGGGGTCAAAGACACGCCGAAGTTGCTTGTCATTGTGCTCAGTGCTGCTCCCAACTGATCGGTATTATCAATACTCATAAATACTTGGCCCTCGCCGGTTGGTTTTCCGGCCTTGTCCTTTTCAGGACTTACCAAGATGGTCAAGACACCATTCTCAGGCACCTTAATCTCAGACACAGAACCTGGTGTGTTTACCTTCACTGGCTCATTCTTTACGAATGTAGAGGTGAGCATGAAGAAGGTAAGCAACAGGGTCATAACGTCTGACATAGGCG
>ERZ1034901.2794-NODE-2794-length-10762-cov-5.260204_pt1 | contig 10762 bp, 7 predicted proteins | sample MGYA00520628_ERZ1034901 | MGnify/ENA primary metagenome ERZ1034901 (study PRJEB33766, sample SAMN09781783) | gut metagenome | biome: gut microbiome | host: Homo sapiens | place: Madagascar | study: EMG produced TPA metagenomics assembly of the PRJNA485056 data... | reverse complement strand
AAAGGAATATTCCAAAATTGAGATGGTTTAATTGACCTGGGTATGTCGTTAAACTGCCTGTAGCGTTATCCTTTCTCTCAGGTATGAGGGATGTTATAGTTAATTGAGTGCGGTGCGGCGCCAAGCGCATCGTACTTGCCAACGTGGCGCAATGGTAGCGCGGATGCATCGTAAGCACTAGGTTGCGGGTTCAAGTCCTGTCGTTGGCTGTTTGACCTGAGTATGTCGTTAAAAGGCTTATTTTTTGTGCCGTTTTTTTGTTGGGAGGGTTTGAGATGAAGGGTATTAGGGCACCGAGTGTGGGGTAGGAGGGGAGTTTGTGGCTAAGTTAGGGCGACAGTCTCCCACTCAATCTGTGGTTTTGCCGTATTCGAGGACGAAGGGCGCGCAGGCTGTGAAGCTTTATGAGCTGACGGGGAGCAAGATTCAGGAGTGGCAGAAGCTGCTTTTATACGACATTTTGAGTTACAACGATGAGGGGCTTTGGGTGCATGTGAAGTTTGGTTATTCGTTACCACGGCGCAATGGCAAGAGTGAGATTTTGGCTATTCGCGAGTTGTGGGGGCTTGTGATGGGCGAACACATTATGCACACTGCTCACCGTACCACTACGACACACGCAGCATGGGAGAAGCTTTGCGGTTGGTTGGATGCGATGGGGCTTCCATATTCATCCATTCGTGCAGCCGGTCGTGAGCGTATCTTGCTTGCTGATACTGGCGGTAGAATTGACTACCGAACTCGTACGTCAAAGGGTGGTCTTGGTGAAGGCGTGGACTTGTTGGTGATTGACGAGGCGCAGGAGTATCAAGACGATCAAGAGAGTGCACTTAAATATATTGTGACGGACTCGAAGAATCCGCAGACGCTTTTTTGTGGGACGCCACCGACGCCGGTGAGTTCGGGCACGGTGTTTACGAAGCTTCGAAGCGAGACTTTTGCAGGCAATACAGTGGATACGGGTTGGGTTGAGTGGAGTGTGGAGAAGATGACCGATTCCAGAGATAAGGAGGCGTGGTATGAGACCAATCCTTCTTTGGGCACGGTCTTTTCGGAGCGTGATATCACGGCGGAGATTGGGACGGATGATGTGGATTTCAATATTCAGCGTCTTGGGCTGTGGATTCGTTATAATCTCAAGAGTGCTATTGGTGCGGTGGAATGGGGCAATTTGCAGGTTGGTGCATTGCCTGCGTTAAAGGGTCTTTTGTTTGCCGGTGTCAAGTATGGCAAGGATGGCGAGCATGTGGCGCTTTCTATCGCGGTACGTACGCAGGATGGGCGTATTTTCGTGGAGGCGATTGATTGTAGGCCTGTGAGGGACGGCAATGGATGGATTGTTGATTTCTTGAGCAGGGCGGATGTCAAGAAGGTGGTCGTTGACGGCGCCAACGGGCAGGATTTGTTGGCGCGTGAGATGAAGAGTGCCCATATAAGAAGGCCTATTTTGCCGACGGTGAAGGAAATTGTGGCGGCAAATGCGGATTTCGAGCGTGGGTTGTATGAAACCACGCTGTGCCACATGGGGCAACCTTCGTTGGTGCAGGCGGTGACGAATTGCGAGAAGCGTGCCATCGGTTCAAACGGCGGTTTTGGCTATAAGGCACTGAAGGAGGGCATAGAGATTGACAATCAGTATATAATCGCTGAACTACTCCAAATTCTTAGAGCTGAAAAGATAGCGATTGGGGGCGATTTTTTTCATGGCTAAATATTCTTTTGAATTTAAGCTTTATGCGGTAAAATTGTAACTATCAAGTGAGGGCTTCTATTAGGCATTAATTAACACATTCAAATTGCCCTCTTCACTGCTTGCGAGATGGACCAATGATTTTCATGCGGTAGAACCTGATGCGTTAAGACCTCATTATAGAATGATGTAATGTGCAAAAAAGTTTAATTATAGTAAAGCTTTGTTAGAGTATCTAAAGGACCACGATGCCTAGGGAGGGGGATAATATGGTGTCTTTTGAGTTGATTGATTTTGATGGAAAAGTTTACACTTATAAATATTATCCTGAAATGGATGAAACTGCACCCGGCATCATCTCTATTGATAAATATGGAAATCGAGAAATAATTGAGGTTTCAAAAAACGATGTGAAAAATTTATATCTTGGTCACGTCTTTGATGTAATAGAACCGGGTCAAGAGCATGGAAGTGCTTTTTGGTGGTAAGGTGGAATAATATGCGGATAATGAATGAGCGCAAACACTTGCAAGGAAAACAAGTAAAGGTGTTTTGTGATGATGGGGAGTGCCTTGAAGGGTTTTGGTCAGAATGGTATGATGCTGACGAAATTGACTGGGAGGATGGAAAAGTTCCTTGTGACAGTATTCTTTTGGAAGACATAAAAGACTATTGGTCACCATCTGTTGAGATTTTAGAAACAGAAATTAAAGATATTAAAGAAGCATAATTAACCGCTACCTATATGATTTTTAACCTCAGTTTTAATCAGGAGCTGTTGCAAAACTGACTTTATGCATATTGGAAACAATGGTTAGCGCGATGAGAAAGAAAGATTCTCTACCTGAGGAGGAGCAATGCGCTATTCTCTGTGGTGCGGGACATATTGTGCCGGAGAGACCTCTAACCTTCAGAGGAGGCGACAAAATAAGTATATTTGAAGAAAATAGATTTTTATGCAGTTTACTTAAAAGCAGTTTCTTATGATGGCGTTGTATAGTTTGTCGTCTATTTCGAGGAGGCTTTTTTTGCCGTCGTGGAAGTAGAGGGCTAGGTGGTTGATGTTTTTGTTGCCGGCGGATAGGCCGCCAACGATGGCGCCGGCGGCGCCAAAGAGAATGCCACCGAGTGCGCTGTAGTAGATGGTGTCGCCTACGCTTTTTTGGTGGTCTTCGCTGATGCGTTCATAGTTTTCTATGGTTTCGCTGTCTAGGTAGAGGGGGTCTTTGTAATCGGTGTCGATGTAGGGTCCGAGGAGGGAATTTTTGACATACATGCTTTCGAAGTCTCCGGCGATGACCTTGTTTAGGGCTTGTTTCATGGTGGGCACCTCCTATAAGTTGGAATCTAACTGTGGTTAGAATCGTTTGTATACGTCGTATTTATGCTCATATTAAAATTTTAGCCCCAATTTTAATAATCCTTGAAATTCGCAAAACTAACTTAGAAGTGAAAGTTCTTAGGTTAGATTTAAAAGCGAAAATCAAGGATCCACAAAACGGTGAGGATGATTAACATCCTCGCCCCCTTTGGGGGTAACTCTAGTATAACATTGGTTTATTAAAAAAGAGATTAGAAAAATAAGGAGGGCGTTTGTTTTGGAGGAAAAGAAAAAGCGTGAAGCGGTCTATAATCCAGAAGCTGATAAGCGCTGGTTGGAAAAAGACCCGAAAAACAAAAAGAAGAAATATCGTGCAAACAAAAAATCCACTGCAAAGAATTTCATCAGAAACGAAGCGACTTTAGAAGAAATCGAAGAGTTGCAAGCGTGGCTTGATGAACGCAGAAAGCAACTGAGTGAAGCGGAATAATGTAAAAATAGTCTCGAGCGCAATGCATGAGGCTATTTTTATTGCAACAAAAAAAGAAGTCTATTTCTAGACTTCTTTTTCAAAGAGAACACCGAATCCATAATGCGAAGCATTTTTTGTAAGAACGAAAAAATTCGGATTTACATCGTGAAGTGGAGCTGAGGGGAGTCGAACCCCTGTCCGAAAGACCAGTTTCCAAGCTTTCTACGTACGTAGATTATGTTTTAATTTAACAGGATGTGCGTCCACAATCAAACTAGTATCCTGCGAGAGAAATAAGTTTCCCGAGTGACTATTTCCCAATGATCACTCGGTAGCCTGATGGTTTGGCTCCCTATCCTGCATCTCAGGCACAGCAGGTAGGAAGTTTACAGCTTACGCTGCAAAAGCTAAGTTATTATTTTTAGCGTTTAAGTTTAGGTGCACAATTTTACGAGATCATGCGAAACTCGGTACGCTTACAAGGCAACCGCAATCCCCCGTCGAAGCCAGTACAGCCCCAGGAATATGGTCACCATGCTGTAAAATGACTACAGCTGTGTTATAATATTATATCATTGTCAGAGCGAACTATCAATAGAAAGGGATGACTGAATGCTCGCTATTGAAACACTTCTAGGTGCATTGACCGGGTATTTTACGAATGATATTGCTATTCGCCAACTGTTTTCAAAAAACGGGATGGTGGTACGTGAGCGTGAACAGTTTACTACGCTGATTGTACAGGTGTTAAAGAATAAAATTATTGATGCAGACACAATGGATGCGTTGCGTGAACGCCCGGAGATGGTGTCTTTTTTTGAGGAATTTGTATATGAGCTATTAAGTGGGACGATTCCAACGTCATTTTTAGATAAAACACCGGCGGATTATGATATAAATGGTGCTGTACAAGGATGTATAAAAGGGCGTATCGCAGATGCGTCTAGGTTGCAGACTACGTTGGATGTTGATTTGGTGCATGAGCATGTGGATGCATGTATACAGGGCGAGGCTTTTAAACGGACGATTTTGGAGGCTGTTCAGTATTTAGCCGGATTATCTGTAAAGGATTTGGGCTTGGCAACTGTGCTAGAAGAGGTTGCTGTGTCATTTGAAGCAATGGATGACGATGCTTGGCAGGCGTGGCTTGCAACAAAGCAGAAGCAAGTAGAGAAAGCATTGGCATTTGAGGGGGCATATCCAGAGACTGTGGAATATGAGAAGGTTAAGGATGTGCTTTCTGTGGATGGGGATGCTCTTGTGCAGAAGGTGGAGGCCTATTTTGGTATAGATTTTTCTGATCCGGAACAGATAGCCGAATTTCAAATGCGATATGTGCAATTTTTGGAACAGCTGTATGTGTTTGCGGCGCGTGTTTTGCCACGTATTTTTGAAGTTCATCTGTCGATGCTTGTGGAGGCGTTTTTTCCAATGCTTCAGGCTGATCGCAAATGGATTGAGCAAATGGTTCTGGATAGCATTGATGCGTGTAACACAGACGGTAATATGATTTTATCGGTAGCAAGTGGGTATGTTCAAAAATTTTTCGCACCGGATAGTGAGGGGAAAGACTGGCTAACAAAGCTTTACGAGGCGTCTTGTCAGGAAGAGAAACGTAGTGTATTGTGTGCGCGTTTGGCTGATTTTTTGTGTGGTGTGCTTATGACACAAATTGACAATTGGCGCCAATTGGATTTGGAAAACGAGGATGATATTAAAAAGGTATCGGCACAGTATATGATGGGGCGCTCATTGATTGTTAAGGGTGTGGATGTATATTTAGAGATGCCGGTGCAGGGAAATATACTGCATCGTATGCTGTTGCAGGGGATGATTTCGTTGACCTTTGCATGGTTGCGTCAATCCGTTACAGTCGATGATATGCAGATGTGGGTCACGAAAATCAAAATGCAGGTGATGAATCAATCATTGGAAAGCCTGTTTCTTAATGAGATGCGCCAAGCGCAGTTGGTAGATATTTTTTGTGAGTGGTGGCATAGCGAAGGAATGTTATGGCTTAAAAAAACTGATGTGACCGATCAATCGCTTAAGCGCATTATTTATAAAGCCATTGATGCTTTTTTTGATACACCAATAAGTGATTTGCTGAATAAAGCACTCGATTTTGTGCCATATGGGCAATTGGCTGATGGCTTACGCGATATATTTTTTTATCATTTGCGTGATTTTTTGGCAGAGCTTACTCAGGATCAATTAGATGTACTTTCTCACGAAGAAATTCGTGAGGTTGTACTGGATATGATTGGGCGTGAAATGCGTCCACTTGCATATCTTGGTGGCGGTATTGGTGCGCTTGCAGGCGTTGCTACCGGCGCTGCAATGCAAGCGTCAGGTGTGACTATGGATCAGGAACAGCTTTCTCTGTTGCTGGCGACACGCTCCGGTATGTACGGTGCTGTTGGGTATGGTACCAATGTTATGGCAGTGAAGGGTTTATTTTGGCCGTATAAAAAAACTTTAGGGATGCAAGGCTTAATATGCAAAAATCAAGAGCGTTTTGCCAATAAAATGAAAAGTATGGCAGAAAGCTACATTATAAATGATGAAATTTGGATGCAGCAAATAGAGCGCGTTTCAGAAAGAATCAGTCAACATGATGATGATATTATTCGTTACGGTCTTCATTTATTGGATAAAAATCGTAATAATGTATTGCGCCCTTTTGTGGAAATGGCGTCGTATCGATTGCCAAACCAGGTTTGTAAGGTGCTTTTTGAAAAAAAGCAAGTTGCGAAGCTAATGGCACGTTTGTCAGACACAGGGATTCAAGCGTGCTTAAATTACAAGACAATAGGTGCATTGGCGATACGCTTTCAATTGTTGCATCGCGGGATTTGTAAGGTTGCAATGGCAGAAGCACGTGAGCATATGTGGTCTGACAAAATAGCAAGAAAACTGCATTGCCTATCTGTGGATGATTGGGTAGACTTTGGTAATGATATACTCAAACTGTGTCGTTTACCAAAAAGTGAGGAAGTTTACGAAAAGGCATGGCAACGTGTTTTGCCAAAGTATCGAGAGTTGCCGACATGGTTACTTACGTACACAAACGATATGGCCGGTGTGCTGGATCGCTATGTTTCAAAGAAGTTGTCTTTCCCACTTCAATTGGCCTATCGTATGGCAGGTGGTGACCGTCAGATTGAGCGTGTGGTGGCACATTTCATTGCGCATCAACTGCCAGATTACATTGTTGCACGTGAAGCGCAAGTTAAAATGAATTTGAAATGTTGGGCAAGGATGCAGTTATCTGGGCGTAGTTTGGCTGAATGTGGTGTGACCGTTTCTGAAGCGCAAGGTCAATGGTTTGGCGAATGGATAGGTGGTATAAGTGCCGATGTGATGCATCAGCATGTGTTGCAGCTTTTGGCATATATTGAAAAATGGCCGCGTGCATATTTGAATGCAATAACAAAAGATGCGATGGTAGTGTCTGAGCCATTTCTTACTGCATGCGCACATTACTTGCAACAAGCGAATCAATGCCAACAATTACAGTGGAACGTTTTAGCAAGCAGTGTATCACCTTTGCTTGAAAGTATGCGTAATGAAATGTTTCGAGATATATCTATTGGAAAGCTGTTTGCAGTTAATGATGAACAGCTTTGGACATGGTGTAATAATATGCTTCATCTGTCTTATATCGAAAAGGAGAGCGTCATTGAATGGGCTCAAACAATATGGCGTGAGACAGCGCCGAGTTTTTGGCGTGTTATTGGTCAGCGTGGACGTGTATTGATGATGCTGATTGATATTCCAACGTTGACGCATGATAGAATATGTTCGTTGTCACCAGAAGAGCTTGAAGTGATGGTGCGAGATATTGCCCAGCCTTATTTCACGCGTGTGGAGCGTATGGGGTGGCTAGGGGCTGTGGTTGCAGTTCCGGCGACAATGATTTCTATGATACTAGGCGGGATGTAATAAAAGGGAGGTCGCTATGAGATTCTTTCACTTAGCGGATTTACATATCGGGAAAAAAGTGAATGGTTACTCGATGGTAGATGATCAACGTGTGATATTAAAGCAGGTAACCAATTTAATTGCGCAAGAAAAGCCAGATGCATTGATTTTGGCAGGGGACATATATGATCGTCGCAATCCACCGATTGAAGCGGTGTCCTTGTTTGATGATTTTGTTTCTGAAGTGGTGCTTGATTTAAAGGTGCCAATCTTGGCTATTGGCGGAAATCATGATGGTGGTGAACGCTTAGGCTTTGCGAATGCGATTCAAGCAAAGGTTGGATTGCATTTGGTTGGTAGCTTTACATGGCCAATTCCGAAGGTGCGTTTTATTGACGAATTTGGACCGGTGGATGTGTACCTTATGGCTTATGCGGATTTGGCGGTATTACACAGTGTGGTGCCGGAAACAGAAGGTCTAAACTATGTTGAAGCAATGGATTGGATTCTTACCCATACTGATGTCGACGAAGGTGTGCGCAATGTTTTGGTTGCACATGGTGTGGTTACCGGTGACGATGCACTTGTGACCAGTGATTCTGAACGTGTACTGTCTATTGGTGGAACGGAATATTGGAAAAGTGCGTCATTATCTAAATTTGATTATGTGGCACTGGGGCATTTACATCAGCATCAGCGAGCAGGTGATGAACGCATTCGTTATGCAGGTAGCTTGATGCAATATTCATTTTCCGAGGAAAAGCATCAGAAAGTGATGTTAGATGTGGTGCTTTCTGAAAAAAAAGATTTTCAATTCACACCAATTCCATTGGAAGCACCGCATAAGCTTGTGACAATTAAAGGATATTTAGAAGACCTGCTCAAAGTTCCGGCAACGGTTAAACCTTATCAAGAGGATTATGTACGAGTGGTTTTAGAGGATAGTGGTAGTCTGATAGAACCAATGCAACGCTTAAAAAACTGTTACCCGAACATTATGCTTTTGGAGCGTCAAGCCAGCTTGCCGGTGGATGTAGGTGTTGTTGCACCGATTGCAAGAAAAACGGCTATGTCACCAGTGGCATTGTTTGAAACCTTTTTTGAACAGGTAACGGAAAATTCCGCTGACGAAGAAATGTGTGCAATTATGAAAGGCATTTTTGAAGAAGTGCAAAAGGAGGAGCTATGAGACCGATTACATTAACCATTTCGGCATTTGGTCCTTATGCCGAAAAAACGGTGTTGAATTTTGACGAATTGGGAATGCAACGCCTTTTTGTTATTACCGGTCCGACCGGTGCCGGGAAAACAACAGTGTTCGAGGCTATTCTTTATGCGCTTTACGGAAAGTTGAGTAAGAAAGGAATGGATCCTGCAAGTTTGCGTTGTGATTTTTTGAAGCCGGAAGACGATATACTGACTTTTGTGGACTTTGTTTTTGAAATAGGCGGTAAACAATATCGCATTCATCGACAACCAAAACAATGGGTGGCAAAAAAACGTGGCGATGGTAAGCGTGAAGTGAGTCAAGAAGTTGTGCTCGAATGCATAGGCCACGCAGATTTTTTGCCATTGACAAAAATTTCGGAAGTGGACGCGAAAATAGTTGAGCTGATAGGGCTTGAAGAGGAACAATTTAAAAAGATTGTGATGCTGCCACAAGGTGCGTTTCAAGAATTTTTGATTTCAGGAACCAAAGAGAAAAGTGAACTTTTGCGCAATATTTTCAATACCGGTTTATATGATCTGGCATTGCAACGCTTAAAAAGTCGCGTTAGTAAGATGAGTGGCGATTATGAACGTGTGCGTATGCAATATCAAGCACAGTGCGCGATGTTAAAAGCGGATATAGCGACTTCTTATGGAGAATTTCCATCGACGGATGAGGTCAACTATTTGGTACAAGTGACCGCTGCCGAAGAAGCGAAAATTGCAGACTACAGTGAGCAGGTACAAAAAGCTGATAATGCCTATAAAGAAGCCATTGACGTGTTAAACAAGCAAAAGCAACATAACGAGGATGTACGTAAGTGGCAGGAGGCATTAGCCGACAAAGCAGTGTTGGAAAAACGTAGTGCAGATATTCAGATGATGAAGCAACGTGTTATTGAAGCTGAGAAGGCAGAAGGAGTGGCATTAAAAGAAGCCCGCTTTGAAGATGAACAAGCACAACGCCAGACACAGCGCCAAAGGCTCTTAGAAACAAGTGCGCAATGTCAACGACTAGCACAAGAATGTACAAAAGCCAATGAACGTTATCTGCAGGCTCTTGAAGAGAAGAAAACGGCAGATACTGCCTTTCAAAGCGTACCGGAATTATCCAATAAATTGGCCTTGTTGCAACAATATTTGCAAAAGAAGGAAGTTTTGGAAGAAGCACAGCGTTCCTGTGATGAAATGCAGCGTCAGCAAAAAACGGCTGAACAAGAAGTAAATGAGATTTCAACAGCATTAAAACGTGCTGAGAAAGCTGCGCAAGACCAACAAAAAATGCAAAGTGAGCATGCGCAGAAACAAGTAATACTTGTGCAATTGAATCAGACATTGCAAGAAGAGCGGTTGCGATTTAAGAAGGCTTCACAGGTGTTGAGTCGAGAAGAAAAACTTCAATCTGTAATAAAAGAAGCAGATGAGATGGCGGCAATTTTAATGCAGAAAGAAGCAGAATTACAAAAGGCAAGAGCACAAAATCGCCAACATGTGGCAGCGTCCTTAGCGGTGAATCTAAAAGAAGGTGAGCCTTGTCCGGTATGTGGAGCTGTGCATCATCCAAACGTGGCAGTAGATGGTGGTGAAAATGTAGCCGAGGAAACGCTTGTTGAAGCGCGCGATCAAGCACAAAAAGCATACTTGCGTGTGCAAGCAACTGTTGAACAAGAAAGATTATGGTTGGATAATGAAATGAAGGAACTGCTTGAAATGAATCCTTCATTAATAAATATTGAAGCAATTAGTGGCTTTTTAACAGACTTAACAGAAAAAGGAAAACAGAATAGGCATCTAGCTGATCAACTGAATAAGGAACTTGATGAATTGGCTCAACAAGCAATGAACTATGAAAAAGAAGCCGGTGAGTTGGAGTCGTTAAAGCAAAAACAATTGGTATTGCAGCAAGCACATACTGATGTAGTGACTCGGTTGGGGCAAGCACAGGGAATGTTGCAACAAACACGCAAAGAAATTCAAAATTTGGAAGCCAATAGAGCGTTAGACAAAGATGAAGATGTTCAAGCTTTGGCTGATGAAATAGAGGCAATCCAACAACGTCATCAACGTGCGAACGATAGCTTTAATGTAGCACAAGAAGCACATGCTAAACTGTTGCTCGATAAAACTGCAGTTGAAAGCGCATTAT
>ERZ1034901.2790-NODE-2790-length-10780-cov-6.652401_pt1 | contig 10780 bp, 6 predicted proteins | sample MGYA00520628_ERZ1034901 | MGnify/ENA primary metagenome ERZ1034901 (study PRJEB33766, sample SAMN09781783) | gut metagenome | biome: gut microbiome | host: Homo sapiens | place: Madagascar | study: EMG produced TPA metagenomics assembly of the PRJNA485056 data... | reverse complement strand
ACGCTGACGATAACGAAGTACAAGAAGCATTTGATTGCGAACATCCAAACAACAAGTAATCTTTACCCAAAAAAGTCTAAATCTACCCAAAAATTATTGCCTGCCGGATTTCCGGCAGGTAATTTTTTTGTGCGAAAATAAGGGTAGTGTGTGGAGCAACTTTTGAGCGTTATAATATAGGAAGAAGATAACGATGATGCCTACCAAAAAGTCACCCAAAAGCACCTGCCATGAAGTAAAAAAAACAACTGAAAATGAAACGTTGCAATTAATGTCTGCAAGTATAATAAGGTGGCATATTTTTTGAATAATTAAACAGGTTAACCACTAGCGGTAGGGAGCGCAGGCGGCTAACATACTAAAATGCTGACGACATTTTTGGAAGAACAAATGATTGCTATGTCAAAAAAAGGCTCAACCATGCACCTTGTGAAAGCGCGCACATTGTTAATAGCTACTCTAAAAAACTCGCACACAATCATAGATGCAATTAATATCCAATATAGTTCAGCTTGACAAAAGATAAATTCTGCACTATTCTAAAGAAGGTAAGAAAATTCCATATAAAGTGACATTTACATGGGGTTTTAAATGTCTGTTAACGAAAGAAAATAGGCATTAAAAAATATTTTTTTATTTCTAGGAGGCATAACAATGGCTATCGAAATGAATAATCCTCTCGTTAGAGCACAAGCCCAAGTGAAAACTGCTTGTGACAAATTAGGTTTAGAACCAGAAGTTTACGAACTTCTCAAAGAACCAAAAAGATGCATCGAAATCTCCATCCCAGTTCGTATGGATGATGGTAGCTTGAAGACCTTCAAGGGTTGGCGTTCCTGCCACTGCGACGCTGTTGGTCCAGCTAAGGGCGGTATCCGTTTCAACCCTGGTGTAAACGTTGACGAAGTTAAGGCTTTGTCCATCTGGATGACCTTCAAGTGCTGCGTTACCGGTATTCCTTACGGCGGCGGTAAGGGTGGCGTAATCTGCGATCCTCTCAGCCTCTCCGATAATGAATTAGAACAAGTTTGCCGTGGCTATGTAGATGGTATCTACAAGTACATCGGTGAAAAGATCGACGTTCCAGCTCCAGACGTTGGTACCAACGGCAAGTGCATGAGCTGGATGGTTGACGAATATTGCAAATTGACCGGCGAACAATCCTTCGGCGTTCTCACCGGTAAGCCAGTTCCATTCCATGGTTCCCTCGGCCGCGATGACGCTACCGGTTATGGTATCTCCATCTGCGTACGTGAAGCTTGCAAAAAGCTCGGTATCGACTTGACCCAAGCTAAGGTTATCGTTCAAGGTTTCGGTAACGTAGGTTCCTGGACTGTTGAAAACGTTGAAAAGCTCGGCGGTACCATCGTTGCTGTATCCGAATGGGATCCAGAACACGGTGCATACGTTGTTTACAACGAAAACGGCTTGAAGTACGAAGAATTGGCTGCTGAAAAGGCTGCTAACCGCACCATCTACAACCTCGCTGGTGCTCAACACCTCACCATGGATGAATTCTGGGCTTTGGACGTAGACGTTATCGTTCCTGCTGCTCTTGAAAACTCCATCACCGCTGAAGTAGCTAAGACCATCAAGTCCAAATTGATCGTTGAAGCTGCTAACGGTCCTACTACCACCGATGCTGAAGAAGTATTCAAGGAAATGGGCGTTACCGTTGTTCCTGACATCCTCGCTAACGCTGGTGGCGTAACTGTATCCTACTTCGAATGGGTACAAAACCGTTATGGCTACTACTGGAGCAACGAAGATGTAGCTAACAAAGAAGAAGAAGCTATGGTAGCTGCATTCGAAGCTCTCTGGGCTCTTAAAGAAGAATACAACGTAACCTTCCGTGAATCCGCTTACATGCATTCCGTTAAGAAGGTTGCTGAAGTTATGAAACTTCGTGGCTGGTATTAATCTGAATACCGCTAATCTTTAACGAGAAGATTAGAAGAAGCAGACCCTTGTGGTCTGCTTCTTTTTTATGCTTCTTTTTGGTAAAATCGGTGTAATATTTAACATAAACTTAACACCGCACCCCCTTTTTCCTTGACAATGCTGTGGTATGATGATAGCGCCTTAAAGAATAAGAAGGGAGTGAGGAATCATTGAAAATTAAATTTGAAGATGTGAAAGACGATGCCACCGTTTGCACCTATATTGAAAAAGCAGATCGCACCTTGATGGGGATGGGTTTTACGGAGCACAGCTTTGCCCATGTTACCCATGTGGCTTCTGTGGCAGGCAAGATTTTGAAGGAGCTCAATTACAGCAAGGAAGACCTTGAAATAGCACGGATTGCAGGCTATATGCACGACATTGGCAATGTTATCAACCGTCACGACCACGCACAAACCGGCGCACTCATGGCGATGCGTATATTGGATCACATGGGCATGCCGGCCGACCAAGTGGCAGCGGTGATTACCGCCATCGGTAATCATGACGAGCCCAACGCCTATCCGGTGGATGCAGTGACTGCCGCCATTATCATTGCCGACAAAACCGACGTGCGCCAGACCCGTGTGCGCAACAAAGACGTGACCAACTTCGATAAGCACGACCGTGTAAACTACGCCGTAAAGCAAAGCACCGTGTGTGTGCGCGATGGAAAAATCATCGAAGCGAGTCTTAAACTCGATAAGGATATTTGCTCTGTCATGGATTACTTTGAAATCTTCCTTGAACGTATGATTCTTTGCCGCAAGGCCGCCGAACAGCTGGGCTGTGAGTTTAGCCTTGTCATCAACAAAGAGCGCGTGATTTAAGAAACGGTGAGAACGAGAAGGTTCTCGCCGTTTTTTTTGTGCCTGTTTCAAATGAAAAACAAGCGCACTTTTGGCAGAAACGCACCAATGTGCTATACTTTGATGAAATCACAGTGGCGATACCTACGCCCAAAAGGAGGAAACCAATGATCGTAAAAGGCAGTACCTTGAAATGGATTGCCACTATTACCATGTTTATCGACCATTTGGCAGCGGTGGTATTGATGCCGGCGTGGGGAATTACCGGCTCGCTGAGCTTAGCCGAAGCGTGGGCGTTGGGGAATGGTGCTTTGCTCACCTTTGTGATGCGCCAAATTGGGCGGCTGGCCTTCCCGATTTTTTGCTTTCTCTTGGTCGAAGGCTTGACGCACACCCACAGTCGGGCGCTGTATTTGCGCAATTTGTTGTTGTTGGCTGTGATCAGCGAAATACCGTTTGACCTCTGTATATCAGGGCGCGCTGTCTATGGTGTCTGTCAAAGTACCATTTGTACCCTCGTATTGGGCTTTTTGGCATGCTGGGGCATGGATTGGCTCGAAGACCACACCACGCCGACCTATTTGTCTATAAAAAAATCCGCCCTTTTGGGTGTCATGATGGTGCTCGCATGGCTGTTCAAAACCGACTATGCTGCCTTTGGCGTGGCGCTGATTGTGCTTTTATACATCCTGCGCAGCAATCGCACCGAGCAATGCCTGTTGGGTGGCATTGTCTGCCTGTTCGGCGAATCGGCGGCGGCCTTGGCATTTCTCCCTATTTACCTGTATAACGGGGAACGTGGGAAACAGTTAAAGCTATTGTTCTACGCCTTTTATCCCGTCCATCTCCTTGTGCTATATTTCACACGGTTGTGGTGGCTGGGCTGGTAACGGTCAAACAATGCCTTTGTGCGGTGCAAAGCCTGCATGCCACGGTAGCAACGCTTGTTAGCAAACCTTCATAGGACCGACACATTGTTTTCATTTTTTCCCGACATATCCTCTAAATAGCTATGGTATACTGACGCTGTCAGTTGAGGTTGTCGTTTTTCTCCTTTTTTTCAGCAACCTCGAGCTGGATGATAGACTATTGTAGGTCATTCCTGTTTCGGTTTTCCCTTTTTTCCGAAACGGTTGACACCTCAAGCCACAGAAAAAAGACAGCAACCACAGCGATTGGGTTGCTGTTTTTTTTTTGCGCGCCGAAACAAGCACTTGATATTTATCTTGGTAATATCCACACAATATCCTGACATTTTCGCCCCTTTTCGGTGATACAATAAAGCCATCAGTTGAGGCCGTTCCCCCAAAACGGTTACTTGGACTGACTCCCCTTTTTTTCACGTGTGCATTTTATGAAAATTGGAAACCCCGGTAGCTCCCTCTCCGGGGTTTTTCCTTTTGTGCACAAATAGACCGATGACCTCGCCAAACGAAGCGAGGTTTTTTGCTTTTTGGAAGCGGATGGCAGGTATAGAAAACAATGAATAGGGTGCAAAAAGGAGGCGGTTGCGCTTATCCTACTTGCACGCTATACTATAGAAAATACAAAAATAATTCGCTAACAATAAAGGCTCAGCAAAGGAGTGAACCATCATGAAAAAATTAGGATTGGCGCTATTGTTTGTGGCGTTGGCTACTGTAATTGGCGTAGGCGCCGGGTATTACTTTACCCAGCATGCGAGCCCGGTGGAAGCCATCACCGCACAAGCAGCCGAGGATATTGCCCTGAAAGATGCCGGTTTAACAAAAGCAGAAGTCGGCGGCTTAAATAGCCACATGGAACGTGATGACGGAAGAAAATATTATGACGTGCAATTTACTGTCAAAGGGGAAGATGGATCAAGCACCCTTTATGAATACGAAATAGATGCAAAAAGCGGTGCCGTTCTTTCCCGCGAGCAAGAAGGCACAATCAATGCGAGCGCACAAAGCACCACACCGCAAACAAGCGGCGAAATCACTGCCGATGAAGCCAAGCAAATCGCCCTCAACCATGCCGGTGTCAATGAAGCCGACACATACTACGTGGATGTAGACTATGAGCGCGAAGAACACGGTAATGAATGGAGTGTGGACTTTGAAACAGCCACCACCGAATACGACTATAGCATTAGCGCCACTGACGGTAGCATTTTGGAAGCCACCAACGAACAACGCCATTAATCACATCAACCCAACCTAAACCAATCCCCGATAACCGGCGATTGGTTTTTTTGTGTGTTGGGGGGGCGTGGGTTATGCATAGCGAAAGCGTGCTTGTGCCTCTGTAAGGTGCTTTTGTGGGCATTAATTTTGCACAAGGAGATTAATTTGTTCAATATATAATAAAGATCCGTAAAAACCTATTCGAAAAAATCACTAGTGCTCTCTTTGAAATAGACTGAAAATATGGTATAATCAAAAAAAAAAAAACATTCTCAAAACTCCGTAGTGTGTGTGTTGTGCATTGCAGCTCCTAAGTATTGTTACACTGTTTTAACGGTAAACTGTCATAATATGACACATTGAAAATGAAAATAATAAGAAAAATTCATTAATTAACTGTTAAATATAAAAAACCGGTGCTATAATTACTTGGTGTGTGTTGTGTGAATGTTGAGGATATTCCGAGTGGGAAACGGAATATCCTCAACATATTATTTAGAAAGGATGAGAACAATGAGAAAACATATTGCATTATTGTTGTCAATAACGATGTTATTGACATTGTTGCCGACTGCCGGTTTTGCGGGAAGCACGCAAAAAACAAGTGTATCTACTTCGGCACAGTCACCGGTACAGCTTACCAAATCGGTGCAAACCGATGACAAAGGCGATAGCACACTTTCGTTGGAAGCGTATGTAACAGGGAATGTGACCCATTCTAATACACCGCTGGATATTGTGATGGTGATGGACCAATCGGGTTCCATGGTAGGTGACAACTTGACGGCGCTAAAAGCGGCGGCGAATACATTTATGACGACCATCGCTGAAGATGCTGAGGATTACAATGTCAATCACCGCGTGGCAGTGGTTGGCTATGCATCCAATGCAACCGCAGGTTATAATGGTTATTCGAATGAAATCGTCAACGGGAGTAGAAGCTATTGGGTCAATACCGGGCTTTATGTGAACGGTGATTTCAAAAACTACGAGACTGAGGATAGCTATCAACAAATTCAGCGTGATGAGATGGATACTGCCTCTGTTTACTACATTGAAAAAAGGAACGATTATAGAGAGATTCAATACCGTGATGATCAATGGAAGTATAAAAATTCTATTGGTCGGTGGAAAGCAATCAGCGAAAACGAAACGGTTTATAAGAAGGTTCCGGCCGGAAAACTTTCTGCTGCTGATTACAAGGCTTCACTGGTAAGCGCCGGCAATGGTGGCGCAGTTAATCCGGTTGTGAGCCAAACCATCAACAAGCTTGCTGCCGCTGGCGCGACCTATACCTCATATGGGATGCTCATGGCAGGAAAAGTATTTGAAAATAATCCGATTCCGTCCGACCAAACCCGTAAACGCGTGGTCGTGCTCTTTACCGATGGTGAAACCAATAGCGATCGTAATACCGTGCTCCAACGCTCCAATGCGCTCAAAAACACCTACGGGGCAGATGTCTTTACAGTGGGGCTCGGCGTAGAAGGTGAAAGTAATTTCTTAAAATACATTTCCTCCAATTATGGTGGGGATGCCGCTTGCACCGAAGGTTATTTTGGAAGTTATAGATATTCCGGCACAGCATCTGATGATGGCGTGGACTATTCCTTAAATACCGAAACAGCAGAGGACCTCAAAGAAGCATTTGAAAAAATCGCACAAGACGTTGCCTCTGTTCCTGCGGATGCGACCACTGTTTTGAGCGATACCATGAGCGATATGTTTGTGCCAACCACTGATGCGAGCGGTGTAAAGGTATATACCCAAACGGCAAGCGGGACAGGAACCGAGCCAAGCTGGGGAGACCCTGTTGATATCACAAAAAATGTGACTGTGAATCTCGATGGCAAAACTGTCAAAGTAAGCGGTTTTAACTACACTGAAAATTTGGTTCTTCAAAAGGACGGCACATGGAAAGGCAAAAAGCTCGTAGTAAAATTTGGCATTAAACCGGATACTACTTATACCAATTGGCAAAAGGGTACCCACTACTATGACACCAACAACACCACCAATAAACAAGCTGCGTTGCGTGACAAAGACGGCAACGTAATGGGCGAAAGCTTGGACAAATCTCCACAGCTGCCCGTAACAGGCCATAGCATTACCTACAGCTGGAGTGGCGCACCAAAAGGCGAAAATGTGCCTGTTGATAACAATGTCTACGTGAAGGGTCAATCCTATACAGTAGATAGCAAATACACCCAAAACACCCAAGTAACCACGAAGGACACCTACGGCAATGTCACCGGTATCCACAGCTTTAGCGGCTGGGATACTGCAAGCGGCACCATGGGCAATAGTGACCTTACCATCAAGGGCTCTTGGAAATACGATGAGCAACAGGTTGCAACCCATCAAGTTATCTACAATTGGGGAACGGATAATATCCCACCGAATGTGAGTCTACCAAAAGACGGCAATAAATACGTGAAAGGTCAATCTTATACAGTAGATACAACCTATACTGACAAAACAAAGATTTATGAAGAAGATGAATATAATAATATCATTGGCGTTTACACCTTTAGCGGTTGGACCGATGCCGGCAACGGTAAGATGGGTGATAATGATGCGATGATTACCGGTGAATGGCACTACAATGCTGTAGAAGTGGCAAAGCATGGTATTACCTACACATGGAGTGGCGATGTTCCGGAAACTGTTACGTTGCCAACCGATAGCAACACCTATGTAAAGGGACAACCATACAAAGTTGACAAAACCTTTACCGCAGGCAAAACGATTAACGTAACGGATCAATATGGCAATGTCATCGGTATCTACACCTTTAGCGGCTGGGATACTGCAGATGGTACCATGGGTGAAAACGACCTTACCATTAGCGGCACATGGCGTTATGAAGGGCAACAGGTCGCAACTCATAAGATTACCTATGATTGGGGCACTGAAAATATCCCTGCGGACGTAACCTTACCGGTCGATGAAACACCTTATGTAAACGGAGAACCGTACGCAGTAGACGATACCTTTACTGCAGGTCAAACGATTAACGTGACGGATGCGCATGGCAATATCACCGGTATCTACACCTTTAGTGGTTGGACCGATCCAAACAATGGCGTAATGGGCGATAGCGACATTACCATTACGGGTCGTTGGACGTACGAAGGGCAACAGATTGCAACCCACAAGATTACCTACGATTGGGGCACTGAAAATGTCCCTGCGAGCGAAACCTTGCCGGTCGATGAAACGCTTTACGTAAAGAATCAACCATACAAAGTAGACAAGACCTTTACCAAGGGTTATGAAATTAAAATAATGGATGACCATAACAACCTGGTTGGTGTCTATGTCTTTAGCGGTTGGGATACCGAAGATGGCATCATGGGCGACAATGACCTCACCATCAAGGGTTCTTGGAAATACGACAAAATTAATCCGGAAGCCTTTACCCTCGACTATGACGCCAATGGCGGCGAAGGCACCATGAACGACACCGATTCTCCTTACGTAAAAAATAGCCAAGCAAAGGTTCTTGACAATGAATTTACCCGTTCCAACTACCGTTTTACCGGTTGGAACACCAAAGCAGACGGCACCGGCGATAGCTACAAAGCCGGCGACGTGATTAAAATGACTGCCAACATGACCCTCTATGCACAATGGAAACATAAAGGCGGCGGTGGTAGTGGCGACAAAAAAGTGACCCTCCACTATGAATCCAACGGAGGCACCACCTACAAAGACGAACGCTACACCTACGGCACCACCGTTAAATTAGACAAAACCCCACTGCGTGAAGGCCACACCTTTACCGGATGGTACGCTGACAAAGAATTAACCAAGAAAATCAGCAACATTACCATGAAAGGTGACAAAACCGTCTATGCAGGATGGGAACTGACCCCTGTACCACCGGTCTTTGACGGCGACCACACCGCATACATCATAGGCTTTGTAGACGGCAGTGTAAAACCGCTGGCGAACATTACCCGTTCCGAAGTAGCGTCCATCTTCTATCGCCTCCTCAGCGATGAAGAACGAGAAAAACACAAAACCACCACCAACAACTTTGCCGATGTCAGCCCAAGCGCATGGTACAACACCCCGGCATCCACCATGGCAGCCATGGGGATAATCGGTGGCTACCCGGATGGCCTCTTCCACGGCACTGACAACATCACCCGTGCAGAATTTGCAGCCATCTGTGCACGCTTCGACAAAAACAGCGAAAACACCAAAGCAGACTTTAGCGACATCAGTGGCCACTGGGCAGAACTGGATATCGCCATCGCAGCCAACAACGGTTGGATCATGGGTTATCCGGACGGCACCTTCCGACCAAATCAAACCATCACCCGTGCAGAAGCCATGGCGCTCATCAACCGTGTGCTTGCACGAATTCCGGAAGGCCCACAAGACCTCCTGGACGGCATGAAAACCTGGCCGGACAACATGAACACCGCTAAGTGGTACTACATCCCTGTACAGGAAGCAACCAATAACCACGACTACGAACGCAAAGACAACGGCAGCGAAAAGTGGACCAAATTAAACAAAAATACGGATGTTATGCCGTAACGCTGAAACATTCGAAACACACACAGTGCGACGCCGGATACAAACAAAGCCTCTTGTAGGAAATAGCAACCATCTATCGGAATAGATGACGCGTAGCCGGCTAGCACGCAAAAACTAAAAGCTTCATGCCCACACCTTCACGGTGAGGGGCATGAGGCTTTTAATATATTGGGGATTGTGCGCCGAGATTGGTCGTTAAAGGGGCGCTATCATCGTTGCATATGCTATACTTACCTTAACCAACGAGACCCCTTGGAGGTGAAAATAATGAAGGAACGAACCTATCAAACGCCTTGCGGAACCATACATTATTGGGTGAGCATCCTAAGCTTGGATGCGCCCACGCTTGTCTTTCTGCCGGGATTGACCGCCGATCACAGATTGTTTAATAAACAAATTGAGTACTTCGAGAGTAAGCATAACGTCATGGTGTGGGACGCACCGGCGCATGCATCCTCGTGGCCGTTTCGATTTGACTTTGACCTCTTTGACAAAGCGAAATGGCTGAATGGGATTCTTGAAAAGGAAGGCATCACCAAACCGATTATAGTCGGCCAGTCAATGGGGGGATATGTGGGACAGGTATACGCGCAGCTTTATCCAAGCAAGCTGACAGGCTTTATTGCCATTGATTCCGCACCCTTGCAAAGAAAATACATGACGGCAGCGGAGTGCTGGCTTTTGAAAAGAATGGAGCCGGTATATGCACATTATCCATGGAAGCTACTCGTAAAAACAGGGTCTGAGGGCGTTGCAACCTCCGACTATGGCAGAAGGTTAATGCGTGATATGATACTGGTCTATGACGGCAACCAAAAGCGTTACGCAAAAATTGTCGGACACGGCTATCGTATATTGGTCAAGGCGATAGAGGAGGATTTGTCCTATGCGCTTCAATGCCCGGCGCTGCTGCTATGTGGGACACGGGACCATGCCGGTGCGTGCAGACGGTATAACAAAGCATGGCATCAAAAAACGCGCATTCCCTTGAAGTGGATTGAAGGCGCAGGGCATAATGCCAACACAGACAAGCCGGCGCTAATCAATCATCTCATCGAAGCATTCCTATCAGATAGCTGTAGGGGTTAATGCAGGTAGTACGGCAAGGGACAATTTACAGCACATTATATAGAAGGAAAAACACACACAGAAAAAAGAAACAAAAAAACTCAAAATAAGAGTTGACAACAAAAAGGAGTGAGCGTATAATAATCAATCGTTGGCCAAGGCCGACAGCCACAAACGGCAAGTGAAAAACACAGCTTCAAAAGTTTCCAAAAAAACTTTGAAAAAAGTGTTGACACGAAAGCCTGGCGGTGGTATTATAAATGA
>ERZ1034901.2784-NODE-2784-length-10805-cov-4.932372_pt1 | contig 10805 bp, 10 predicted proteins | sample MGYA00520628_ERZ1034901 | MGnify/ENA primary metagenome ERZ1034901 (study PRJEB33766, sample SAMN09781783) | gut metagenome | biome: gut microbiome | host: Homo sapiens | place: Madagascar | study: EMG produced TPA metagenomics assembly of the PRJNA485056 data... | reverse complement strand
TCCTGGCGCTGGAGATCGGGCCAGGCAATGAGATCATCCTGCAAAAGACAGCCTTCCTGGCCTCCGAGCCGGGCGTGCAGCTGTCCACGCACTTCAACAAGAAGCTGGGCGCCGGGCTCTTCGGCGGCGAGGGCTTCATCATGCAAAAGCTCTCCGGCCGCGGCATGGCCTTTGCCGAGGTCGACGGCGAGCTGGTGGAGTACACCCTCGGCCCCGGCCAGCAGATGATCGTGGACACCGGCAACGTGCTGGGCTTCGAGAGCACCGTGGTCATGGACATCCAGCAGGTCAAGGGCCTGAAGAACAAATTCTTCGGCGGCGAGGGCTTCTTCAACACCGTCCTCACCGGCCCCGGCAAGATCTGGCTCCAGACCATGCCCATCTCCGGCGTGGCCATGTCCATCTATCCCTTCCTGCCCACCAAGGGCAACGGCTGAGTTTCCCGCTCTGAACTTTCCCAAAGAGCCAAAGGGTCCCAAGGACCCCCAATGTGTGTTTCCGCTCTGAACTTTCCCAACAAACCCAAATGATCCCAGATCCCTCAAACCCAGATTCCCCAAGCACAAAGGAGCGCAGAAGTATATGCTAGGAGCTTGTCTCGATGCCGTGCGGGCCTCGGTCCCGCTGGTGCATAACATCACCAATTACGTCACCGTCAACGATGTGGCCAACGTCCTCTTGGCCTGCGGCGGCAGTCCCATCATGTCCGACGAGCCGGAGGACGTGGAGGACATCACGGCCCTCTGCGGCGGCCTGAACCTGAACATCGGCACCCTGAACCAGCGGAGCATCGAGGCGATGCACCGGGCGGGCAAACAGGCCGCCGCGCTGGGCCACCCCATCCTGCTGGACCCCGTAGGGGCCGGGGCCTCCGCCCTGCGGACGAACACGGCCGTCAGCCTCATGCAGGAGCTGCCCCTCACCGTCATCCGGGGCAACATCTCCGAGATCAAGACCCTGGCCCTGGGCAGCGGCACCACGAAGGGCGTGGACGCAGACGTGGCCGACGCCGTCACGGAAGAGACCCTGCCCCAGGCCATCCAGTTCGTAAAAGACTTTGCCCAGCGGTCCAAGGCGATCATTGCCATCACCGGAGCCATTGATCTGGTCAGCGACGGGACGCAGTGCTACATCATCCGCAACGGCCGCCCCGAAATGGGCAGGATCACCGGAACGGGCTGCCAGCTCTCCGGGCTGATGACGGCCTTCCTGGTGGCCAACCCCGACCGCCCGCTGGAAGCCGCCGCTGCGGCCGTGGCGACGATGGGCCTGGCCGGGGAGCTCGGCTGGCTCCACATGGCCAAGGGAGAGGGCAACGCCTCCTACCGCACCCACATCATCGACGCCATCTACAACATGACCGGCGAGACGCTGGACAAGGGGGCAAGCTATGAACTGCGCTGAACAAGACTTACTGCTCTACGCCGTCACCGACCGGCACTGGCTGCACGGCCGGACCCTGCACGAGGTCGTGAAGGAGAGCCTGGACGGCGGCGTGACCTTCCTCCAGCTCCGGGAGAAGGACCTGGACGAGGCCCATTTCCTGGACGAGGCGAAAGACATCAAAACCCTCTGCCATGCCTACGGTGTTCCGTTTCTCATCAACGACAACGTAGACATCGCCCTGGCCGTGGACGCCGATGGCGTCCACGTGGGCCAGAGCGACATGGAGGCCGGGGACGTCCGCGCCAAGCTTGGCCCGGATAAGATCATCGGCGTCTCCGCCCAGACCGTCGCCCAGGCCCTCCAGGCCGAGGCCCACGGGGCGGACTATCTCGGCGTCGGGGCCGTGTTCCCCACCGGCTCCAAGGCCGACGCCAAGGAAGTGGAGTGGGACGTCCTGCGGGACATCTGCCAGGCCGTCTCCATCCCCGTGGTTGCCATCGGCGGCATTACCCAGGAAAACGTCACCGAGCTGGCCGGGACGGGCATCTGCGGCGTGGCGGTGATCAGCGCCATCTACGCCCAGGAAGACATCCCGGCAGCCGCAAAGAACCTGAAGAACACCGTGAAAGAGATGATCGCACCCCAATGAAACACGCGCATCTGCATTACGGTTGGGTGGTCTGCATCACTTGCACGCTCCTGCTCTTCATCACCATGGGCACGGTGTCCAACGGCTTTTCCGTCTACCTGCCCTACATCATGGACGAACGCGGCCTGACCCACGCCCAGACGTCCTCCCTCGTCACCCTGCGGTGCCTCACGGCGTTTCTGGCCATGCTGGTCATTGGCTGGTACTACAAGAAGGTATCGCTTCGTCTGGGCGTGAGCATCGCCGCCTGCTGCGCAGGCCTGTCCTACCTGCTCTACGCCAGCGCCCAAACCTATCCCCTCTTCTGCGTGGGCGCGGCGGTGTCGGGCCTGAGCTACGGGTTCGGCTCGATGATCCCCGTCTCGCTCCTGATGAACCGCTGGTTCGACCGGCACCGGGCCTTGGCCCTGAGCATCTGCGCCACGGGCAGCGGCATTGCGACCATCGTCCTGCCCCCGGTGACGACGGCCCTGGTGGAGCACCTGACCATGGGGACCGCCTTCCGCATCGAGGGCGCAGCGATCTTTCTCCTGGCGGCCCTCATCTTCGCCGTCCTGCGCAGCGACCCGGCGGAGAAGGGCCTGGCCCCCTGCGGGCATCAGGAGGCCCCGGCGGGGCAGGAAACGCCCGCGCTCAAAGCCCACGGCGACATCCCCCGCGCGGCCTTCGTGCTGCTGGCCTTCGCCAGCCTGTTCATGGGGGCCGTGGCCAACCCCGGCTTCGTGCATCTGTCCGTTCTGTTCAGCGGGGAGGGCTTCTCCGCCGGGGCCGTGGCCGCCATCATCAGCGGCACGGGCCTGATGCTCACCCTGGGCAAGCTCCTCTATGGCGAGACGACGGACCATGTGGGCGGCTGCCGCTCCACCCTGCTCTTCGGGGCGATCCTGGTGGCGGGGCATGTGCTGTGCTGCCTGGCCTTCCTGCAAAGCATCCCTCTGAGCGTCCTCACCGCCGTCTGCATGGGCGTGGGCTACCCCATCGCGACGATCGGCCCCTCCGTCTGGGCCAATGACCTGGCCTCCCCCCGGCAGTACCCGACTGTTTTGCGGCGGCTGCAAGTGATCTATGCCGGCGGCGCTCTCGTTTTCGCCACGGTCCCCGGCCTCTTGGCCGACCGCTTCGGCGACTATCTCCCGGCCTACATCCTGTTCTCTTGTCTGGTTCTGGTCTCCCTGCTTCTCATCGCCCTGTCTTACCGAGCAGGACGCAAGGTCCGAACAGAACACAAAGCCTGACAAAACCAAAGCAGAATAAAAAGACAAGAAGCGAAAAAGCGTTCCTCCCCGTTTCGATGGGAAAGAACGCTTTTGTTGTTTTATCCTAGAAAAAGCAAACGCCTCAGCGGTTTTGCGCCCGCTCCTCCCGCGTCCTGGGCTTGTCGAAGTCCGGCAGCAGGAAGGTGCCCACCAGGAAGGTCAGGGAGTAGAAGGCGGTGAAGAGCATGGCCGTCTTCCAGGTGGTCACGTTGGCCAGGTGGACGATGACGGCGTAGACGATCATTTGCAGGATGTACGCCCCCGTCCAGTACAGCGTCATAATGACGGCGACCTTCTGCGGCGTGGCCCCCGGCATCCGGGCCGGCAGGGTGAAGAGGGAGGGCGTGGAGATGAAGATCACAACGCCCATCAGGATGGCGCACGCCGTCGCCACCGCCCCCGACGGGGTCAGGATCATCACGAAGAACGCGATGGACTGGGCAAAGCCGGAGAAGCGGAAGAGGGTGATCTGGCGCTTGAGCTTCTTGGCCAGCACGATGCCGACGATGGTCCCCGGGATGCCGGTGAGGGCGATCATCGTGGAGATAAACTGCGAGTTCACCGTAAAGTCCGGGTGCAGGGGGAAGAGATAGAGCATGACCGTGTACATGACCAGCCGCCCGGTCATCGTGAAGATGAACTCATAGAGGAACGGTTCTTTCAGGCCGTCCTTGTACCGGTAGAGCTTCCCACCCGCGCTCTGGTCCGTCTGCTTGGGCGTGGCGGCGATGGGATAGCCCCGCCCGACGATGAGCCACAGGACCAGCAGGATCACGCTGAACAGGCCATAGAACAGGATCACGCTCCGCCAGGAGACCAGCCACGCCCGCACGGCGGAGATGCTGAAGAGCGCGATGAGATTGCCCGTGTTCGGCCCGGCGTTGTTGATGCCGATGAAGATGGGCTGCTGCTTCGGAGAGAAGCAGTAGACGACGTAGGGCGTCATACAGATCATCAGCACCGCCCCGCCGAAGCCCAGCAAGAACCGGCTGAGAATAACGAACGGGAAGGACGTGGACAGCGCCCCGATGATGACCGCGCAGGTGAGCAGGCAGGAGAAGGCAACGGTCTTCTTCGGCCCCAGCTTGACCAGGATCCAGGCCGCCACAAAGTTGCCCACGATCTTGGCCGCGGAGATGGCGTTGTTCACGGAGGAGGGCACATGCCCCACCCCGAACTCCTGGATCATGTCGTTGGTCACCACAGAGCCGACCATCCAGGATGCGCTGAAAAACGCATAGGCCAGAAACAGGATGATCTCAATGGCAATGGCTCTACGGGGGCCGATGGTTTTTGGCGGCATGGTTGCAAACCTCCTCCCGTGTCCCGCAAAGCAGCCGCTCTGCGTGCAAGTTAAGTTGCAAAATCAAGGTGGACACTTGAAACATTTCTGTCATTCTACCCTAAATTTACCGATACGTCAAGCCAAAAAACCGAAGGTTTTCAGGAATTTTGACCAAAATATTGTGTATCCTTTAGCACCGGCAATAAAATTTCTAGTTCCCAGCGCCCAGTTTTTTGCTATCCTAAGAGGGAACGCTACGCAAGAAAAGTACCGCAGGAAGGGGGTCGTTTGCCATGGCGCCGCAGGCCGCTCAGACATTCGGATATATGCGCGTGTCCAGCACCGACCAGAACGAGGACCGCCAGCGCCGCGCCCTGGCCGACGCCGCCGTCCCCCAGGAGCATCTGTATTTAGACCGCCAATCCGGCAAGGACTTCCAGCGCCCCCAGTACCAGCGCCTGGTGAAGCGCCTGCGGGCCGGGGACCTGCTCTGCGTGCCCAGCATCGACCGCCTGGGCCGCAACTACGAGGACATCCAGAACCAGTGGCGGCTGCTCACCAAGGACATCGGCGTGGACATCTGCGTCCTGGACATGCCCCTCCTGGACACCCGCAACGGCAAGGACCTCATGGGGACCTTCATCGCCGATCTCGTCCTGCAAATTCTCTCCTTCGTGGCCCAGAGCGAACGGGAAAACATCCGCACCCGCCAGGCCCAGGGCATCGCCGCCGCCCGCGCCCGCGGCGTCCACCTGGGCCGTCCCCCGGCCCGCGTCCCCCAGGACTTCGACCGCATCGTCCAGGCCTGGCAGGACCAGTCCATCACCCTGGAGCAGGCCTTGCAGCAGGCCGGGGTGGGCAAATCCACCTTCTACCGCAGGCTCCGCGCCCTACGCACCGGGGAGCAGGTGTGAAGCGGAACCACGAATCAAATCAAACGCCATCAGTAAGGCCCTCCCAAGCACAAGCTCGGAAGGGCCTTTTCCCATGAACAAATTCAATTACAGGAAGAACGACTGGATCTGCGTGATGAGCACGATGACCATAATGATCGGGATCACAAACCGGAAGCAGAACTTAAAGTACCCCGCTCCCTTAAACTGATGCCCGCTCTGCTCGCACTCGTCCTTGACCAGGTTGGGGAACACCCAGCCCATGAGCAAGCTCATCAGCAGGGCGCCGAGGGGCATCATAATGCCCTCGGTGAGCATGTCGTAGAAGTCCAGCCAGCAGTCGTTCCACATGGCGAAGCCTGCGCTCTCTGTCGTCAGGCCCAGCAGCTCGTAGGGGGCCTTGACCACGGCGCCGCCGCTGCCCAGGGCGTCCAGGGCCACGGGGATGCCGATGAGGAACTGGAGGACGGCGAAGAGGAGGGCCGTCTTCTTGCGGTTGGGTTCCTTGCCCTTGTCCAGCTGCCGGTCCACCACGGCGGAGGTCAGCACCTCCATCAGGGCGATGGAGGAGGTGACGGCGGCGATAAAGACCAGGAAGTAGAACAGAAAGCCGATGATGTTGCCGGCCTGGCCGCCCATGCCGTCCAGGAAGACCTTCTGCATGGAGGCAAACAGCAGGCCAGGGCCTTGGGCGTAGTCCACGTGAAAGGCTGCGCAGGCGGGCAGGATCATCATACCGGCCAGGACGGCGAAGATGGTGTCGAACAAAGGCACGATGACGGCGTTCTTCTGCAGGCTCTTCTGCTTGTCCAAATAGGAGCCGAAGGTGATGTTGATGCCCATGGCCATGGACAGGGAGAAGAAGACCTGCCCCGACGCCGTCTTCAGCACGTCAAAGAAGCTGCCGGGGCTGGAGAAGAGGCTCATGTCCGGCTTGAACATGAACTTGTAGCCCTCCAACGCACCGGGCTGCATGGCCACGAAAATGATGATGCCGATGAGGATGACGCCCAGCGCCGGCATGACGGCCTTGCTGAACTTCTCGATGCCCCCCTGCACGCCGCCCATGACGATGGCCATGGTGCAGACCAGGAAGAGGGCGAAGAAGAGGATCATGCTCTGTCCGCTGTACAGCAGCCAGCCGAAGAAGCCGCTGCCCTGCCCGGCGAAGCCGTCCGCGCCGAAGATCTGGACCAGAAAGCCCAGGCAGTAGCGCAGGACCATGCCGCCCAGCACCGCGTAGAAGGACAGGATGAGGAAGGGCGAAATGACCGCCATCCAGCCAATGAAGGAATACTTTTTGCCCAGGGCCGCATACGCGCCGCCTGCGCCTTTGCCGGTCTTTCGGCCCAAAGCAAACTCGCCCAGCATCCCCACGACGCCCACCAGGGCGACCAGGATGAGGTAGAGGACGAGGAAGGCAAAGCCGCCGGTCTTACCCATTTTATAGGGGAAGGCCCACAGATTGCCCAGGCCAATGGCCGAGCCGATGGCCGCCATGAGGAAGCCGAAGCTGCTCCCCCACTGACCACGTTTGGATGTCTCCATAGTGAATTTCTCTCTCCTTAAATCATGATGTGATGTTTTTATAGTTTACCTGATACTAGCAAAAATTTCAAGTTATACAAGGCATTTTCCCGTCTTTTTGACGAAACTATTTTCTTTTGAGATTTTTCAGGCGCTTTGGGGAAGAAAAATGGCAAAGTAAACAAAAAAACATCCGTTTCCCTCTTTTCAAGTCCGGGAAAATCCGGTAGAATAGAGCAAAATGGGGGAGAATTTTTTCTTCCCCCCATGCAACGAGAACTTTGGCAGAAAAGAGGAGAGCACCCATGCCCAACTACCGTCTCACCCTCTGCTACGACGGCACCCGCTGGAAGGGCTGGCAGAAGCAGGGAAACACCGACCACACCATCCAGGGAAAGCTGGAGACGCTGCTCTCCCGCCTGCTGGACCAGCCCATCGAGGTCGCCGCCTCCGGCCGCACCGACGCCGGGACCCACGCCAAGCGCCAGGTCGTCTCCTTCCGCGCCAAGACCGCGCTGTCCACCCAGGAGATCCTGGACGGCCTGCGCCGCTACCTCCCCGCCGACATCGGCGCTGTCTCCCTGGAGCAGGTCGAGCCGCGCTTCCACGCCCGCTTCTCCTGCACCGGCAAGACCTACACCTACCGCATCTGGAACAGCGACGAGCCGAATGTCTTCGAGCGCAACTACCTCTACCACCTCCACGAACCGCTGGACGTGCCCGCCATGCGCCGCGCCGCCGAGGACCTGTGCGGCACGCACGACTACAAGGCCTTCTGCTCCCTCAAGCGCACGAAAAAATCCACCGTCCGCCGGGTGGACTCCATCACCATCCAGGAGCTTGGCCCGGAGCTGCTCTTCACCTTCGAGGGCAACGGCTTCCTCTACCACATGGTCCGCATCCTGGTCGGGACCCTCTTAGAGGTCGGCCGCGGCAACCTCCGGCCGGAGGAGATGGGGGATATCCTCGTCTCCCAGGACCGCAAACGCGCCGGAGAGACCGTCCCCGCCTGCGGGCTGTGTCTGGTGGATGTGCGGTATGAGAAATCGTAAGAAGGTATAACACTGCAAGTTTGTACCGCGTAAACAGAGCCTTCCCCGAGGGGGAAGGTGGCCCGGCGAAAGCCAGGTCGGATGAGGGCCACCTGCCGCACCTGAGCCGCAGTGTACTAAGGTAGCCACCTAGGATTTAGAACCACGAATCCAATCCTCCGGCTCCGCCGGACACCATAAGGAGGTCCCGCCATGAAACGACGTCTCCCCCTGATCCTCATCCTGGCGATCCTAGCCGTCCTCGTCGTCGCCCTCTTCCTCCCCCGTCCCCTGCTCAAACCCAACAGCGACTACGAGGTCCTCATCGTCCGCTACAACTCCACCTACGACGCGCAACCGACCGACATCCCCACCTTTGACAGCGATGCCATCGTCGCCTGCCTGCGGAATTATAAGGCGGAAAACGCCTTCACGACAACGCCCCCTTCCTCCTCTTACACAGACATCTTGTTGGAGATCACCGTCCGCCAAAAAGTGGACCAGGGGGACGATTGGAGGACCTTTTGGTTGGGCAAAACAAACTACGTTTACTTAGGGAAGTTTATGTACCGCATCCCAGACGGCGACGCCCTCCAGAACGAACTGCTCCAGGTCCTAGACCTGCCCTCAGCTGATTGAAAGGAAAGTTCTCCATGATGGACAACACAAACAACACCCAGGGGATTCAGAAAGCTCCTGACAAGGATATTCTGGCGCTCTCCCGCCGCATCATCGCCCAAAACCGGGAAGCCTATGAGGAACTGTCAAAATAACACTGGCTCCACCAAAAGCGTGGGTAGCTTTTTACCGGAAAGGACCGCTGACTGTAACGTTGCCCTCATCCGACCCGGCTACGCCGGCCCACCTTCCCCCTCGGGGAAGGCTTTGGGTGGTACCGTATATCATAAAAAAATACAACATTGCAAGTTTGTACAGCGTTGGCAGAGCCTTCCCCTAGGGGGAAGGTGGCTGCGAAGCAGACGAATGAGGGCAACCTACCGCAAGCAGTCCGCCGTGTACCAACGTACTACCCTACCCCATAGAACCACCAATCAAATCCATTAACATAAACCCCTCCAGGCCACCGCCCAGAGGGGTTCTTTGCTGTCTAAAATCAGATAAAATAGTTACTCATCCTCCTTCATCAGCGTCTCCGCCGCCACGCACAGCAGAATGATGACCGCCCCGATCATCCCCGCCAGGGACAGGCGCTCGTCGAGCAGGATGCGGGAGAAGAAGGCCGTCAGCACCGGGCAGATGCACTGGAGCAGCGCCACCGTGCGGGAGGAGATGTGGCCCAGGGCCGCGTTTTGCAGCAGGTAGCCCGCCACGGTGCAGCCGATGGCCATGTACACGATGATGCCCCAGACCGTCGGCGTGGCCGCCCCCAGCTGCATCCCGCCGTCGAAGGCGAAGGCACAGACCAGCGCCAGGACGAAGGAGGTCAGCGCTTGCAGGGCCGTCAGCGTCACGGGGTCCACCCGGTCCAGGGCCTTCTCCCCAAAAATGAGGGAGCCGGCCAGAAGCAGGGCGGAGATGAGCGTCAGGATCTCGCCCAGGCCGAAGGCAGATAGCCCGCCCTGCCCGCACAGCAGGTAGAGACCCACGATCACCAGCAGCTGCACCGGCACATGCTTCTTGCCGAATTTCTTCCGATACACCGCCAGCGCCAGCAGGGGCGTCATAATGGTGGACAGGGAGCGCAGAAAGGCCACGGACGTTGCCGCCGTCAGCTCCAGGGCGATGTTGCTCAGCACATACGACCCGCCGATGCACAAGCTGGGCAGGAGCCAGTCCTTCAGTGAAGCGGCTTTGATACCCTGAACAATGCGCTTGTTAAAAATAAGTAAGAGGAACAGAAAGGCGATGCCATACCGCACCGTCAGCAGCGAAAAGACCGGCAGGACCTCATACGCCGCCTTGGAGATGGGGTCGCCGAAGCCATACAACACGCTTTGCAGGAAGATGAAAAAGAAGGGCAGCCAGCGCAGGGAGATCCCCTTTTTCAGCGGCAGCCGTGCCGGTGTGGGTGCCATAGACCATCGCCTCGTTTCGTCAGGTTTCATCCCGTTTGGGGACGTTTTGTCTCTTCTTTTATTATAGACACGCCCCGCTCCCCTGACAAGTTGGGAGACTGCATAAACCTACCAGTTTACTCGGCTCAGTTTCCCTTACAAGCTCTCCAAATATGCTTTCACGGGAAAGGGCTGGACCTGCTCGTCCTTTCTCAAATACAGCGGGTGGTGGGGGTGGCCCTTCTTCGACCGCTTCCCCGCGCACAGCCACCGGGCGTGGAATTCCTCCCCGATGGCGATCATGTCCCGCAGGCAATCCTTCAAATAGGGCCGCTGCTCAATGATGGTCCCCCAGGCCGCCCAGACCGCCGGGGTGTACCCCGCCCCCACCTGAGAAAGCACCCAGCGAAAGGCCGCCATGTTCTCCCGGTGCAGGGCTTCGTTGCAAACTTCGTCCATGTCCTGGGGCCGGGTGGCCCGCTGGGCGTAGACATTGAACATCAAAAAGCTGTCAAACCCATTCCCCTTGGCGATGCGCTCCACGGACTTCAAGGTGTTGTCCAAGGCCCCCGGCGCAGCGGTCGAGGGGTTGATGCCAATGCAAATGAGCGGATTGGCCCCCTTCGTGCCCAGCAGATACCGATACTCGGCGTAGTGGTCTGGGATGTAGAGCCAGCTGTCGCGGTCAAAGTCGTCGTTCGTGGGGACTTGCGCCTGCGCGAAGGAGAGGATGTCCAGGGCCTGGCTGGGGCAGGTGGGAATG
>ERZ1034901.2783-NODE-2783-length-10808-cov-7.045476_pt1 | contig 10808 bp, 6 predicted proteins | sample MGYA00520628_ERZ1034901 | MGnify/ENA primary metagenome ERZ1034901 (study PRJEB33766, sample SAMN09781783) | gut metagenome | biome: gut microbiome | host: Homo sapiens | place: Madagascar | study: EMG produced TPA metagenomics assembly of the PRJNA485056 data... | reverse complement strand
TTTGTAAGACCAAGGAGTTTCAGGAAGGATTCTTTCTGTGCCTGATCCTCTTCACTGAGAATCTTAGTCTCATGATAAAAGCTGTTGAAAGCATTGGATACTTCATAAATGTATGCACAGATCTTATGTGGTGCTTTTTCTTCGAATGCGTTCTCAATAGTGCTTCCGAATTTGGTCAGTTCCAGCATAAGATTCTTCTGGCTTGCATTAACGGCTGCAAGGATTTCTCCTGACTCAGGGTTTCCACCTTCTTCTTTATAACGGTTAAGAATTGATTTGATACGAACAATTGTATAAAGGATGTACGGACCGGTATTTCCCTCAAAGGATGTGAATCGATCTATGTCAAATACATAATCTTTGGTTGCCTGGTTTGAAAGGTCACCATATTTGATTGCAGAAAGTCCTACGATTTTTGCAGTCTCTCTTGCATCCTGCTCTTTTACGCTTCTGTTTTCGACAATTTTATGGAACATTTCCTCATCGATATCTGCGATCAGGTTTTCAAGACGCATAACGCCGCCTTCTCTTGTCTTAAACGGCTTTCCGTCTTTACCATTCATGGTACCGAAGCCCAGGAAGGAAAGTTCAGTTTCCGGTTTCACCAGTCCTGTCTTTCTTGCACAACGGAATACCTGGATAAAATGAAGTTCCTGACGTTTGTCTACTACGTAAAGGATTTCATCCGGATCAAACAGTTTCACACGTTCCACGATCGTAGCAAGGTCTGTTGTTGTATACAGAGATGCACCGTCTGATTTGAGAAGCATACATGGCGGAATCTCCTTGGTATCATCCTCTTTTTTGACATCTACAACCAGTGCGCCCTGATCCTCATATGCGAATCCCTGATCTTTCATCTGCTGTACCATATCCGGGATATATGGTTGTGCGTCAGATTCTTTTTTCCACAGATCAAAAGAAACATTCAGATTATCATAGTTTCTCTTCAGGTCTGTAACGGATACCTGCATAATGTGATTCCACAGTGCCATGTAACCTGGTTTGCCCTGCTGCAGCTGATGAGTAGCCTCCAGTGCTTCATTACGATATGCTTCGTCTTCTTTGGATTTTCCACTTGCACATGGATAAATTTCTTCCAGTTCACTGATTGTAAACGGAGCTTCTTTCGGATATTCACCTTCATAAGTATCATCGAAATAAACCAGCTCCGGTTTACGGTGTTTCAGTTCTGTGATGATAAGTCCCATCTGAAGCCCCCAGTCTCCCAGATGTACATCACCGATTACTTTGTGTCCTACAAAACGGCCGATTCGTTTAATACTCTCTCCGATAATTGCAGAACGAAGATGTCCTACGTGAAGAGGTTTCGCAACGTTCGGTCCGCCATAATCAATTACGATTGTCTTTGGCTGTTCCGCTGTCTTTACAGAATATTTCGGATCTGCAGCCATTTCTTTCATATAATCTGCAAGAAACTCTTCTTTCACTCTGAGATTGATAAATCCTGGTTTAACAACCTCCGCTGTGGAAAAGATCTGGCTGTCCTTTAAAAAGGCAACCACATCATCTGCGATCATGAATGGAGCTTTTTTGTAAGCCTTGGCTCCCGCCATAGCTCCATTACACTGAAACTCACATAAATCCGGTCTGTTGGAAACGGTAACTTTACCATACTCCGGATTATAACCAGCTTTTTCAAATGCAGAAGCAAGTTCTTCTGCCATCTGTTCCATAAGTTTTTTCATTCTTCTGACTCCTTATTCTATACAGTTACTTTCTTTGAGCAGGCAATCGCCAGTGCCCCATGTCCGATATGGCATGCAACACTCAGTGAAAGAGGATCCATCTGGATATCCACTTCCGGAAAAGCTGCTTCAACTTCTTTCCTGAATTCTTCTGCTTCTTCTCTGTTTCCTGCGTATGCCATCTGAAGACACATTTCACCTGCCTCTGAATATTCCTTAAAACGTGTATTCCAGTCTTCCTGCATTGCTTTCAGCATAACTCGCTTCGCCTGTTTCTTACCACGTACCTTGGAATAAGCATCGAGCTTTTCTCCCTGGATCTGAAGAACCGGTTTCAAATTCAGAACCGTTCCTATTGCTGCAGCAGCCGGAGTAATGCGGCCACCTTTTTTCAGGTATTTCAGGGTCTCAAGCGTAATATAAATACTGGATTCCAGCTTTTCTTCTTCCAGCTTTGCTTTGATCTCTGCAGCACTTTTTCCTGCATTTCTTAATGTAATTGCATCAAGTACAGACTGACGCTGTGTAACAGAAATTCTCTGATTATTTACTACCTGCACTCTGCCCTCAAAATCTCTGGCAAGCATTGTCGCTGTATCACAGGAGGCACTGAGGCCACTGGACATTGGAATGTGAACCACCTCGTCATATTCCTTCAAAAGATTCTCCCACAATCCACAAACCTCACCCGGACTTGGCTGCGATGTGGAAATCGATTCGTCATTTTTCAGTCGCTCATAGAATTCTTCCTGAGAAAGTGTAATCCCCTCCAGATACATTATTTCATTAATATAAAAAGGCATTGGCAGAACAGAAATTCCCATTTTTCTTCCTTCATCCTGCGTGATGCCACTATTGCTGTCTGTTACAATCGCAATTTTTCCCATACTGCATGCATCTCCTCATGTATTTTGGTCTATATGACAATATCTGCATCATTGCATATTGATTATAGTTTAGCACATTTTTTATCGTATCTCAATTAAAAATGTATAAAATGCCCTGTTCAACATAAAAAAAGAGATTAAATATTATCTCAAACTGAAATAAAATTCAATCTCTTTCTTCTCTCAGACTCTTTTATTCACTTCTTAATGCATCAATCGGATTCAAGTCTGCAGCCTTAACTGATGGAAGTAATCCAAAGATCACACCGATCAGTGTAGAAAACAGTACGGAACCAATGATTGCAGGAATGCTGATCGCGGTAGGTGCTCCTGACAACTGCGAAACCACCTTGGACAACGCAATTCCCACGATTACACCAATCACACCTCCAATGCTCGTCAGCATGGATGCCTCAGTCAGAAACTGATGCAGTATTACTTTTTTCCTTGCGCCGATTGCTTTTTTCAGTCCGATCTCTCTGGTTCTTTCTGTAACAGATACCAGCATGATGTTCATAACACCAATGCCTCCTACCAGTAACGAGATGCTCGCGATCCAGATCAGCTGTGTATTTGTACTCTCACTGAGTTTCTGAAGATTCTTGACCTTCTGCATAACATCGTCAGCTTTATATTTATATTTGGATGTATTGGTGTTGATCCCCTGATTCAGGATTTCTGCCACTGCATTTCCTGTTGAACTCATCGTGTCTGTAGAATCAGCCTTGATCACTACATTCTCCGGTTCATCGAATTTGAATGCCATCGGCCAGCAGCGGTTCGGAATCATCACACAACCCATGATCATCTGATAATACTCATTATATTCATCAATGCTGTTGATATTCGGCTGATAATCATCATTCTGCTGAACAATACCGACAACCGTAAACGGTTCTGAACCAATTTCAATTGTTTTACCTACCGGATTTTCTCCTGCAAAAAGATTATCTGCCGCATTGCTGTCAACCAGAACAACTTTTCGCATTTCATCGTAATCCTTCTGAATAAAACCACGTCCGGTCCTGACCATATATCCACATGTATCCATATAATTCATATCAATACCATAGATGCTTCCACCCTGAAAGCTAGTATTTTGATAATATACACTGCTGGAATATGTCTTGCTGTAAAAAAATGTTGCATTCTTTACATGTTCCAGATTCATGACATCTTCTTTTTGCTGATCTGTAATAAGTGGAGGTTCTGTTCCATCCGTCATTCCATATTCCGGATCATAAGCACTGTCACCATAATTCAGATTTACGGAAACTGTATTATTTCCGGCTCCAATCAGATCCTCTTTAATCTGTTCACTCGTTCCTTTAATTGTAGAAACGATTGCTATAATCGAAGCAATACCTATAATGATACCCAACATGGTCAGAAAAGATCGCATTTTATGAGACCAGATTCCCTGAATGGATATCCTCATATTTTCAATCATAAAATACCACCTTTCTAGTATCCGTAGAACTCACTGGAAGAAACTTCTTGTGTCTTTGCGCCTTCTTTCACCGTGTCACCATATGGGAAAGCAACCTTATCATCCCTTGTGATCCCACCTGTTATCAATACACTATAGCCACCATTTACATTTCCACCAACCTTGAGTACCTGTTTTTTCAACACACCATTGTCATCTTTATATACATAGCTGACTCCGTTTTCTGATCGTACAAAAGCTTTGTCCAGCACAATTCCTTTGGTTTCTGTACTGTTTGTAAGTGAAATAGTAAGCCAGTCTTCATCAGAAACTTTTACTGTTTTATCCGGAATCGTTGCAATGTAGGTATAATAGGATACATTTGGATTTCCATTTCCCCAGTAACTGTCACCGGAACCGGATACCGGATATTCCGAAACATCTACAACCTCGGCATCAAAGGACGCATTCTGCGTAGAACAGCTCAGAACAGTTCCTTCCTTTATCTGATCCAGCATCAGTTCGCTGACCTGTCCTTTTACATAATAACCCTCTTTACTTTTGATTGTCATAAAGTAATTTCCGTCAGAGGTTCCAGTCACCGGATCACCAACCGTTGCAACTGTTCCTTCCAGCTTGCTGTATATTACTTCTTTTTTAACTTTTTTCTCCAGCTTACTGATATTCAGTTTGCTCTCTCTGATATCCAGCTTCAGACTCGCAATTCTCTTCTGCTGTGTTTTGATGGCATCTTCTCGTGATACCGAAGATGAATCATCCCCACCGGCATCTCCTCCGCCACCATCATCCGGTGGTGTCTCTGTTTCATAATGAGAAGCTCCATCCAGTGAAAACTCAACTTCTGAAGTATCCGGTACTACATCCTCAAGCAAACTTCCATCTACAAGATAATATCCACTGCAGGATTCTTTACGGTCGATCATATTTGAAATCGTGTCATTTTCATGGAACTCAAGAAGATACCAGTATCCGTCTACCCCCTCTTCTTTTGTTCCATCCGGCTCATATCCTGCCATTTTGTTCAGGAACGAACCTTTGGCAGTTACATAGCCTTTGGCAGAGCTGCAGAGAAAAACAAATGGATCATCCTTTGTTCCTGTACCTTCATATGGCTCTGTTTCTCTTTCCAGAACCTGATAAAACATAGGATTTCCGTCCGTCAGTTCTTTGTTTTGTTCATTCTCTTTATCTCCGGTGTCGTCTTCATCCTGCTGATTGTTATCGTCATCACCTGACCCAAAATCATTATTCTGATCGTCATCTGACGGTTCTTCCTCAACAATCAGTGAATCCGTATTCTCTGTATCAGAATCCGTAAAATCGACCGATACATCTGAATTGTCCTCTGAGTTATTCTCAGTGCTATTCTCTGAAGGACTCTGATTTTCTTCTGTACTGCCGTCTGTTTTTTCTTCCGTTTCCTGATTCTGTTTACTGGCTTCTGCACCCGCTTCTTCTGCTTCTGCCTCAACAGTCTCCAGTGCTGTCGCTAAAACAGGATTTATAGCAGCCGCAAGATATCTTCCATTCATGTTGGTTCCTGAAGAAGCCACCTCATTATCCATGCCGCTTTCTGTATCTGTATCACTTCCTGTATTCTCAGGCAATTCCCCGTCACTCTCTTCAATCTTTCCACCATTCTTAAGACTGTTCAGACGATTCACTGCCTTATTCAGTTGCTGCTCCTGCTGCTGTTGTTTCAGCTTTGCAATATTCAGTTCCATCTGCACAAGAGTCATATCAAAGGACATTAACTTGTCACCCTTTTTTACTGCATCACCGCTGGAAACGTAAACATCTTTGATAACCATATCTTTATCAACACTTACATTCTGCACAGCACTGGTCACGATATTTCCCTCCAGGTTCGTATCGTCCGTATAATACTGCCCTGCCAGACTGTCTACGCTGACTACCGATACGGTCTTCTGATGAGATTTTTTGTAATAAACCGCACCGCCTGCTGAACCGCCTGCAATAAGAGCTGCGATCAGAATACCTATGATGATTTTTTTCTTCATTCGCTATTTCACCTCTTTTTCCTTCAGCTCACCATCACGGATCATTACAACACGTTTTGCATGTGCTGCTATATCCTGATCATGGGTGATCATCAGAACCGTAACCCCCTCATCATTCAGTTTCTGAAAAAGTTCCATAACCTGAGCTCCTGACTTACTGTCAAGTGCTCCTGTTGGCTCATCTGCCAGAAGAAGTTTCGGATTATTCACAATTGCCCTTGCAATTGCGACTCTCTGCATCTGGCCTCCGGACAGCTGATTTGGCTGAAAATCCACACGGTCAGCAAGCCCGACTCTTTCCAGTGCTTTCAGGGCACGCTCGCGTCTCTCTTTCTTAGGAACTTTAGCATAATTCAGTGGAAGCTCTACATTTGCAAGTGCAGACTGTCTTGGAAGAAGATGAAAGCTCTGAAAAACAAAACCAATTTTGTTAAGACGAATATCGGACATATCATTTTCAGAACAGTTAAGAATATCCTGTCCGTCCAAAAGGAAACGTCCTTCTGTCGGTTTATCCAGACATCCAATAATGTTCATAAGTGTGGTCTTGCCGGATCCGGAAGGTCCCATGATCGCAACATATTCTCCCTCTTCCATAGAGAAATTGACATCTTTCAATACCGGAACGCTCATTTTTCCCTGCTGATAATTCTTGTAGATTCCTGCTAACTCTAAGATCATTGTGCTTCCTCCGTATCTCCCTCCATCGGCACCAGATTTTCATCTTCCATACTACTGTCATCTATTGCTTCCGGATCATCAATAACAGTTCCATCATCACTCATTTCATATTCACTTACACCATCGAGTTCTGGATCATCATCAAAGCTGCTATCATCCAGAGGCTCCATATCTACATTATTCGTATCCATGGCTTCGTCGATATTTGTCGTTGTCGCCATTCCCTCTGTCAGAACTTCTGACGGATATGCAATACAGTCGTCTTTAGTAAGTCCATCTGCGATCTCATATTCTCCCAGGTCTTCATCATACTGTCCCAGGATCACGCTGCGTTTTTCCAGCTTATTATCCTTATCAGCAGCCCACACGTACGGACTGTCTGTCTCCGCATCCATAATATAAACTTCGCTGATCCAGACACCTGTTTTCTGGCTGTCCTGACCTTCATCCAGTTCAATATAAACATGCTGACCAAGCATCAGGCCTTCTGACGATTCCAGATTTACATAAAACGGATATGTACTGGTATTCGTCTGCGAATCACTGCTGTCAGTCATTCCAAAATAACTGTTGCTGCTGTTGCTGGTAGTTGCACTGTCTTTGTCGATTGTTCCCATGGTTCCTTTCCATGTCTGATTACTGTCTACGCGTGATCGAATAATCACCGGCTCACCTTCAACAATACTGTTTATATTCAGTTCGTTAATTGTTCCCTTGATCCGGTATGCTCCTGTACTCAGGATTGTAATGAAAGCATTATTACTGTCACTTCCACTGCTGCTGTCGGAAGAAGTATCATCCACGCTGTCATCCATGCTGCTGTCTGTACTGTCATCTGTAGTAATCTTTGATGTATCGATCTTCTGAATGACACCATCGATGGAACTTCTGACTTCTGTATTTCCGGTCGCACTCTGAAGCTTGTCAATTTCAGCCTGTTTGCTTTTCTGACTGTATTCATTTTTCTTGAGGTTCATTTTATTTGTTTCAATTTCAATTGTATAAGAGAGCTGATTATCCTGATTTGCTTTTTTCTTCTCTTTTTCAAGTGTCGCAATCTGCTCATTCAGACTGCTTGCTTCGTTCTTGAGACGATCCAGTTCCAGCTGTGCTTCTTCCAGATTTTCCTGAATACTGCTCAGATCATATTCAAAAAGAAGCTGCCCCTTTTTAACCTGGTCTCCTGTTTTGACCTCGACCTTCTTAACATTTCTTCCACTTTCAAGTCCTACGGAAACTGTTTCCTGTGGTTCCACAACACCGGCATAACGATTTGATACTCCGGTAGTCTCTCCGGTAAGGTCGCTGATCTTAGTTACATATACAGCATCTCCGCTCGTTTCCTGCTGTCCAAATACTCCCATTTTCCAGCATGCACCTGCGGCACCGCCTCCAATTATCAATATCCCTAGAAGGATTAAAATACGCTTTTTCATAAATCTGTGTTTCCTCCTGTCAGTTCAGACATTCCCATATACTGTCTCTTCCTTTAACAGTAACCATAGCTGACTTTTATGGTACACTATTCAGCTGTCTGCTTTGTAAAAGCTACTTTTTAGTTACCGTGAGCAGTAACACTTTTTAACTTTTATATCATAACAGATTACTTCTGAAATTAAAAGAGTTGTACAGAATCCGCTGGCTTTTCACAGTAATTTCATAAATATAAAGTACAACAGTACAAAATACCGTTTTTTGACATTTTTTCGCTTATCTGATAAAATATAAGGGATAATTTTTGAAAGGAAAGATACTTATGAAGATCGCCAAGGCTCTGCTTCCTGTTCTTCTGATTCTTCTGGCAGTCACATGCCTGACCGCCTGTTCCCACGTAGATAAAACAGATGTACAGGCCGTTATCACAAATGAACTGGATCTACTGAAAAATCTGGACACTGATGCAGCCCGGAAGTATGTATCCTACAAGGAACTTTTTCCCGACGCAACCGAAGAAGTCAAACTTTCTCCAGAAGTAAAAGAAGTTTTTTCTCTCTTCTTTCAGAATTTCGATTATAAAATTCTGAATATTGACGTCGACGATGACACCAACGAGGCTACTGCAACTCTTCGTTTATCCACTATTGATGCACATTCTCTCGCAGAAGATTACAATAAAGCATCTCTGAAAAATGCAATTATCAACGCTGCTGCCAGCGACAACGCAACCACAGAAGAAACTACTGATTCTATGGAAGAACGCTATCTGCTGCTGGATAAACTATTAAAAGAGAACACTTACGATACGGTAGATCGTGAATGCTCAGTGAAGCTTCATAACACAGGCAGAGACACGGAAGAATGGGAAATCGTCCGTTCACATTCTCTCGAAAATGATCTTGTCGGCGGTCTCATGACCTATCTGTCTGATAATGATCTTCTCTCTCCGGAAGAAACATTAACTATCTATTTAACCACACTTAAAACAATGGATACTAAGCAGCTTGGAAATTATCTCGGCATCGAAAGTCTTTTCAATTCCTCTGATGCAGATAAGAATTCTATTGCGACTGCTCTGGTAGAACAGTTCCATCAGAATTTTGATTTTGAAATTACCAGCTGTGATGAAGAAAGCTATACTGCATCTATCCAGACAGAGATCACTACATTTGACAGCAATGCAATCCTCAATGCATATCAGGCCGAGCAGGAAACCTATCTGAATTCTGCTGATGCTGTTATTGATGGTTCAACCAAACGTTATGAAAAATCTCTTCAGCTTCTTCTGACAAATATCAAATCTAATACTGCAACCCTGAAAACTTCTGCCGTTTTCCATCTTATTAATGATGGTGTTTCCTGGAAGCTTCAGGACAGTAATACCTCTATTGGTAATGCGATTTTCGGAACTCTGAGCAGTTCGCCGGTATCTGAATAATCCATCTTAATGCAATTAAAAACTGCTGCCACAATGGACAGCAGTTTTTTTATTTTATTTATTCTTCAGTTTCTTCCGGTGCTTTTTCAAGTCCAAGCTCTTCAAGCTGCTGCTTGCTTACCACACTCGGAGATTCTGTCATCAGACATGATGCATCTTTTACCTTCGGGAAAGCAATAACGTCACGGATACTGTCAACTTTTGCCATCAGCATCACAAGACGGTCAAGACCATAAGCCAGTCCTGCGTGAGGCGGAACTCCGTATTTGAATGCATTCAGAAGGAATCCGAACTGTTCATACGCTGCGTCTTTGGTAAAACCAAGCATCTCGAACATTTTTTCCTGAATATCATTCTGATGGATTCGAACACTACCACCGCCGATTTCATTACCATTCAGTACGATATCATAAGCCTTTGCACGGATTTTTCCAAGATCTCCACTTTCGATCAGCGGAATATCTTCATCCATCAGCATGGTGAATGGATGATGCATTGCTGTATAGCGGTTTTCTTCTTCATTCCACTCAAGAAGTGGGAATTCTGTTACCCATACAAAACGATATTCATTTTTGTCAAGAAGTTCCATCTGTTTTGCAAGTTCTACACGAAGTGCTCCAAGAACATCATAAACTACTTTATTCTTATCAGCTGCAAAGAGAAGCAGATCTCCCGGTTTTCCATCCATAGCTGCAACAAGTGCATTCATTTCTTCTTCTGTCATGAATTTTGCAAAAGAGGATTTGCGTGTTCCGTCTTCTGCGATTGCAATATATGCAAGGCCTTTTGCTCCGTAAGTTTTAGCAAAATCAACAAGCTTGTCAATCTTTTTACGAGGCATTCCTCCCTGACCTTCTGCATTGATACCACGAACACTTCCGCCGGCTTCCAGGGCACCTTTGAATACAACAAATTCACAGTCTTTGACAACATCACTTACATCATGCAGTTCCATTCCGAAACGCATATCCGGTTTATCAGAACCAAAACGATCCATTGCTTCCTGCCATGTAATTCTCTGAATTGGAAGCTTAACATCCACGTCAAGGACTTCTTTAAAGAGATATGCAAGGAATCTTTCGTTTACGTCAATAACATCATCTACATCTACGAAAGAAAGCTCCATATCGATCTGTGTAAATTCCGGCTGACGGTCTGCACGAAGGTCCTCATCACGGAAGCAGC
>ERZ1034901.2782-NODE-2782-length-10811-cov-21.695426_pt1 | contig 10811 bp, 9 predicted proteins | sample MGYA00520628_ERZ1034901 | MGnify/ENA primary metagenome ERZ1034901 (study PRJEB33766, sample SAMN09781783) | gut metagenome | biome: gut microbiome | host: Homo sapiens | place: Madagascar | study: EMG produced TPA metagenomics assembly of the PRJNA485056 data... | reverse complement strand
TTTAGTAGCACTATAATACAGGAATTGAATTTACACACAAAGCTGGACTTGACCAGGTGTGCAGTGTTTCGCTATGCAGCTCTTTGATTGCAAACAACCCTTTTGAAAAAAGTTCACGCTTTTTGAAGGAAGTAATCTTTTCTGCGTGAACAGACAGGGACAATCGGGCGATGCAAAATTAGAATTCCGTAAAATCGACGAATTGCGTTCACGCTAAATTCGGCTTTTCTGCCAAAGAGCGTGAACTCCCCTCAAATTTCTAGGCATATGGGATTGTGCTAGCAATGTGCGGATAATGTAATTAGAACGATGCCTCCGGCGAGGAAAAAGTGAAGATCCGAAAAATGCAACGAAAAAGACAAGGCGATGGGGGGTGCCTTGTCTTTTCCTTCGTGTTAACTTATGTTTGAGATTGGGTGGTGATAGAATTCTGTAAACAGTATCTCTTCTGTTTACAGTTATTATTATATGCAAAAACCTTAAACCAACTTAAAGGATTGAAAAAGGAAAAGGAAAAACTATCAAGGGCCTTCAGCGGCCGACGGCGCGGACGGGGAAGGATTTCAGGCAAAGGAAAACGGATGCAGCCTGCGCCGGGCAGGCCGCATCCGTTTTTCATCTCCAATAATCGGTCGATTCCGGCTGCGCCGGAATCTTCACATTTCCATGTTTGGTCGGCTTCGCCGACCCCTGATATGCGCTCCGCCAATCGAGCTCGCCGAGCCGGTCGCCTAGAGCCGCGGACTATTCTGCTTTTAGTGCGTCGTTCAGAGCGTTTACCAGTGCGTCCGCGTCGAGGCCGTGAACCTGGGATGCCTGCTCGATGGACTCACCCTGAGAAGCCGGGCAGCCGATGCACATCATTCCGTTCTGGAAGAATGTCTCGATCAGTTCCGGATGTGCGGTGATAACTTCGCCGATGACGTTGTCCTTCGTAATTGCCATTTATATAACTCCCTTCATATTCCTTAGGAAAAATTTTTCTACGAAAGTTACAATACCATTGATTTCAAGGAAATGCAACACCTTTCACAAATCTTTCATTCAAATTCCTATCAAATCACTCTGAATTTCCTTGCGATGGGATTTTTGCCGTGATAAAATCGTTCCCATATTGGGGGTAGGAGTAAAAATATGAAACGACTGGATAAAAATATTTTGGCAGCGCGAATGGGGCTGGAAAAAGAAAGTCTTCGGGTAGACCGACGCGGCCGGCTGGCTCAGACGTCCCACCCGTTCCCGGATGATGCGGAATTGGATGTGGATTTCAGTGGGAATCAATTGGAATTTGTCACGGATGTGTGCGATTCCGCGGATGAGGTCTGGGAGGCTTTGCGGCGGCTGCACCGGAAGGCGGCCCGGGTGCTGGAAAAACGGGAGACCGGGCCGGAGTACCTGTGGCCTTTCAGCAACCCACCCTATGTTCAGACGGAAGGGGAGAATCCGCCCATGGAGTTTTACGGGGAGAAGGCATGGAAGACGACCTACCGGAACCATTTGAGAGACCGGTACGGCACGCAGCTGATGCTGTATTCCGGGATTCACTTTAACCTGTCTTTTCCGGAGAAATTCTGGGAAGCAATTTCGGCAATAGGGGATGCCGGCGTTGGAACCGGCTGTGCTGGCGAAAAGCGCCGGAGTGCGGATGCCGCCTATTTGAATTTGGCGGCGTGGACCACCCGGTATGCATGGCTGATCGTGTACCTTTTCGCGGCGAGTCCGGTGCTGGATGAAAGCTATTTTCGTCCGGGGAAAAAAGACGGCACGCCTTGCCTGAAGTATGCTAGCCCGCGGAGCAGTGAAATCGGCTATTGGAACGACTTCGAGCCGGTGCTGGATTACCGCAGCTTGGAGGGGTACGTGGATTCCATCCTGAAATACACGGAGGACGGGACTTTGATGTCCCCGGCGGAGCTGTACTACCCGGTGCGGCTGAAGTCAGCGGGGCTGTATGATTTGGAGCGCCTGCGGCAGGAGGGAGTGAGCCATATCGAGATTCGGATTATCGATGAAAACCCGTACTCGGAAATCGGGATTTTCCGGGAAGACGTGCGGTTCCTGCACCTCCTGTTGGTGTACCTGGCGAGTCGGGTGCCGAAGCCGTTCCCGGAGGGAGAGCAGCTCCGGGCGCTTCGTGACATGAAGCGCGCCGCGCTGTTCGATGATTCCACTTGCCTTTCCAACGGCCTCAGCATCCGGGAGAACGCGGTGCAGGTTTTGCAGGAAATGGAAGAGTTCTTTGAGAGGGGCGGCGGCTCCACCCCTGAGGGTGGCGTTGCCCCTGTTGCCGGTTCCGCCCCCGTTGGGGTTGCAGCGCCTGTGACAGGCTCCGCCTCCGTTGGGGTTGCAGCGCCGGTGACAGGATCCGCTTCTGCCAAGTGGGCATATATCCGGGAAGCGTTGGATTTCCAGTGGCGCAAACTGGAACCGGGCGGTCGCCCCGCAGAAATTATCCGGGAGGAATTCCGGAAAGGATATAATAGGAAAGGACTGGAATTGGCAAAAGCCCACAGTCGAAAACTGTGTCAGGAAGACTAGCATACAAAGACCCCTGGGCACATCGGCCGGGGTTCTAATCCGGGCCGCCGGGACAAAATCGGGAAATTGATGCAGGAACGCGGAAAAAGGAGGTTCCTGCACCATTTTGTTGTGGTCGCCGGGCAGATTAGAGAAAAGATGCCCGGCGGAAATGGCAAGATGTGATGTCGGAATGCTGAAAACAGCTGCTTATGCATCACTTTAATACCTGGTTGAAAGTAAAGTAGAAGAAAAATAGTATAAAAATGATTAGAAGTGATGCATGGGATGGAGAAACGGGTACTCATGCATTAACTCTGAAAGTGGAGTTGATGCATGAGGCGGAAAAACAAGGGCGTCAACATCACTTTCTCCCTTTATCCCGCCCGGCGCCGACCCATGTTGGCGCCGCCCCGCCGACAAAGCCTTATCCCACCGCCGGGCCACGCCAACAGGGCGCCCGAATCCCGCCCGGCGCCGGCCCATGTTGGCGCCGTCCCGCCGGCAACTCCTTATCCCACCGTCGGGCCACGCCAACAGGGCGCCCCGAATCCCGCCCAGCGCCGGCCCATGTTGGCGCCACCCCGCCGGCAACCCCTTATCCCACCGCCGGGCCACGCCAACAAGGAGCCGCCCCGTTCAAATCGAAATTTAGTAGGGATAACCGGCATAAAAAGAGAAAAATAAGCCCTCTTCAGCAATTACAACCGAAAATTAAAATTGTATCCATAAAAAATTCAAGAGCTTTCCGAGGGAAGTATTAATTTTTTGAGTAGCCGGACCGGTTGAATTATTTATTGAAAGTGTTACAATTTTGACTAGGTATAGAACACGGTCTATGCTCCGGAGTTCTACCGCGTGTTATTAAGGAGGGAAACAAAATGACAGAAGTTGCAAAGCGCATTGAACAGCTTCGCAAGCTGATGGCAGAGCAGAACATCGACGCATATGTCGTTCCGACTGCAGACTTCCATCAGAGCGAGTATGTTGGCGAACATTTCAAAGCCAGACAGTTCATTACCGGTTTCAGTGGATCCTATGGAACAGCTGTTATCGCAAAGAACGATGCCGGTCTGTGGACGGATGGAAGATACTTCACCCAGGCACTGACCGAACTGGAAGGCAGCGGCGTTCGTCTGATGAAGATGTTCGTTGATGACACTCCATCCACTACCGAGTGGCTGGCAGAACAGATTCCGGAAGGCGGCAAGGTTGCCTTCGACGGCCGTGTGCTTTCCATGGGCGAAGGTCAGGAATACGAAGAAGTTCTGGGAGCAAAGAACATCACCATCGAGTACGAAGTAGATCTGATCGATCAGATCTGGACCGACCGTCCGGAACAGTCCAAGAAGCCATGCTTCTTTCTGGAAGACAAGTACACCGGCGAGAACGTTGCATCCAAACTGGCAAGAGTTCGGGCAAAGATGGCAGAATGCGGTGCTACCGTACACCTGATTGCATCTCTGGATGACAATGCGTGGCTGCTGAACTTCCGTGGTGACGATATCGACTTCTTCCCACTGGTTCTGGATTATGTAATCGTTGGCAAAGACGATGCACACCTGTACATCGACGAAAGCAAGCTGAACGACAGAATCCGTGAAGAGCTGGCGAAGAACAACGTTCAGATTCACCCATATAACGACATCTACGAAGATGCCAAGAAGATTGGTAAAGACGAAGTCGCTCTCATCGACCCGATGAAGATGAACTACGCGCTTTACAAGAGCCTGCCATGCAAGGTGGTAGAAGGTGCCAACCCAACCATCCTGATGAAGGCCATGAAGAACGAAGTGGAAATCGCAAACATCCGGAAAGCAGAGCTGAAGGACAGCGTTGCCCTCACCAAGTTCATGTACTGGATTAAAAAGAACTACGACAAGATGGAGATCACCGAGTTGTCCGCATCCGACAAGCTGACATCCCTCCGCGCTGAACAGGAAGGATATATTCGGGATTCCTTCGAACCTCTGCAGGCATTTGGTGCACACGCAGCAATGATGCACTACTCCCCGACAGAGGAGTCCGATGTTCCGCTGAAAGAAGGCGGTATGCTGCTGTCCGATACCGGCGGCGGCTACTATGAAGGTTCCACCGATATCACCCGTACCACCGTTTTGGGTCATATCACACCGGAGCTGAAGAAATACTACACCGCAGTATACAGAGCAATGCAGCACCTGAGCGTGGCAAACTTCCTGTACGGAAACCACGGCTGGTCCCTGGACGTACTGGCTAGACAGCCAATCTGGGATTTGAACAAGGACTTCCAGTGCGGAACCGGACACGGATTCGGTTATCTGGGCAGCATTCACGAACCGCCAACCGGATTCCGCTGGTACATCGTTCCGTCCAAGAATGAGCATCACCAGTTCGAAGAAGGCATGGTTATAACCAATGAGCCGGGAATCTACGAAGAAGGCGATTTCGGTATCCGTATCGAGAACAACCTGCTCACCGTAAAGGGCGAGAAGAACAAGTACGGTCAGTTCATGCACTTCGAGACACTGAACTTCGTACCGATCGACCTGGACGGCATCGATCCGGAAGAGCTGACACGCTCCGAAAGAGAATGGCTCAACGATTACCACAAGGATTGCTACGAGAAGGTCAGCCCGTTCCTCACCGACGAGGAGAAGGAATGGCTCAAGGAGTACACCAGAGCCATCTAATTAGAAATCCAACGCTCTCGGCGAACGAGAGCCCGGTGCAGCTCTGCACCGCCGGACCACTCGGACACTTGGAATTTAAAAAATAATTATTTTATAAAAAGAAAGTATATAATAACTGTAGATTCTCTATCAAAGTGCCGGCGGTCGTGCTATAATGATTTATGGATGTTATTTTCGGAACAATCCGGAAAGACTTAAGAAATGGAGGATTACATCATGTTGAAAAAAGATCGTTTGGAGAGAACCATTGCCAAGATGAAGGAAAAAGACATCCCTCAGATGCTCGTTTCCGATCAGTACGCTCTGTACTACCTGCTGGACAAGACATTTGTTTTCGGCGAAAGAATGGGTGCGCTGTACATCAATGTTGACGGTACCGTTCACTTCGTACTGAACAAGCTGTTCCCACAGGTGGAAGACCTTGGCGTGGAGATTACCTATTACGATGACGTGGAGGACGGCGTAGAAATTCTGTCCCGTTTCGTCGACAAAGAGAAGACAATGGGTATCGACAAGACTTGGCCGGCAAGATTCGTTCTGAGACTTCAGGAACTGGGCGCAGGCAGCTCCTTCGTAAACAACGCATGCGTAATTGATAAAGTTAGACAGGTTAAGGGTGAAGATGAGCACAAGATCATGAAGGAATCTGCTCTGAAGATCGATCAGGTTATGGATAAACTGATTCCATGGGTTGCAAAGGGCCTCACCGAAATCGAGCTGAACCAGAAGACTGCAGAACTATGCAAGGAAGTTGGTTTTAGCGGCATGTCCTTCGACCCGATCACTGCATACGGTAAGGGCGGCGCAGATCCGCACCACATCACCGACAACAGCAAGGGTAAGCACGGCGACTCCGTTGTCCTGGACATCGGCGGAATGTGGAAGGGTTATGCTTCCGACATCACCAGAACCGTATTCATCGGCGAAGTAAGCGAGAGACAGAAGCAGATCTACAACATCGTTCTGGAAGCCAACAAGAGAGGTATTGCAGCAGCAAAGCCGGGCAACAAGATGAGCGACGTAGATAAGGCTGCAAGAGATTACATCACCGAGCAGGGCTTTGGTGAATACTTCACACACAGAACCGGTCACTCCATCGGTCTGGAAGACCACGAGGTGGGCGACGTATCCCTGGCTAACGACGAAATCATCGTACCGGGACAGTGCTTCTCCGTTGAGCCGGGAATCTATCTCTATGACGAGGGTATCGGCGTAAGAATCGAGGACATCCTGTACATCACCGAAGATGGCTGCGAAGTGCTCAACGAGTATCCGAAGGATGAAATCGTCGTTGTTCCGGACGGAGAATAATTGTTGATAAAACAAAGTTCGCCTCGGCAGACACTTCCGAGGGAATAAAACGGAAATGATAAGGGTGCCGCGGTCTGCGGGCTGCGGCATTTGATTTACAAAGGAGAGTTAAAAAAATGGCAAAGATTACAGAAGGTTACATGCCGTTCAGAGGTTATCAGACTTATTACAGAATCGTTGGTGAGCAGAAGGATAACGGAAAGGCTCCGCTGATCTGCCTGCACGGTGGTCCGGGATCCACCCACAACTACTTCGAAGTACTGGACAACGTAGCAGACGATGATGATCGTATGATCGTAATGTACGACCAGCTTGGCTGCGGAAATTCTTACCTGGACGGACATCCTGAAATGTGGACACAGGATCTGTGGCTGGACGAGTTGGATGCTCTGAGAGAGCACCTGGGTCTGGATAAGTGCCACATCATCGGTCAGTCTTGGGGTGGTATGATGCAGATTGCATACGCAATTGAGCGTGGTGCAAAGGGCGTAAAATCCTTCATCATCTCCTCCGGTCACCCAAGTAGCAGCCTGTGGGCAAAGGAAGGTATGAGAAGAATTAAGATGATGGATGAGGCAGATCAGAAAGCCATCAACCACGCACTGGAAACCGAAGACTTCACCGGCGAAGATTATCTGAAGGCAGTAGATCACTATATGGACAGATACTGCACATACTGGAGAGAAGATCTTCCGGAGTGCTGCACCAGAGCAAAGAAGAGCGGCGGCGAAGCATATCTGTATGGATGGGGCCCGAACGAATTCGTACCGTCCGGTACACTGAGAGACTTCGAGTATATCGACAGACTGCCTGAAATCGAAGTACCGTCCCTGATCATGAGCGGTATCTCCGATCTGTGCTCCCCGCTGGTTGCAAAGACCATGGCAGACGGAATCCAGCACACCAAGTGGATCCTCTGGGAAAATGCAAGACACACCACATTCGTAGACAGACACGATGATTACTGCGTTGAGCTGATCAAGTGGATGAACGAATACGACAAATAAGAACTGACAGCACATCCGTGCTTTAATCGTTTTTAATCCGGACACGCATCGAAAAATGCCGTGTCCGGATTGCTCTATAAAAAAACAGACCGGGTGAAAGCCCCGTGTCGGGAGGTGTACGATGTTACATGAAGTAAGTTTTAAATCCTTTAATGAGAGAGATGATGTGCAAGGCTGGATTTACGTTCCGGCAACAGAGCCTTGCGGAATCATTCAGCTGGTGCACGGCTTCGGAGAGCATTCCAGAAGATATTTCCATATGATTGTGAATTTTATGGAGGCCGGCTATATCGTCGCGGCCGATGATCACGTAGGTCACGGCAAAACCGCCATGGTGAACGACACCTGGGGCGATTGGGGCGACAAGGGTTTCCGCACCATGATGGAGGACGAGCACACGCTCACCACCCTGGTCAAGGAAATGTATCCGAATCTTCCGTACTTCATGTTCGGCCACAGCATGGGTTCCTTCATCGCACGGGATTACATCACCAAATACGGCGATGAGCTTGCCGGCGTAACCCTTTGCGGTACCAGCGGCGTATTCCCGCACGTAGAAGAAGGTATCGAGCTCCTGAAAAAAGAAGTGGCAGCCGGTCACGGAGAGGATCCGGCCACCGAGGCACCGAATGTGGTGATGGGCTGGATGTTCGGGCGCTGCGATGAAGAAATCAAACTGGGCAACGAGTGGATCTGCTCGGATCCTTGCGTTCAGTACGACCACGCCCACGACCCGTTTGACGCCTTCACAAAGCCGACCACCAATCGGTCCTTCCTGTACTTCTGTCAGATGATCACCGCCATTACCGGAGAAGACTGGGCGAAAAAAGTTCCGACAGAACTCCCAATCTTCAATATTGCCGGCGACCAGGACCCGGTGGGGCAGTATGGCGAAGGAGTGTATCAGGTATCCAACTGGCTGACGGAAAGCGGACATGCCGTAGAGACGAAGCTGTATCCGGGTTACCGCCACGAAATCCACAACTACGAAGATCTGAAGGATGAAGTGGTAGAAGACATTATTTGCTTCTTCGACGCTCAGCTGGATTTTGATGACGACGATGACGATGAGGAATAATAGAATTGATTAAATCCACAATTAGGAAGCGCACCTATCGCGCAATATATCGGTTACTGGACCGGGTATCTCCGGTGGATTACGACTGCGGCACCCTTTGCGGTGCCGCATGTTGTATGGTGGAATCGGAGCCGGATATGGAAATGGGCATCTACTTGCTGCCGGGGGAGGACAAAATCCACCGCCGGGAAGGCGAAGACTATCGGTGGACGGAAGAATCCACAGAAGAGTTCGAATTCCCGGAATCCTGGAAGGGGACGGTGTTCTTTTTGCACTGCATGAATCCCCCTCACTGCCAAAGAGCGCTGCGGCCCATTCAGTGCCGGACCTTTCCGCTGCTGCCCCATTTGACGGAGGCGGGCGAGCTCATCATGATTTATGATGATACGGAGGTACCGTACGCGTGCCCGCTGATTGAAGAGACCCTTCCGCTGAATGATGATTTTGTGAAGGCCACCACTACGGTGTGGCGGCATCTGATTCGAGATCCACTGATTTACGACCTGGTAAAAGCAGACTCGGAGGACCGTTATGAATAACCGGCCGTACGGAATGGAGGGTGTCGGTAGAATGTAGGAATAGCGGAAAGAATATTTTTACAAAACGAACACATAACGTCGAGTGGCATGAAAAAAAGTGCTATACCCATGGGAATAATTCGTTTTTCAAGGAATTGTGAATATGTTAACATCTGTAACGTAAGGAAAGAGTGCTTTAGGTACATCCTCGGAGAAGCGGGGATGAAAAGTATGAGAGGTATTGATATTATGGAACAGAATGGTAAGACAAGAAGCAAGCGTTCCGCCATTATCATCATGGGTCTGGCGCTGTTTGCAACACAGTTCGGTGCCGGAAATCTGATTTTCCCGCCGTTCCTGGGAAGAGACACCGGTTCTTCCTGGTTCGTTGGATTCATCGGATTCTTCCTGATGGACGTTGGTCTGGCGGTAGCAGCGATTATTGCAACCGTATCCAACAAGAAGGGCGGCGTTGACGGCGTTATGGGCAAAATAGGCCGTATTCCGGGAAAAGCGATGGTAACCGCTATCATCATCTGCCTGGGACCGCTGATTGCAATTCCGCGTACGGCAGCAACCACCTATGAAATGGGCATTAAGCTGCTGATTCCGGGACTTCCGCAGTGGGCATTTGGTGCTATTTTCTACGGAATCGCACTGCTTCTGGTAATCCGCCCGACAAAAGTAGTAGATATTATCGGAAACTATCTCACACCGATTCTGCTGGCAGTAATGGTACTGCTGATCGTGATCGGTATCGTGAATCCGATCGACGAAGCCGCAATCCTGGCAAACGCATCCCCGATGCACGACGGTATCGTAAACGGATACCAGACATTGGACGGTATCGGCGGCGTTCCGCAGACACTGATGATGATTACTGCGGCATGTGCATACGGATATACCACAAAGGATGAAATTCGTCAGACTGTCAGCGGTTCTGCAGTGATTTCCGGAACTTTACTGGCTTTGGTATACGGCGGACTGACCTATCTGGGTTCCACCGTTTCCGGCATCGCAGAGTTCAAGAATCTGGAGCAGGCTCCGCTGCTGATGGCAATCACCAACAGACTGTTGGGCAACTACGGCGTAATCGCACTGACCATCATCGTACTGATGGCTTGCCTGACCACCGCAATCGGACTTTCCGCAGTAGTCGGCGACTATTTCAAAGATCTCACCAACGGAAAGATGCAGTATAAGTACACCGTTATCGCAGTTATCGTATTCAGCTACATTCTCTCCAACTTCGGATTGAGCAACATCATTGCACTGGCCGGACCGATTCTGTCCATCCTGTATCCGCCGCTGATCGTTCTGGTAGTAATGACACTGCTGGAGAAGGTGGTAAAGAACGAGATGTCTGCATGCGTAGGTGCATATGTATCCCTGCTGGCCAGCCTGGCGGGAACCCTGCCGATGGGTGCACTCTCCGACATGGCTGCAAAGCTGCCGTTCGCGGCAGATGGCCTGGGTTGGTTTGTTCCGGCTGTAATTGGATGCGTGGTAGGTGCATTCATTCCGAAGCCACAGGGCAAGAAGGCTGAAAACCTGAAGGCAAATGCGAATCTCGACTAAGAGTTTATAAAAAGAGTTTTGCCTCGGCCATTGACGAACCCGATTTCCGGTCCCCCCCGGAAGTTGATGCAAAACGAAAAGGGGCTGTCGCATTAACAACAAATAAGACAGCTCCAAACACAAAAAGAAA
>ERZ1034901.2770-NODE-2770-length-10832-cov-26.276236_pt1 | contig 10832 bp, 12 predicted proteins | sample MGYA00520628_ERZ1034901 | MGnify/ENA primary metagenome ERZ1034901 (study PRJEB33766, sample SAMN09781783) | gut metagenome | biome: gut microbiome | host: Homo sapiens | place: Madagascar | study: EMG produced TPA metagenomics assembly of the PRJNA485056 data... | reverse complement strand
TCCTCAAGCAAGCGAGAAAGATTGATAAGATGGTGAGGTAAATAAGATGGCGAAGTAAAAAAGCATAGCGGTTCTGAGCACCGGAGGGCGGTTACATCCCTAATCCCTATGGTAGGGATTTAGGGCTTGGGTATAGGGTAAGGACCACCTCTTCGCAAGAGGGGGACAGGGGAGTCGAAAAAATACAATAATTAATAAGGAGATTACGTTATGAACATAGAAGAAAAAAAGGCAGGTAAGGAAGCAGAATCTTTTTGTGTGTTGTAATGTTTAGCCATAAGCCAAGTATAGGTTAATAAATGCATTTTTTCTCTTAATTCCTTGGTGATTACGAAATTAAATCGTACTTTTGTCGCTATATTAGCAATAAAAACGTATGATTATGGCAAACGACAATAATATACAGCCTGTGGCTGATGATTCACAGATAGTACTTTATCAACCTAACGAAAGTGTAAAACTTGAAGTGAAGGTTGATGCAGGACATGAAACGGTCTGGCTTACTCAACAACAAATAGCAGACTTGTTTGGTACTAAGCGACCTGCAATAACAAAGCATTTGAGTAATATTTATGCGAGTGGCGAGTTGGACAAAAATAGCACATGTTCCATTTTGGAACATATGGGTAATGATAGTAAACAACGGTATGCTACAACTTACTATAATTTAGATGCAATTATCTCGGTGGGTTATCGAGTTAATAGTATCAATGCGACAGCTTTCCGCCGTTGGGCAACAAACGTTTTACGTGACTATCTTCTTCAAGGTTATTCCGTGAATCGTCACTTGATAGCCTTACAGGAGAATATGGATAAGCGTATGACCCATATTGAGGATGTCCAGGCTAAGCAGCAGCAGCTCGACTTCTTTATTCGGACCTCGACCCCTCCAGCCGAGATGGTCTTCTTCGAAGGTGATTTCTAAACAGCAAGAGTTGCTTTGGAGAACTTAGTTCGTTCAGCCAATCATCGGGTAATCATCATAGATGGCTATGTTTCATCGCTAACTCTAAGTGTACTTGATGTCCGTAAGTCAAATGTAACAGCTACAATTTACACGGTTGGAGTAGGTCAAGGAATGCAACGCTTGATGGAGGAGCATGACCGTCTCTTCCCCGATAATCATATTGACATCCGAAAATGGCGTAACGAGTCTCATGACCGCTGGCTTATCATAGATGACTGCCTCTATCACTGTGGCCATTCATTAAATGCCAATGGCGGTCATAAGATTTCCGCCATAACCCTGATGGGCACCTCTCCAGAGGTAATCCTCTCAAAAATAGAATAAAAATAATATTCCTCATTCGAGCGACGACAAGTGCAGAGCGATACTGCAATGAGGAACTATTCTGGCGGTTCCAATCAGCAAGCTAAAGCAAGGCGGTCCCATCCCGCACAACATGGCGAGGGTTTTGATGCCCCGCCAACCATAAAGCGTAGCGGTTCTGAGCACTGGAGGGCGGTTACATCCCCGCTTCCTGAGGTTTCTGTCCCCTACAAGGGGAACCGAAGGGGTCGTAAAGACTATTGAAGAGGGGCTTGGGGAGAAAGTGGAGCCCTCTTTGGCTAAAGAGGGACGGGGTGATTCGAAAAAATCTTATGTAAGAATTTAAGTTAGAACAATGAATATAATCAAAACCGATATAGATGGCGTCCTCATTCTAGAGCCACGCCTCTTCCGTGACTCTCGTGGCTACTTCTTCGAGAGCTTCAGCGAGCGAGAGTTTGAAGAGAAGGTCTCTCCAATCCTGGGTCATAGTGTACACTTCTGCCAAGACAACGAGTCAATGAGCAGTTATGGTGTGATGCGAGGCCTGCACTTCCAGCGCCCACCTTATACTCAGAGTAAGCTAGTACGTTGCGTAAAAGGTAGAGTACTCGATGTAGCTGTGGATATTCGTAAAGGCTCCCCTACTTATGGCAAGCATGTGGCCGTAGAGTTGACCGAAGATAATCATGTCCAGTTCTTCATCCCAAAGGGCTTTGCCCATGGTTTCGCAGTTCTCTCAGAAACAGCAGTCTTCCAGTACAAGTGTGATAATTTCTATCATCCAGAGGCCGATGGAGGCATCAGCATCCTCGATGACACCCTCGGTATTGATTGGAAAATCCCAACAGAGCATGCTAATCTCTCAGAAAAAGATACGAAGCATGCCATGCTGAAGGACTTCGATTCACCATTCGATATCAATGTAGATTTCTACAAGTAATTGGTCTGAGTTGAAAAAACTCCTCCAAAAATTTGGTGGTTTCACAGAAAACCCTTATATTTGCAGACAAAAAAGGAGATGCAATTATGAACACAATAGCAATTGACAGCAATATATATAAAGGTGCAGAAAGTTATGCTAAATTACATAATATTAGTGTGACAGCTGCAATAGAAAAGGCGATTTCTTTGTTTTTGCAAAAGGTACAACCTAAGCAAAAGCTATTAGAAACTGCTGAGTTTAATGATGCTTTGTCTTATGTTAAAACATTAAAGGCAAAAGGTGGCAAGCCGATACCGGCAGATGAAAATAGCTTAGATGCGTTGGTTGATAAAAAATATGCATTATGAGAGTTTTTATAGATACGAATATCTTAATAGATTTCGTTGTAAATCGTGCTTGAACATTGGTCATGCGGTCATCCCATGGACCGATGCTGTCACAATCCTAAATATTCCTCATTCGAGTGGCGACAAGCGCAGAGCGATACTGCAATGGGGAACAAAAATAACTTTTTTCAAAAACTGATAGGTGTAACTACTTGTAATATAGTGGTGACGCTGTGTTGGTGATATGCCAGATATGGAACGTAAGCAATACCTAGATCAGATAAAGGAATTGGTTCAGACTGTCCAGACACTTCTGGATGCCAATCTTGCCTTGGGTAATAAGCAGAAGGAGCAAAAGACAGAGTCAGATCGTAAGATTGCCAATTTGCAGGCTCAGGTTGACAAACTTACAGAAGAACTGCAAGCCAGTAGGCATAAGATGCATGGCAAGAATAATGGCAGAATTTCTTCAGGGGATTCTTTGACATGATTGTAGCTGGAAGAAGGGATTATGCCTTGATGACAGAGGCACTTTTAGTTAAACCTGTTTAAAAATCAGAAAAGTCCAATTTCTTTAAATACTCTGTATCCCCAGTAAACACTGGGGATAGAGTTGAATTGCCATAGGGGTTGGATGCTTACAATAGAGCGTATAGAGATATTTATTAATGTATTGTCATAAGAAAAAAGTAGTATGAGTAATATATATACAGGAAAAATTGAGCATGTTCATATCTATGGACTTTGGGGTATAAAAGATATTGAGACATCTTTTGATCCCAACGTAAATATATTTATAGGTACTAATGGTACCAATAAAACAATATTTTTGAGTTTGTTGGAAGCGGCTCTTACTGCAGATGTTAAAATTTTGGGAAGTATCGAATTCTCACGTATAGAAATTAAGATAGACTCAGAATTGTCATTCATAACTATTGTTCAGATTCCGAAAGATGATTCTACTACAATTCAGTATAAACTCCCAACTGAAATTTTCGAATTTCAAGCCAATCCTTTTCGTTCAAGACGAATAGGAAGGTATGAAGATCCTGCACTTTCAGTTCTTAAAGCTCATTTGAAATCATGTATGAGAATATCTTGGTTATCCGTAAATCGTGATAATATAAATTTGGAGTATTTAGATTCGCGTGAGATTTTTGAAAGATTTCGGAATATGGTAGATGCTAAGATAAATGAGTTAGTAAAATATCTTGGAATGTATCAGTTACAATTAGAATCAGAAGCTAATGCAATTTCTAATGATTTTAAGAAGAAGGTGATGTCTATGATGCTTTACGATGAAAATATGGATTTGTATAGCAATGATGTTTCTTTAGACTTCAGATTACAAGATACTGATAAACTTAGGGTGCAGCTTTATAAAGCGTTTGGGGAAATGGGAATCGCTAGGAATAAAAGAGAGTCCATTGATACTCATATTGCTAAAATTAGAGAGGTCTTAGAAAAAATGTCAAAACATACTTCACCGTTAGAATTAAAGGACATATTTGTACTTGCATTGTTGAAAAGAACATTGGCCATCGTAGATATATCGCAATCGCATGAACAACAGACCAAATTATTATTTTCTCCAATCAATAATTTTTGGCAGTGTTTGAAGCGTTTTATGGCAAATAAAGTTTTTGAGTATGACAAAGAGAAGGGTGAGTTGTTGGTTACATTGAAAGAAGGAAACAGAGAAGATGTACCTATTTCGTTAACTGCTTTATCTTCCGGAGAAAAACAATTATTCATCTTGTTGACAGAAGCTCTTTTGCAACGAGAATGTAATTATTTGTTTATTGCTGATGAACCAGAACTATCCCTTCATGTTAAGTGGCAAAAGATGATTTTGCCTGAAATGTTGAAAATTAATCCGAATGCGCAGGTGATAATTGCAACTCATTCGCCAGAAGTAGCAAGTAATTATCCAGATAAAATAATAAATATGGCTAACATAACAAGTTATAATGAGTGATATAGAATCAAATAAACTGGAGCATTCCAATGAAGGTTCAAGTGTTCTTAATCAGTTTTATGGAACTCGTGTTGTCTTGTACGTTGAGGGTGATGATGACATTCCTTTTTGGAATGAACTTTTCAAAAGGTATGCACCTGTTAATTTCTTTACGTTGGAGCAAACCCATGGTAAAGAGGGTCTTAAAAGATACATCAAAGGTATCAAAGATGGAACGATTCATAATGTGATGGTTGCATGTGATTCTGATTATGCTGATTTTGAAGAAGACTTCATTTCCCATCCTTTGATTGTAACAACCTATGGACATTCAATAGAAAATACAATGTTTTGTATTCCGATGATGTCTGCTTATTTAAGTAGGCTTAAAGCAACAACAGAAAATCTCACAGAACATGTTTCTTTATGGATTTCTAAATTTGAAAGTCAAGGACAAGAATTACTAGTTTTTGATATATTGAACGATTTGAAACCAAGAGGAAATTGTTGCAAATGTCTGACTTTGGGCTTTCCTAGATTTTCTATAGGAGATGGATATTTTGATAATACAAAAATTTCCAACTTTGTGAAGGAGGCTTCTGAAATATATAATCTCAGTGAAAGGAAACAAATAGAGGAAAAAATTAAAACGTCGGATAAACCGATATGCAAGATTATACAAGGGCACTTTCTTGAAGGTGCTGTTAATGAGTTCTTACGAAAAAATGCGAGTTGTTCGTTATCTAGAAAGGCTATTTATGCAGAATTCTCATGTTGTCGTGATTTGTGCAAGGAATCATGTAAGGATATAGAGTTTATAAAGACTGAAATTAATAATGCTGTGGAATATATTCATAGACATTAGTCAGCCACTTTAAATATTATAATTATGGAAGAAGTAATTGAGAAAATAAAAGAGAAAATAGCGGCATGTAAGCACACTGGGGATATGTTTAATCTTCCAAGTTTGCCAGATAGTATTGTGGTGATGAAAACTGATGTTGGTTCTCATGGAGCAACATTATATCATGATGAATATCATCTTGTTTTGCCAAATGGAGAGACGATAGATGTAGATTATCAGTCAAAGGATAAATGTAAATCATTTGTTGTTCGTCCTGATAGAAGCTATATTGAAGTAAAGTGTAGCGATTCCACTTACGACTTTTCTGATGCCTGGGATGAAAATTCTTGACTTCGAAGAAAAGTATAGAGACTTTTTTAGCTTACCTGTCAAAAACAAAAATATAGGCTTATGAATTCAAGATATGAAACCATAAAAGAAGGTATGGGTAAATATTTGAGGCAATCGATATCTTATCCATCACTGATGAGGCGACATATAAAGAAGCATTCTTCTTGTATGCAGCCTTTCTTCGAGGCTATAAGTAATTCGCTTGAGGCAACTAAAGGAGTTGGAGATACCATCACAGTCCGTATCCAAATGCAGCCCACAACTAATCCTGATAAATATTCATTTTTATCATTAGAAGTTGAGGATACTGGTATAGGATTCAATGATGAGAATTTCGACCGGTTACAAAGACTTTATGACGAAACAAAAAATTGTAATAACTTTGGTACAGGAAGAATTCAATATCTACACTTTTTTGATATAACTGATATTCATAGCGTTTTTGAGAAAGACGGAAAGAAATACGCAAGAAGAATCGTGCTTTCTTTGAAATTTTACGCTAGGAATAAAGGAGTAATGTGGTGCTCTGATATAGAGGAAGTTAATACGAATGTACCAACTGGTACTAGCATTTCTTTCTTCTATCCTTTAAACGATGACGATAAAGCAAAATATAATGAACTTACAGCAGACGACTTATATGAGAAGATTTATATTCACTATCTGAGTCGGTTCTGTATGAATAAAGGCAACTTGCAGAGAATCGTTATAGAGACCTATATCAATGAGATTAGGGATGAAAACAAATATCGTGAAATTAGGAGTAATGACATTCCTACTGCCGATTACGAGAGTAAGTTTCAATTGAAATATCAAGTCTATGATAAGGATCGTAAAACCTTCTTGGATTCTAAAGAAAAGGAGAGTTTCAGTGTGCTGTCATATTTGTTGCCGCACAAGATTCAAAAGAAAAATGAAATTAAACTCACAAGTAAAAACGAAACTGTAGATGCAGTAAACTTTGATTTTTCGTTTCTTGATAAGACCTCTAAAATTGGAGATAAGTATATGCTATGTTTGGTTTCAAGTGATTTCTTTACTCGTCAGGATAGTGATGAGAGAGGAAGACTACGCTTAAAAACAAAGTCAGAACTACTCAAGGCAAACGATATGTATGAAATCCAAGAACCACATATTTTTATCGACAATATCCAGCAAGAGGTTGTCAAACAGATAACTTCCCAATATCCTGAAATCAAGAAGGTAAAGGAAGACTATGATAAGGATATGGAGAATTTGATAAATTTATTCGGACTGGATAGAAATGTCATAGCCAAGATAGGATATAAATATGGTGAAAGTACTGCTTCTTTCTTGAAACGATATAAGGAATACAATGCTGAGATAGCTGCCAACAATGAAGCAAATATGAACTCAGTCATAGATTCTTTGCGAAATTTGAATCCATCGGATGCTAATTTTAAGGATAAATTCAACAGAAAAGTCAGAGAGATAACTCGAATGATACCTCAGAAAAATCGTACAGATGTTACCAATTATCTAGTTTCTCGAAAGGCAGCCATGACGATGCTGGACTTCATTTTGCAAAAGCAGTTGGAGTCACAAAAGTCATTGGAGAAAAGTAAGCAAAAGAATCGTGAGAAGATAATACATGATCTTTTGTTCAAGCAACGTTCAACAAATACATTGGAAAGTAACCTTTGGATATTGAATGAAGATTTCATTCATTATAAAGGAATTTCTGAGAGTCAGTTGCGAGACATAAAAATAAATGATGAATTGTTCTTACGTGAAGATTTGACGGAAGAAGAACAAGAAAAGCTAAAGGCATATAATCATGATCAACTTGGTAAGCGTACAGATATTCTTCTCTTTCCTGAAGAACATAAGTGTATTATCATTGAGTTGAAAAGTGCTACAGCTGATGTAACCAAGTTTCTGAATCAAGTAATTGATTATGCTGGTTTGATTCGACAGTATGCCAAGGAGAAATTCGAAATCACCAATTTCTATGCTTATTTGATAGGTGAGAGTTTTGATTTTGAAGCGATTTTAAATTCTAATCCGAATTTTGTAGAATCGCCTTATTTGGATTATGTTTATATTCCTGACCAAAAGGTATATGGAGGTAGACATCGAGAGAAAGGTACGATGTACTTTGAAGTCTTGAAGTATTCTTCTTTACTTGCAAGAGCAGAGATAAGAAATAGGGCCTTTATGGATAAGTTGTTTGATAAAAAGCAACAGACCTGTTAAGCTATGGATTCAGCTAAGCATCAAGATAAGAAAATACTCAGTACTTCACAAAGAACAAGGCGGTCCCATCCCGCATAATATGGCGAGACCTTTGATGGTCCGCCAACCTTATAGCGTAGCGGTTCTGAGCACCGGAGGGCGGTTACATCCTCTCGTTCCTGAGGAAAGAGAGGCTTGGTGAGAAAGGTGGAGCCTTCCTTAACGGTAAGGAAGGACGGGTAGGTTTTCGAAAATCTTATCATGTCCCTAAACCCATGTAATTATAACTCGAACAAAAAGGTGAATGTCAAGGCTGCCTAATTGGCAGCTCTGGCAATACCAATTAATAATATGCTTTTTTTGAAAAATGTTGGATGTGCTAACTGCTGAAAATCAGTAGTTACGTTCTAACGGTGATTTACTTAAAATTGAGATTAGACATGGCAAAGTATTATGTTGAAGTCATATTTACGAATAGAAGACCAAATTGCGCAATAGGCATACGCAACTCATCCTATTATAGAAGTAATGGACGACAAGATACCTTTACTTTTAGAAATAATGGTTTTACAATTGAGGCAGAGAGAAGTTGCAGCTATTCTGATGGTAGCATATTGAATAGTAGTCAAAACTCATTGAATGGACAAATATTGAAAGGCTTACTTGTTTATTATGCGCTTGCGTCAGATTTTCCTAAGTTGAAGAATATTTCTATTCTGAGAAAGCGTCAGCGAAGATTTGGAGATTTTGTTTATACTGAGACTTTAGGGTTTCAACAGCCGCTTACTCCAGGAATTGTACGAAATTTACATTTGTCACAAGCGGATGTTAATGAAATCCTTGAAGAAACAGATAAAGGTATTGCTATAAGGACCGCTTTAAGTTACTGGCTTAAAGGTGTTAATTCACAAGATAGATATTTTAAGTTTGATAGATATTGGAAAGCTTTTGACCGTCTTTTGTTGCATCAAGGAAATACAACACGAGAATGTGAGGGAATTCCAGCAATGAAAGCTTTGATACGAGGAAATGCAGGATTGTTTGTGAAATCTACAGCAATGACAAATACTGCCTCAGATGGTTACATCCGTAAGTTTAGCTGGAACAAATTACTATATAAATGCAGTAAAAGATATACAAAACCTGATGATATTTGTAGGCGTGCAACTGAATATTCTGATAGTCGTGCAATAAGGTTGTTTCAGAGTTTAGTATATGGACAAAAAGTACAAACTGCATTGAGTAGTGCGGGGCTTTGGACAAATGTAGTAAATCATTTTGTTGCTAATACTGCTACTATATGTGACATAGATATAGTTTTATTATTGTCGCTTTCTTATACATATTATCTTCGTTGTAAACTGTTTCATGGCGAAGTTCCCGATAGTACGTTTAAATTGAAACCTACTGATGAAGATTGGGAAATTGAGGAATTGGGCAAATTACTAGAAATAGTAGTGTTTGAGCTATTAGAGCATAATCATATATTTAGATAACAGGGCAATTTATGATTATACAGTTTAAAATATCAAATATCAAGGGCTTTGGTGAATTATGACAAAAGAACAGGTTTTAGCGCAGCAACGTGCTGACTTTGCTGTAGCAAAATTCATAGAAGAGATATTAGGCTCTGGTCATATAAAGGAATGTACCTTTGATGAAACCAGAGACTCTGCTTTAGAATGTGCTAAGCAAAATATAGAGGCTTCATCTCTTACAGAACGAGAGAAACATGTGGCAAAAGAGAGTGTAGATAAAACTGTACATGAAATTGCCAAGATATTTAAGAAAGGGATGATACAATCAGGAAGATTAATAAAACAAAATGAAAGGTAATGATTTAGGCGGTCCCATCCCGCACAATCTGGCGCAGACCTTTGATGGTCCGGCAACCTTATAGCGTAGCGGTTCCGAGCACCGAGTAGGGCGGTTACATTCTTCCTTCTGAGGAGGAAGGCTTGGTTAGAGGTGGAGCTCCCTTTGGCTAAAGGGAGACGGAGGGATTCGAAAAAACTCCTTCTTTAATGGTAAAGAAGGACGGGTAGGTTTTCGAAAACAACATTTCCTTTAAGGAGACTAAGAGGTAAAAGAAAAAGATTTATGCATAATTTCAACGACATACAAATCATAATCATGGCCGGCGGCGTAGGTAGCCGCTTCTGGCCAATGTCAACCCCCGATTACCCAAAGCAGTTCATTGATGTGATGGGTGTGGGGCGTTCCCTCATTCAATTGACAGTAGATAGATTGAAGCCAATCTGTCCTGTCGAAAACATGTGGGTAGTGACAAACGAGAAATACATTCGCATTGTCAAGGAGCAAATCCCTGACATGCCAGTAGATAACATATTAGCAGAGCCGGAGGCTCGCAATACCGCTCCATGTATTGCTTATGCCTGCTGGAAGATCCAGAAGCAGCATCCTGATGCCAACATCGTGGTGACACCATCCGATGCCCTCGTCATTAATACCTCGGAGTATCAGCGAGTATTAAGCAAGGCATTGAGCTATACTTCCGATAAGAACGCCATCGTTACCATCAGTATCAAGCCAAGACGCCCGGAAACAGGCTATGGCTATATCGCCGCAGCGTAGGCAAGGACATCCGATTGTATGAATGCAAGAACTGCGTGGTTCATGTAGTCGATGAAAGCAAGGTGGTAGTTCAAGGCTTGGATGGCTATATCGTAGCCGAGAAGAATGGACAACTGCTTGTTTGCTCATTGCGAGAGGAACAGAGAATTAAGGAGTTTGGAAATTGATGATGAACTTTTCTTTTATATGCGGTTTCTTTCGTAAATAATATAAAATTTTAACCCATGTCGAAGCAGAAATATAATTTACAAAACTATCATCTTGCTGTTAATCGTAAAATTAATGGTTGGACAGTAAGCATCCAACCCCTATTTTGTTGGTTTGAAAGATAAGTGTTACCTTTGCGC
>ERZ1034901.2767-NODE-2767-length-10838-cov-13.087638_pt1 | contig 10838 bp, 1 predicted proteins | sample MGYA00520628_ERZ1034901 | MGnify/ENA primary metagenome ERZ1034901 (study PRJEB33766, sample SAMN09781783) | gut metagenome | biome: gut microbiome | host: Homo sapiens | place: Madagascar | study: EMG produced TPA metagenomics assembly of the PRJNA485056 data... | reverse complement strand
TTAAAAAAAGAAAAAAGTTAAGAAGTTGAAATTTAACTTCTTAAGCTGAAATTATTATTTTATTTGATGCCCAACACTCATCATACATTGATGTTATGATATATTCACCAGGCATTAATCTAATGTTTAATTTAGTTACTCCATCAGCATCGGTTGTTCTATGATAGAAGACACCATTTATATTAAAGGTTATGTTTACACCTGCTATTGCTTTACCTTGACCGTCAACAAGTGTTGCGTTAAATGTGCTGCCGTCAAGATATTTCATGGAGAGATCTTTAGCAATTATTCTTGGTAGAACAGTTATGTTATTAGCTTTTTGTTCGCCAGTTACTGGGTTGTAAGCTGTTATGATATATGATGCTGGGTCTAATCTAATATTTAACCTAGCTATACCATTTTCATCAGTTACACGAGTGTAGAACACACCATTAATATTGAATTTTACATCAGTATTTGCTAATGCTTTTCCATCACTGTCTAAGAATTTAGCCATATATTGTGTTCCATTACGGAAGTATAATGTAGTGTCATTTCCGAATATTGTGCTTTTAACAGTTACTGTTGCATTAGCTGTTGCTTTATCATGATCTTTTGTTCCATTAAATAATGCACTTGCTTTGTATTCACCAGGAAGTAATCTAATAGCTATTGAAGCAGTACCATTTTCATCAGTGATTCTGGCATAAACTTTACCATTTATTGTGAAGTAAACAGTTGCATTAGCTATTGGATTTCCAAATCCATCAACAAGTTTAGCCATGAGTTTTTGTGGACCATTAAAGTATTTTACAAGGTTATCCATTGTTAAAGTGGTTTTAGTATTTTTATTAACTGTTATAGTTCCATTGACAATCATGGAATCGTATTTGTTATCTCCAGTATAGAAGGTTACTACTTTGTATGTTCCTTCATCCAAACCAGGAATAATAACTTTAGCAGTACCGTTAACAACTGTTCCTTTGTAATCTGTTCCGTTTATTGTTACAATTACACTTCCAGTTCCGTCTTCAGGAACACTAACAGTTATCGTAGCATTTTCACCTTTAACAATATCTGCAATATCAACAGTCATATTATAATCAGACACTTTGGAAACAGTAAAAGCAGTAGAGTTTTTAATAGGTGCATAAATGTCATCACCATTATAGAACACATCTACACTGTAAGTACCATTAGCCAAATCAGAGATGGTTACATTAGCCATTCCATATTTAGTCATAACAGTGTAATTTTTACCATTGACACTTATAATTACCTCACCAGTTGCATCTTCAGGTAATGCAACACTAATTACAGCATTTTCACCAACTTTAATATTATCAACAGCAATATCAATTGTAGAAGCTAATTTAGTTACATTGAATTTAGCACTATCTTCACTAGCTAAATATTTGTCATCACCATTAAATTTAGCAACAACATCATAAGAACCACTAGCCAAACCAGATAAAATTAAAGATCCTTTACCATCAACAACAGCAACATCATAAATTGCATCACCAACAGTAACACTAACTACACCAGAAGTTATTTCAGGAACAGCAATACTAATAACCGCATCCTCACCAACTTTAATATCACTAACATTGACAGTAGTTGTAGAAGCTAATTTAGCTACATTGAATGTTGTTGAATTGTATGAAGTTTTATAGTATTTATCACCATTATAGTAAGCAAATACAGGATAATCACCAGTAGTTAAATCAGCTATTTTTAAAGTAGCTACACTATCTGTAATATCTACAACATAGGTTTTACCATTTACGAAGAATGTAACAGTTCCTGTTGCACCATCAGTAACAGTTGCAGTAATTACTGCTTCTTCACCGCATTTAATGTCTTTAGCTTCAACAGCAATTGAAGAATCAATTAAATCAATAGTGAATTTAGTGGAATTATAACTTTCAGTTACAATGGAATTTCCATTATATTTAGCTTCAATATAATATACTCCAGCAGGCAAATCACTTAAAGTTAATTTAGCAGAACCATTAACAATAGCTACATCATATTTGTCACCGTCTACAACAACAGCAATGTTTCCAGTAGCTTTTTTATCAATAGTCACATCAATTAAAATTTTTCCAGGTTCTTCAGAAGTAATGTTGAATATTAAATCAGAACTTCTAGGATAGTTGTTTTCAACTACATTGTTTTTACCTGCTTTAATTTCAACAGCAGCATCTCCACCTAAATCACGGGTAATCAATAAGTTGCCAGTTACATTAGATCCGTCTACATTAATAAATGAAACTGCATAATGGCCGTCAACATATATTCTGTTGTCACGTATATCAAATGAACGGTCTCCGTACATGTATTGAGCATAACTGATACCATACATATAATTTTCAGGACTATAATCACCCACGTTGTAAGTGTAGACTGTGTTGTTGTATATTTTTGCATTACCGTTTTGCACTTCAATACCTGAAACTAAAGCCCAGCTACCACTAGCAGAAGCTAAACCTGTTACATTAATTAAGTTATTTGCAATGTAAAGTTCAGATGTTCCGCCAGTCATACTTGCAAAGTAAATACCTAAGTTTGGACCGTTACTTATACTTGTAATGTTGTTTCCAATCATAGATACTTCACATTCTACACCTTGTATTGCATATGCAGTACCTGCAGCATCTTTACCACCAGCAGTAGACATTTTAAAGTCATTATTGGAAATCATTAAGTTTTTATTGTATCCAATGTTAATTCCATAGAGGTAATTGCTTGTACCAGCAGGAATAAGTGTATCAATCATTGAGAAATTATTTCCGTCAATTACACAGTCATTAGATCCGACAATAAACATACATTGTAAAGTAGGGAAGCTGGCACTTCCATCATTTGCAGTAGTGTTTACATTGTTTTTGGAAAATGTTACATTATTACATTCCCTCATCCTAATTGGATTTACAGTGTTTACACCCATCATGAAGTATTTCATATCATAATTAGATGCAAATAGGTAAGGTAAAACAGCAGTAATATTATTTCCATTAATGAATGAATTAGAAACACCATCAATATTAATAGCAGATGCAGTTAATGTATCATCTTTAGGACATGATTCAAAGAAAATATTGCTGTTAACAACATTTAAGTTTGAAACACCATTTGCATTAATTGCAACAGCATCTACACTTTCTTTAATAATATAGCTAATGTTCATATTAGAAACATTTACATTATTTTCAGCTACCAATATGAGAGCTCCACCATTATCAGCACATGAAACATTAGAGATTAAAGTTAATCCGTTTAATACTACATTATCTGAAAGCACAGCAAATGCTATGTTTCTTAATACTGCATTATCGCTGGTTATTTTAAGAGGAGTTGTAATAGAAATAAGATTTACAATATCTGAGAATTCTCCTTTAAATATTAATTCATCGAAAGGAACTTCTTCTCTTAATAATCCGTCTTCATCAAAGTAGATAAAGAATGTTTCATTAGTTACAACATTTCCGTAAACTGAAACATCAGAAGTAGCATTAATTAAGGTGTATGTTTCATCACCATAAGTTACAGCAATATCATATTTACCTGCAGTCAAATCAGAAATAGTTACATTAGCTTTTGAATCAGTAAATGAAAGAACATATTCTTTATTATTGATTTTAAGCATGAATTTTTCAGTTAAATTAGATAATGAATCAACAGTCACATCAATTATTACATCACTGCCTTCAAATACATCTTTTGCAGTAATTGTAACATTGACAATTCCTCCAGGAAGGTTGTCTTTTACAATGTTTGTTTCAACAGTAGAATTAACTGCATTATCACCTAATTTATCTCCAGCAATTAAATAGTTATTGGTAATTACATTATCTCCACCAGTTGCAAGAATTGCTGCATCACCAGTAGCAAGTACAATATTATTATATTTAATTGTGTTTTTAGCACTTTGAACAGTAAGCATACCTCCAAATGTGGAGTTAATTAATGTAGTGTTAGTTGCACTGGATTTAATAGTTCCAACACCGCTAATGGACACATTTTCAATAACTGCATTTTTACCGTTTACAGATAAAGAAGCAGCAGTTACATTAGCTACTTTAGCTCCTGCCTGAACTGTTAAAGTTGCAGTTGCACTGCTGTTAGATACAACAGAATTAGAACTGACAGATATAGCTTTTGCAGTGTTATTGTAAGCAACTGAATCTGATCCTATAGTTAAAGTACCTGAAACAGTGTTGTTGTAAGCAATAGAACTAGCTGCAACACTCATACTAGCTCCTCCAATTAAAACATTGTCACAGTAAGTGTTGTTGTTAGGAGTAGCACCCCATGCAGGAACAATACCATTACCCGCATAATTAATTACATTTCCTGCAATTAAATTATTATTACCGTTAATTCCAATACCGTAACAAATTCCCGCAGCAGGACTTGGACCTGTTATTTTATTATTGATGATTTTATTGTAATCATTACTTAAATCACAGCCTGCATCATTAAAGGTATTCAAGTAAAGTAAATTACCTACATTACCTTCACCGACAATAGTGTTATTTTCAACAGTACAATTTTGAACGTGAGTTAAAACAATACTGCTTGACCCACCATTATTGCTGGTGTAAATGTAGCTGTTCTTAAGAGTTACATTAGTAGATCCGTGACGTATAGCATTAGTTCCAACACCAGAACCAACTCTTTTATTTTCAACAATTACACTAATATTATTTAAAACTACATTATGAGCATCATAAATCCAAACCTGAGTGTTATGGAATATAATACCAGACACATTGGATCCGGAACCTCCATTATTGATTGTGAAGCATGAACCTGGATTTTCTCCAAGTAAACTACCTGCAGTAGTGTTTAAATCAATGAATGCATCACCAGTAGTTGAAATCATATTAATTGGTTTATTAATAACCAAATCAAATTTAACATCATCATGACTATAGAATTTACCTCTGAAGTCTAAAGTTGCACCTTCAGGAACATAATCTGCTAAAGTACCGTTAATAAAGTAATCAAAGAATGTTTCATTAGTTACAATACCGTCAAATACTTTAAATGTTGTGCTGTTGGTTGAAGATTTAAATTTGCCATCACCATCATAATCCACTTTAACAGTATTTTCACCAGCAGGCAAATCAGATACTTTTAAAGTAGCTTTACCATCAGTTAAATTAACAGTGTAAGTTTTACCACCAACCATGATGTTTGCAGTACCAGTTGCGGCAGAATTAAGAGTTATGCCAATAACTGCTTCTTTACCAATCCATGCATTATTTACATCAATTATAATATCGGTAGACATAGGATAATTGTTTTTAACTACATTATTAGTTCCTGATTTAAATATTGCTGCATCATCACCGTTTAACTCATGTGCATACAATGTGTTTCCAATTATTTGTGAATCTTTAGCAGATTTAATTAATACTGCATATTTTCCTTCAGAATAAATGGTATTATTCTGAATATCAAATTGGTGGCTTCCGCTGGTTGATTGTACATAAGTAATTCCTGCAATATTATTGTCGTCATTATATTCGTTTACATTTTGAACATAGATAGTGTTATTATATGCTTTAGCTACAGTATCCTGGAATTCCATACCTGAAACCAAAGCAAATTCGGCAGTTCCAGCAAAACCAGTTACATTAATCCAATTATTCTCAGCAGTAATTTCAGTAGTACCATAATAATTTTGTGAGTACACTCCTAAATTAGGACCGTTAGATACTGTGGTTAAATTATTTCCTTTAACTACAAAATTATTATAAGGACCTGTAACCTGTACAGCATAAGCCGCACCAGCACCCTCTTTACCACCAGTAGTATTAAGTAATACACGATTATCTTCAACAATTACACTGTTGGATTCATAAAAATCAAGTGCATAAATATAACTTGAAGTTCCTTTCGGAGTTATTAAATCAGTATGAGAAATAGTATTGTTTTTAAGCAATAAATTATTAGCAGTATGAGCAATAAATGCATCGAAAGTAGGGAAATTAGCATTATTTCCTTTAGTCCAAGCAGAATTATCCACTATATTGTTAATAATTTTAACATTTTCTGATTTTTCCACACCAATTGCAAATACCAAATCAGTGTCAATACTTCCCCAATGGCTGTAATCAACATCCACTAACGGACATGAAGTAGTAATTATGTTTGAATCAACAACAGCATTGTTACTTTTTGCTATTTTTATACCCTGAGCAAATACTTTACCATCAACATTGTTTCCAGTAAAAGTAATTGTACTGTTTACTAATTTAAAGTTATCTGCACCACTAGCATAAACTGCAATTGCATTATTAGAACCATCAGTAGCATTATAATCAATAGTAATATTATTTACTGTGACATCACTACCGATAGCATATATAAGAGCACCATCAGTATCAGCAACATAATTGGTAGCATTTAAAGTTAAATTATTTAAAGTAGTTCCTTGTTCACACATTATTGCAATATTTCTTAATACTGCATTATCACCATTAATAACAATAGCTCTTGGAACATAAACAACATTTACACCAAGATTAGAGAATTCTCCTTTGAAGATTAAAGTATCAAAAGTAATATCTCCCAATAACATTCCGTCATCACCAAAGTAATCAAAGAATGTATTATTAGTTACAATATTGGTTAATTCTTTAGTGGTAACTGGAACGGTTAAAGTTTGACTGCCTGATTTAACAGTAATTTGATCATTACCTTTTACAGTGTAAGTTACACTAGCTACCCCATTATCAGTAGCTGCAACATCACTGGATAAAGTTCCATTAACAGCTTCAAAATTAACATTAATAGATGGAATAGATTTAGCTAATTCTTTAATTACGCCATTTGCATTATAATGATTGAAGTTAACTGTTAATGTTTTTTCATTTCCAACTATGACCTTTTCAATACTTGTTGGATCAACACTCATGACAACCCAGTTAGAAACATCAACATCATCACATGGTTCATCATCATAATCTAAACCAGCACCAACTAAAGTTGAAGGATTGCTGTTAGTTCCCCACCAGTTGTATTGGGCATTAGCACTTGGTTCACGGCCTTCATTGTAAATTAATTTATTAGTTCCTTTTCCAAGTAATGCAGAGTAATGTAGAGTTAAGATACCTGAATTGTAAATATCATCACCATGATAACCAGTATTTCCATGGGAAGCTGCATTAGCATCAAAAATGGAAGTTTCAATATTTAAGGTACCTTTATTATAAATAGCCCCACCATCTTTATTAGCTTTGTTTCCAATGAATTTGGAATCTTTAATGGTTGCAGTACTTGAATCAGATTCAATGTGAATTGCTCCACCATTTCCTACAGTAACTACATTATTTTCAAATGTTGCATTATTAACATTTAAAGTTCCTTTATTAAGCCAAATACCACCTAATCTAGCAGTATTATCAGATAGTGTAGAGTTAATTACATTTACAGCACCACTATCAATATATAAAAATGCATAAGTAGTACCTTTAGCAACATTATTACTGGAAATAGATGTATTGATAATATCAAGATTACCTGAATTAAATATTAATCCGTAACCGTCATTTTCATAAATATTTGAATTAACAATAGTCATTACACCAGTATTATATATTGAACTTACAGTAGGAGTACTTCCTGATTTTTGAGTGTTTTTGTAAATGCTTACATTATTTAAGTTTACAGTTCCTTTACTTTGCATAACTCCACCGTAATTATTTAATGCATTAGTAAATGCAACATTAGTGAAGTTAACAATTGTATTCTCATTTATATTCATGATTTTAGAAGCATTACCATCAATGATAACTTTTCCTGAACCGATCATTGCAAATGATTTAGCTATTGTTAAAGAATTAGCAATATAAGTACCCTCACCTACATGAATAGTGTAACCTTCAGCAACTAATTCAATTGCTTTTGCAATAGTAGCTACAGGACTATCCTGACTACCATCATTTGCATCACTACCAGTAGATGATACCCAAACATCAGTTACTGGAAGTTTTGCAACAACTTCAATAGTTAAAGTTTGACTACCTGATTTAACAGCAATCTGATCATTGCCATTTACAGTGTATGAAACAGCAGCAACACCATTAACAGTAGAAACAAGATTACTTGCTAAAGTACCATTAACAGCACTAAATTCTACATCAATAGCAGGAAGAGGTTTTGACAAGTCATTTATAGTATCAAAACTTGAATATTTGTTGAAATTAACAGATATTGTTTTTACATCACCTATTTCAGCATCTGTTACAGTAGTTGGATCTGCACTCATGATTACCCAATTGTTTAATGTTACTGTTGAAGGCACTAAATTCTTAGGAGAATTAGTTCCCCACCAGTTGTAATTAACTGTAGCCACACCAGATGCAGATTCAGCATTAGATATTGCATAGTCTCCTTCAGCAACATTATCTAATAAAACTGAATATGAAATGGTTGAATTACTGCCACCATTTAAGTATAATGCAGCACCTAATTTAGCCTGATTGTTTTTGAAAACAGAATCTGTAACACTGACATTACCGTTTAATGAAGTGTATATTGCTCCTCCCTGACCACCAGTGAATTTTCCAGGATTAGCTTTGTTATTAATAAACATAGATTCTTTTATAATACATTCTCCACCAGAAACAAATAATGCTCCTCCCTGACCAGTATTTGCACTATTACTTTCAAATGTAGAATTAATTATATTAACAATACCTATAGTTGCATCAGATGATTTAGTTGCATAAATAGCTCCACCATATTTAACAGCATTATTTCTAAATACAGTATTGGAGATAGTTGCATTTGCTGAAGTTGTATAAACTATACCATAAGAATTAGAAAATGAAGTCATATCATTATTATAAAACTCAGAATTATAAATAACTAATAATGCATCATTTTGATTGTTTACAACACCTTTGCCTGCAGAATTTTGATAAAATTTAGAATTATTAATATTTAATTTATTTTTATTAGTAATTATAGTTCCAGAATTACCAGTGGCCTTATTTGAATAAAAGTTAGAATTAGAAATGGTTAACTTACCTTCATTTGAAATAGCACCTACAAGAGCATCATTACCATTTGTGAAAGACAAATTAGTTAAAACAACAGTTACATCAGCAGTTACTTCCATAATTTTTGAAGCATTACCATCAATTACTGTATTAGCACTACCTTCTAAAGTTAAACTTTTAGAAATGCTTAAAGTTTTATCATTTACATAATTACCATCAGCAATATGAATAGTATAACCATCTCCAGCAAGTTCAATAGCTTTTGCAATAGTAGCTACAGGATTAGCTTGACTACCATCATTATCATCACTACCTGTAGTTGCTACCCAAATATCAGCTGCTGCTTGTTTTGCAACAACATCAATAGTTAAACTTTGACTACCTGATTTAGCAGTGATTTTATCATTAGTTGTAGTAGTGTATGTTACAGTAGCTATACCATCTACACTAGCTACATTATTTTTACTTAAAGTACCACTAACAGCACTAAAGTCAACATTAATTCCAGAAATAGATTGAGCTAAATCTTGAATACTACCAGAAGCATCAGTGTAATGATTGAAGTTAACACTTACATCAATAGCTTTACCACTTTCAGCATTAATAGTAGTTTCAGGAGTACTCATAACTGCCCATTTATTTACATTGTCACCAGTATAAGTATTAGTTCCCCACCAGTTGTAATCTAAATTAACAGTTGGAGTAATTCCAGATTTGACATCTACATTTTTACTGAATCCATTATCAACAATAGATGAATAAGTTATATTAGCTTTACAAGCAGAATAGAAATAAATTAATGCACTGCTAGAATCAGCAAATGTATTATTTTCAATTATACAATTAGTCATATTTAAAGCAGTTGAATCTTCTACATATAATAAATACTTACCATAGGAAGTAGTAGTTTTTCCAACTACATTATTAGAAATTACAGTGTTAGAAATAGTTAATTTACTTCTGCTTTCAACAACTGCTTTCATAGGCCCACTAGCTCCAGTTATAATAGAATTAGTTAAAGTTACTGTTGCTTCTTTATTATTTAAATAAAATACATTTCTTAAAAATGCATATTGGCTGCCAGCAACAACACTATCTGCTAATTTAGGATTGATAATAGATAAATTATTAAAGTTATATGTACCTGAACCAGAAATCTGCACAATACAACCATTAGATGTTCCACTAACTACATCTTTTATTGTAGAATTAATAATATCTGCAACACCTGTTGTGTATAACTGCATTGCACCATATTTAGCACTAATATCTGTAAAAGTACAATTAATTACTTTAAGATTTCCATTACCTCCTACTTTTAAACCACAGGAACTACCACTAGCAGATGAAACCCCTGTGAAAACAAGATTAGTGAATTCTAAAGTACAGTCATTTTCAAGACATTCAAATACATTTGCACCATTACTACTTAATATAACATTACCTTCACCAACAAAAGATAAAGTTTTATTAAGACTTATTTTTCCCTGATTATAAGTTCCTTCTTTAATATGAATAGTAGATCCACTTTGAGCTAAGTCTACAGCTTTGCTGACACTAGCTACAGGACTAGCTTGACTACCATCATTATCATCACTACCAGTAGTTGCTACCCACACCTCACCAGATGGAGAATCGCCAACTACCTGAGAATCCTCTGAACTTATCTGATTAGCAAATACAACATCATCGACAGATATGTCTTCACTAATACCAATTGCATCAGATGAATTCATAACTATCTCATTACTATCTGCTGCACTTACACAAGATATTGAAAATGCCACAATAGCTATGAGACAGATTAATAAAATTTTCTTACCCATGAGTATCCTCCTT
>ERZ1034901.2761-NODE-2761-length-10856-cov-15.820665_pt1 | contig 10856 bp, 9 predicted proteins | sample MGYA00520628_ERZ1034901 | MGnify/ENA primary metagenome ERZ1034901 (study PRJEB33766, sample SAMN09781783) | gut metagenome | biome: gut microbiome | host: Homo sapiens | place: Madagascar | study: EMG produced TPA metagenomics assembly of the PRJNA485056 data... | reverse complement strand
GCGACCGAACGGTCTTGCCAAAGGCAAGATGGAGGGGCCTCGCCCCGACAAGTTCCTCTTTACAAAACCGGCAAGAATCGTTACAATCAAATCAAATCCGTTTGCGGTGCGCCGGGCCTCACCGGTGCGCCGTGTCTGCCGTGTTTTTTGCGGCTCCGGCGCTGTGCCGGGCCGAGCTTTTTGTGCAGGAGGTTTTTCCTATGAAGATCACGCGCCGTGCCGTTCTTCGCCTTACCGGTGCCGCTGCCGCCTCGCTGGCTTTGTCCAGCTGCAGCGCAAGCGGCACCATTCTGGGCAGCAACTTCTCCGCCTGGCTCCAAAAAACGCTGGGCGGCTCTGCCTCGTCCGCCGCATCCAGCGATGCTGCGTCCGATCTGGTCGTCTCGCCGCTGCCGGAAGGGGAACAGCTGGACCCCGGCTTTGCCGTGACCCCCGCTTACGACGCCGACCCGCTCACCGGCGAGGCCCGGCGCAGCGGCGGGCGCATCGTGGGCGTGATGGTGAACAACATCTCCAACACCTCCCGCCAGAACGCCCGCCCGCAGCGCGGCATCGGTTCGGCGGACGTGCTCATCGAGTGCAAGGTGGAGGGCGGCATCACCCGCTTCTGCGCGGTGTTCCACGACGCCGACGCCATCCCGGAGATCGGCCCGCTGCGCTCCGGCCGCGACCAGTTCCTGCAGCTGCTGATGCCGTATCAGGCGCTGTACTACCACGACGGCGAGAGCGCCGCCTGCACCAAGTTCATCAGCGTGTACGATTACTCCGGCCTGAACATCGGCGGCAAGAGCTACTTCAACACCCCGGTCCACCCCCATGTGGCCCACCGCGACAGCCGCGGCCGGGACGTGGCCTACGAGCACACCGAGTTCACCTCCGGCACCGAGATCAAGCAGGCTGCCGCCAACGCAGGCATTGGCCTGGACTACGCCTGCGACACCACCTTCTTCCGCTTTGCGGACTACCGCACCGGCGCCGAGAACGCCATGAAGGGCACCGCCTCCGGCAAGAGCGTCAGCATCGTGCACTCGGACCACTACAAGACCAGCTTCAGCTACAACTGGTTCGACCACACCTATAAAATGCAGATGTACAGCCGCATCTCCGGCCAGTTCGAGAAGGCGGTGGACGAGCTCACCGGCAAGCAGCTCAGCTTCGACAACCTGGCCGTCTGCTTTGCGCCCATCGCGGCTTACCCCGGCGACTCCGGCGACGTGCAGCAGGTGAGCTACATCTCCGGCGGCGAGGTCTATTTCTTCAGCCGGGGCGGCATGGTGCGCGGCACCTGGCAGAAGGCTTCGCCCGAGCACCCGCTGCGCCTGTTCGACGAGAGCGGGGCCGAGCTCATCTTCAACCGCGGCAAGACCTACCTTGCCATCGTGGACGACGACGAGTGGTCCAACTTCAGCTATCAGTAAACGAGGAAACGCCATGAAACGCATCTGGACCCGGGCAGCGGCCGCCGCCGCGCTGTGCGCCGTATTGTTGAGCGGCTGTTCCTTTTCGTCGGAGATCCTCTCCGACCATTCCGCGCCCGCCGACCCGTTCACCGGGCAGGCGCTGCAATACCCCGGCGAGCGCGCCGCTGCCGTGGTCATCGACAACGCCCCGGCCAGCACCGTGCAGTGGGGCATCGGCAGCGCATCGGTAGTGCTGGAGGCCCAGACCGAGGCCGACGCTCCCACCAGCCTGTGCCTGGCGTACCCTGCAGTGAGCGCCATGCCCACGGTGGGCCCGGTGACCCTGGGACAGGACCTGTACTGGCGGCTGCTCAGCGGCCAGCAGGTGCTGCCAGTGCAGCGGGGCGCAGGCCAGTTCGCCCGCAACTATCTGGATTACTACAATCTCCGCGCCGTGGACGCGCTGGAGGTGGGGCGCAACGCCTTCACCTGCGACGCCGACTGGAGCAGCGCCCCGCTGTGGCGCACCAGCGGCAAGGCGGTGCTGGGCGTGCTGGACAGCCTGAACCTCTCCAGCCAGCTGGATGAGCTGGCGGCGTCGGCCTCGTCGGCGGTGACGTCCGACAGCACCGGGGCGGACACCGTTCTGCCCACCCTTCCGGCGCTGCTGCCCCAGAAGGCAGAGCCCCGCCTGCCGGAGCCGGACGCCGAGGACGCCGCCGCCGTGCAGGTGCACTTCGGCACCCAGAGCACCACAGCCTTTGCTTACAGCGCCGAAAGCGGCACCTACGGCATGCTGCACGCCGACGGCACCGCCCAGCTGGACGCCAACACCGGCACCCAGGCCCAGTTCGACAACCTGCTCATCCTGTTCAGCTCGTCCACCCTGCGGGACGACGGGCGCACGCTGGATTACGACCTGACCCTTGGCGGCGGCGTGTGGCTCAACGGCGGCCGCCTGTGGCACATCACCTGGACCCAAGGCACCGACTCCACCTTTTTGTTCTACGACTCCGACGGCCGGCAGCTGAGCCTTTGCACCGGCCGCAGCTATCTGGCACTGGTATCCAGCGTCACCGGCGAAGAACTGGCTGTGCAGAGCTCGGCCGGGGAAGAACTGCTGGCACACGCCGCCGCATAACAACGCAAAAAGCCATCTGCGACTTCACCCGTCACAGATGGCTTTTCTTATGTTTTGCGTTCTTTCCGCCCGGGTGTAGGGAACACATTCATGCGTTTCGCTCCCTGCAGAAAACCGGCTGCCTGAGAGGGTCCCTTTTACAGGTCCACCACGCTGCCCACCTCGGCGGGGCAGGAGGGCACAGCGCCCAGAGCCACCTCGTCGGTGCCGCGGTGCACCGTGAAGGTCTCGCTGCGGCCTGCGGCAAAGTCCGGGTGCCAGGTCAGCTCCAGCGTCTGCCAGTTTTCCGGCACGGCGCAGAAGCAGTGCACCAGCGCGCCCCTGCCTGCGGCAAGGTTCAGGGTGAACACCGAAGCGTCTGCCGCGTTCTCGCCGTAGAGCGGGGCGGCAAAGCTGCCGCAGCGCACGGCGGTGCCGTCGCACACAGCAGAAAAGCCGGTGCCCATGCCGTACAGGTCCGCCAGGGTGCGCACCTCACGGCTCTGCAGGTAGCTGGCGTCCACCGGCAGGGAGGAAGCCGAAAGGTTCTCCACCGAGAGGTACACCAGCACATTGCCCATTTCCGGCGCAGGGGCATAGCCCAGCAGCTCCACAGCGGCCTTGCCGTCCAGCAGGGCAGGCTCGCCCGCAAGACGCGGCTGCTGCGCCGCAGCGGAAACACCGGTGAGCAGGGCAGCGGCAAGGCTGACCGCACCGGAACCGGCACATTTCAGGAATGACCGGCGGGAAATGGACTGGGACATGGGGCTTCCTCCTCAAAAATCGTTCCTTTATACAATAAAGGATTGCGCGGGTTCTGTCAAGGGATGGGCCGGGATTGTAACCGAATCCTTACTCAAAGGCCTCGTTTTCCTCGGTCTCGGCCTGGCCGCGCAGGGTATCGGCGTAGCCGAAGGGCACGATGTCGATGGCCTCCACCAGACGGTCGCGCATCCACAGCTGCACATCGGTCTGCACGGTGTAGCCGCAGCCGGGGTCGGCCATCCACTGCTCGGGGCGGCGGGTGGGCACGGCACGCTGGCTGAGCATGCTCATGATGACGCCGCCGTGGGTCACGCAGGCGGCCTCGGTCACATCCATGCGGATCATATACTCGAACAGCTTCATCAGGCTTTCGGCGCAGCGGGCGTGGAACTGGTCGGTGGGCTCGGCCCCCTCGGGCACATAGCCGGAGCCGGGGGTGATCCACTTTTTGAAGTCCTCGTCGTGCACCAGTTCCTTCACGGGCTTGTTCTCAAACTTGCCGAAGCCCGCCTCCCGCAGGTCGTGGACGGTGAAGGTGTGCTTTGCGTCCGGGAACAGGATGTTCGCCGTTTCCACCGCGCGCAGCAGGGGAGAGGAGAACACGGTGTCCACCTGCGGGTATTCAAACCGCTCCTTCAGCTCGGCCAGCTGGGCACGGCCCTCGTCGCACAGCGGCAGGTCGGTGCCGCTGCCGATGTAAAGGCCCTGCAGGTTGCCGGCGGTCATGCCGTGGCGGATGAGATGAAGCTTAAAGGTTTTCATGAAAACACCTCGTATCGTTTGGGGATAAGCCCGCCCGGCAAACTGCGGACAGGCGCTGAATTTTTATTATAGCACAAAAAGAAGGTTTTGAAAACCGGGGTCAGTCGTAGTAGTTGATCTGGACTGTGCTGGGGAAGGCATTCGACGCCACATTACAGTTCTTGCTGATGGTGACGGATTTTAAAGAAGTGCATTCCAAAAATGCTTCTTCCTCAATTTTCTTCACACTTCTGGGGATCGTGATGTTATTCAGTTTTTCACAGCCCCAGAATGCTCTGTGCCAGATTTCTTCCACGCCTTCCTCAAGCGTGACCGTTGTCAGATTGTCATTATAAGCAGCCAAATAACTGTCAACCACTTTTACCCCGTGCGGGACCGTGAGTTCCTTGATTGCCGTAAAGCTCACCGCGCTGGATTCAAATTTTGAAAGTCCAGACGGGAGCTCAAGCGAGGGCAATGTCCAACAGGAATCAAATGCATCATAGCCTATACTGGTAACGCTGTTCGGGATGTTAATCTTCTCCAAATCGTAGCACCCAGTAAAAGCCCCGTCTCCTATACTTGTGATTCCTTCTGCAAGCTCTGCCGAGACCAGTGATTCACAATCTGAAAATGCATCATTTCCAATCGAGGTGATTCCGTCTTCAACGACCAGCTTTTTGACGCTTGCACTATGTGAATCATGCCAAGGCGCACCCGTGGTAACAATTTTTGTTGTTTCGTTATAGTTCCAGTTGTAATCCTGCATCGCGCCGGTGCCCTTGATGTACAGGGTTCCGTCCTTGTACAATTCCCAGGTTGCGTTTTTTCCGCAGGAGCCGGAGTCGATCAGGTCTGCCGCATTCTGGGATGTGCTGGCTGTTGTCGAACTGGATGTTTTACTGGACGCCGCCGTGCTGGCTGCTTTACTGGATGCGGCACTGGACACCGAACTGCTGGAAACGCTTACGCTGCTGGCCGCCACCGGGAGCTGGCTGTTTCCCCGCCCGGCCAGGGCAAAACCGCCCACGGCCACCACGGCGGCAACGGCCACGCCGCCGATCGCCAGCGGCAGCCTGCTGCCCTTCTTCTGGGGTGCCGCAGGGGCTGCAGGGGTCTCCTGCTGCTGGGCTGCCTGCGCCGCAGCGGCCTGTTCGGCTTCCGCCTTGCGGGCGGCTTCCTCGGCGGCGGCCTGCTCGGCCGCGCGCTTCTCGGCGCGGATGCGGGCCAGCTCCGCTTCCTTTTCTTCAGCGGCCTTGCGGCGGGCGGCTTCCTCCGCTTCCCGCTTGGCCTGCTGCTCCTGACGGCGCTTTTCGGCCTGGGCTTCGAACAGGAAGGTGGTCTTGTCGCTCTCCTGCACGTTCTGCACCGACTGCACCGGCGTCGGCACGGCCACGCGCTCGGTGTGGTCCTCCGCCGGGGTCTGCACCGGCACTGCGCCGGGCATCAGCCGCACGGTGCTGTCGTCGGCCGGGGCGGCGGGCTGGGCCGTTTCCACCCGCACGGTCTGGTCCGCTGCGGGCTCCTGCGGCACGGCAGGTGCTGCCGGTTCTGCCGCCGGGGCAGGCTGCGGCATCGGTTTCAGGGTGAGGTCCAGCGCGTCGGCTTCCTCTTTGCTCAGGCCGGAAAGCTCCCGCAGGGAGAACTGCTGTTCCAGCGGGGCGTCATCCCTTGCGTTTTTCAGGCATTCCGGCAGGTCTTTCTCCGCTTTGGCGGGTTTCTCGCTGTCGGCGTGCGCCTTTCCCCACACTGGGCGCTCCGTCTCTCCGTTGGGGTCATTTTCCTCCGGGGCGGCCGCGCCGCTGGTGCTGGGCACGGGCACGGTGTCACCCTCCGGGTAGATCATCTTCGCCTCGCCCTCGGTGTAGCGGATGGCTTCCAGCGCCTGCCGCATCACGGTGGGGCTGTCGTAGCGCTGGGCCGGGTCCGGTGCGCAGGCTTTGAGCACGATCTCGGCCAGACGGCCCTCGGCGTTGGCCGGGGGCGGCAGGGCCGCGCCGGAAAGCCGCTGGGCCTGGGCCCGTTCCCGGCTGGACGGGGTGATGGGCTGGGGGTAGGGCGGGTAAAGCGGCATCCGGTTGTTGTTCAGCAGCTGGTACATCACAAGGCCCAGCGAGTAAATGTCCACATTGCTGGTGTACTTTTCACCCCGGAAGACCTCCGGGGCCATATAGTTCACGGTGCCCGCACGGGTGGAAGCGCCGGTGGACGCGCTGGCGATGCGCGCCACGCCGAAATCGCCCAGCTTGAAATCTTCCGTCTCGGAGATAAAGATGTTGGCGGGCTTGATGTCGCGGTGGATGATGTTGTACCGCTGGCAAATTTCCAGCGCCTTGCACAGGTCCATGCCCAGCTGGATGACCTCGCGGCGGGTGAAGGTGTGGTTCTCCTTCAAGTAGCTGGTGATGGGGGTGAGCAGCTCCATGCGGATGAGGATGTCCCAGCCCACGCCGTCTTCGTGGGGGAACATCTTGTGGTCCTCGTAGCTCACGATGTTGCTGTGCCCTTTCAGCTTGCTCATCAGGGCGATCTCCCGGTTCAGCTCCTTGACGTAATCCCGGAAGTAGGTGGATGCGCCGTTCATGTCCATGCCGTCGGCCAGGATCTCGTCCAGCTCCCCCTGGCTGGACGGGATGGTCACGGCCTTGAGCGCACCGGTGTACACGGTGTCGAATTCATCCCGGCGTTCGATCTCGAACACCCTGCCGTAGCTGCCCGCGCCGATGAAGCGCTTGATGCGCCACTCGCCGAAGAACGGCTCATACCGCTTGTAATACTCGTTTTCCATGCTGATCCCTCGTCTTATTTTTCTGCCTGCAGCGCTGTTTTTGGCCAAAATTCCCGGCAAACGACTGCAGACCGTGCCAAAGCGCCGAATTTTTTTGGTTTTCCCGCAAATCGCGCGCCACAAAATGTATGCGCTGATGCTTTCAGTTTAGCATAGATATGGTATCCGGTGCAATGGTTTTGACAAAAATGACGAAATTTGATGAAAAATATCGTCATTTTTCTTGCTTTACAAGTCGTTTTCCGCTGTGTATAATCAACCTGTTGTAAACCAAAAATCAGGATGTCCCCCAACCATCCGACGCATTGAGGAGTCAGTATCATGGAATTCAACCGTATCATCAAGCTGCTGCGCAAAGAGCGCGGCATCACCCAGAAGCAGGCCGCCGAAGACCTGGGCGTCTCGCAGGCGCTGCTGTCCCACTATGAAAAAGGCATCCGCGAGTGCGGCCTGGACTTCGTGGTGCGGGTGGCCGATTATTATAATGTTTCCTGCGATTACCTGCTGGGCCGCAGTGCCGAGCGCAACGGCATGATGCTTTCGGCCGAAGATATCCCGAACCCGGATAAGATGAAGGATAACGTCTACCACGGCAGCGTGCTGCCCACCATGAACAAAAAGCTGATCTCCAACAGCCTGAACGTGCTGTACGCCAAGATCGGCCAGTGCCACAGCAAGGCCCTGACCACCGAGGTGAGCTCCTACCTGATGATGGCGGTGGCCAAGATGTTCCGCCACCTCTACTCGGCCGAGCCCCACAACGCCGCCAGCATGTTCAGCATCGACGCCTACCGCTGGCGCGGCTATTCCGACGCCGTGATGCGCATGTCTGAGGCCAATGTGGAAGCGCTGCTGGCCGGGCAGGACGTGAACGGCGGCGAGGGCGTGAAGGACCCCGCCTGCCTTGCCATGACCACCGAAAGCCTGACCCGGGAGTTCCCGCTGTACACCCCCAGCCTGTTGAATCTGGTCAAGACCAGCGAGACCCACGTCAAGGGCATCTCGCCGGAAGGGTGATATTCCTGTGAAAAACAGGTGATTTTTCGCCCAAAAGGCTTGCACTTTTGTGCCGGAAAGGGTATAAACAGAATAGTAGATTCTGGAAAGCTGGCTTTCCGCACGTTTTAAGGAGGATTTATTATGTCCAACTGCATTTCCCGCCGCGCTTTTCTGAAGGGTGCCGGTGCTTCTGTGGTGGCTCTGGGCGCATCCGGCATGCTGGCCGGCTGCAAGCAGAACGGCAGCTCCACCGTCGTTTCCGTCAAGGTCGGCGATAAGGTCAGCAACTGGAACGGTCTGGGTGTTCAGCTCTCCAGCCTGTTCGGCGTTGACACCGCTCCCCAGCAGGAGGGTTATGAATATCTGGCAGTTCTGGTCACCGTGGTGAACCGCACCAAGGATCAGACCTTCACCATCGGCGCACAGAATGTGGACGCCATCGACGCCGCCTACCCGGTGCCCCCGGCAAGCAATGTGGACGCAAACTTCCACGCACTGGCTGCCGACACCACCGACTTCGTGGCTTCCTGCGACGGCCAGACCGTCGAGTGCACCGCCACCATCTCGCTGTACAACCAGAACTCCCAGAGCTTCTCGGACTCCACCACCCTGCCCCCGCAGGGCAGCGGCTATGTCCAGATGCTGCTGATGGTGCCCAAGGGCTGGAAAGAGCTGGAAGTTACTTACATGCCCACCTTCGTGGCCGACAAGACCCTCACCTTTACCATGAAGGCCGCCGACGTCACCCGCGCCTGATGCCCCGCAAGCGGGACGAAATTTCGTCCAAAACCCGCGCAGCATCCTGTTTTTTGCAGAATTTATTTTTGCAAAAGGCATTGACATTTCCACCGGTTTCGCCTATTTTATAAGTAAACGCCGCAAGGCTTTTTGAATGTATCTGCCTTTAAAGGAGGAACGATCATGTCTTACACTTTCTCCCGTCGTGATTTTATGAAATACACTGCCCTCACCGCAGTGGCCGTGGCAGGTGCCGGTATGTTCACCGGCTGCAGCGGCAACCCGAACCAGCCCACTGCCGTGTTTAACAACGCAGATGCCTCTGTGACCTTTGGCGGCACCTCTGGCGGCTTCCTGGGTATCGGCGCTTCCCATGACAAGCACACCCTGCTGGCAGATGGTACTTCTTACAAGGACGGCACGCTGAAGTGCGCTTTTGCACATACCCCCGTCACGGAAGGCACCAGCTGCACTGCAGAATATTACCGCGTGCGCATCGACACTGCAGAAGGCACGACTTATTGCGTCAACGGCGTCAATGGTGTGACGATTCTGGCTTCTAATCCCGCTTCTCCGATTCAAATCACCAAAGACGTTACCCTGCCTCTCAAGAATACTCTGACCATTACCGGTCTGAATCTTGACGGTGCAACCGCTGTGTATGTCCAGTACTTCCCCCGTCACAATGCCCTGCGCAATGATACCGACTCTTACTCCGATGTCTTTGCCACTTGGAACATCACCAGCCTTTTCAATCTGTAATTTTCCAAAAGCATGCAAGGCCCGCACCTTTTACAGGTGCGGGCCTTTTTGTATCCCAGTTTTTGGCACTCTGCCGCAAACAGAGCAAAGTTTTTTAGTTGTTTTGTGCCTTGTGCACAGTGGTGTTTTCCGGTACAATAGGGTTATCAGATCGTACAGGTGCATCGCGGCAGAGCAGTCGCCGCGATGTTTTGTATTTTGAGGGAACCCCCGAAAACGCTGTAAAGGAGTGCTGTTTCGATGATCAACATGGTAAAGCTTCCCACCAAGAAAAGCAACTTGTTCCTGCGCGTGGCAAAGGGTCATTTTGCCACCAGCCACAGCCATATCAATTATTACATCGACGTCACCACCCAAAAGGCCCGCCTTTCCGAGGCAAAGGCCGTGGCAAAAGAACTGGTGGCGGCTTACCAGCACAACACCATCGTGGACACCGTGCTCTGTCTGGACGGCACCCAGGTCATCGGCACCTGCCTGGCCAACGAGCTGACGAAGGACGGCTTTGCCAACATGAACGCCCACCAGACCATCTACGTCGTCACCCCGGAGTACACCACCGGCAGCCAGATCATCCTGCGCGACAACCTGGCCCCCATGGTGAAGGGCAAGCATGTGCTCATTCTGGCGGCTTCCATCACCACCGGCTACACCGTGCAGGCCGCTGTGCAGGCCGTGGATTACTACGGCGGCACCGTGGCGGGCCTTTCGGCCATTTTCGCCACCACCCACGAGTGCATGGGCTACCCGGTCACCTCCATTTTCGACCCCGCCAGCCTGCCGGATTATTCCAGCTACGACAGCCGCGAGTGCCCCATGTGCAAGGCCGGCCAGCACATCGATGCGCTGGTGAACAGCTTCGGCTATTCGGCGCTGTAACGCAAAAAGAGCTGTCAAATCGCATAAATACACCCTTGACAGCCCCGTTTGAAATGATTATACTGTAAATAGAAAGGCGCTGGCCTGCAAACGGCTCGCCCCTTACTGAATTAAGTCAAGAAAAATGACCGTTCAAGTTGGTAGCTGTGGCGGTCATTTTTTCTTGCGTTTATCGTCATGAGAAACAGTCCATGTAATCTGAAACGTCACGTAGATTGCCCCGCCGAGAAGCGAAAGCAACAGCACGACCTGTTCAAACGTCATGGTGCATCCCCCCTTTCCGCCCTCAAGCGTCCGGGAGAACACGATTCAAGAAAAATCGCCTTGCCCGGCGCACTCAGGTGCCGGTAAGGAGTAGCCGCCTGCGTTTGTGGCACAGCGCCCCGCCGCCGAAGCGGCAGTTTTATGATATCATACTTTCCGGCAAAATACAACAAGGCCTTGCAGTTTTTGGTCACGCTGCAAGGCCTTGTTTTTACTTCTTTTTCGGGAACACGAACGGCTCGTGCAGGTACACCAGCACCAGATACAGCGCCATGAAGCACCAGATAATGGGCTCGCACAAGATGACCGCATTGTATTGGAACCTCGGGATAAGTACCAGCACAAAGATCACCTTGCCCACCAGCTCGATCACGCTGGAGAACAGCGGCAGCACCTTCTGGCC
>ERZ1034901.2759-NODE-2759-length-10872-cov-4.979107_pt1 | contig 10872 bp, 9 predicted proteins | sample MGYA00520628_ERZ1034901 | MGnify/ENA primary metagenome ERZ1034901 (study PRJEB33766, sample SAMN09781783) | gut metagenome | biome: gut microbiome | host: Homo sapiens | place: Madagascar | study: EMG produced TPA metagenomics assembly of the PRJNA485056 data... | reverse complement strand
ACACAAAGTATCAGAGCGGACCCTACAACCACGACCGCACCCAGAACATCGGCGACCACATAGCCGGCATGGACGACTATTACAACCACAGCATCTACACCGGCTGGCAGCACTGGGGACAGGTGATAGGCAACCCGCTCTACCGCTCGCCGATATACAACACCGACAACAGCATCGACGTGCGCAACAACCGCTTCTATGCCGTACACCTCGGCGTGGAAGGCTCGCCTACGGAGCGCCTCGACTACCGCGTGCTCACCACCTATCAGAAAGGTTGGGGCACATACAACAACCCGTTCACTAAGGCGTACAAAGACTTCAGTTTCCTCGTCGAAGCGAAGTACAAGTTCAACCACAATTGGACGGTGATAGGCGGCTACGCGATGGACTTCGGCAGCGAGAAAATGTACGGACACAACGCAGGATTCCAGCTCACTGTGACAAAGAGCGGACTGCTCACGAAAAAGAAGTAGAGCAAATCTCACCCAATCACCATCTCAACACCACACCCCCACCACCCCATCACCATCTCACTATCTCAACACCACAACATCACAACACCACACAAATGACAGCAAAACGACTATTCAACACGATATTGGCTACAATCGCCCTCACCACCCTCGCCTCCTGCGAGATAGAGACCAGCGACAACGGCGATTTCGACGGCTTTTGGCACTTAGAACGCGTAGACACACTGGCCACGGGTGGCACTCTCGACCTCTCGAAGAAGCGCGTGTTCTGGGGCGTGCAGTACAAGCTCATCAGCGTGCGCGACGTCGACAAGGACAAACAGCACGGCTACTATCTGCGCTTCAAGCAGACGAGCGACAAGATCGTAACGCACACGCCCTACAAGGACAACTGGCACCAGGACAAGGGCGACAACGGCGGCGACCACCCCATCGACGACCCGAAGCTACTGGCTCCCTACGGCATAAACAACCTTGAGGAGGAGTTCGTAAAGGAGAAACTCGACGGCGGACAGATGATACTGCGCTCGAAGACGCTGCGCTTGAAGTTCAAGCGTTTCTAAACACTACACAGAGGTAAACCCAGAACTACAACATAACGAATAAAGCCATAGATTTAGAGACCCTAAACCTATGGCTTTATTCATTTATACCTATTAATACGCGATTGAACATCGCTATCTGTTTCATCTTTTTGCTCACGCTATCCGACCGTTCGCGTCCGCCGTCCGATCAGATTCCGTACGCCACCCAATCAGATTCCGTCCGCCGTCCAATCAGATTCCGTACGCCGTCCAATCAGATTCCGTACGCCACCCGATTGGATTCCGTCCACCGCACGACCATTAACCGCGTACAGCTTCGGCACGCTTTATGAAGCTGTTGACGACAATATTAAACAGAACGAACGCCAATATATCTATCGCAACAATATAAGTAATGGCCATGTACTGGTAAAGCACTACGTTCAGCACAACGAAAGCCAACTGCAAGCCGAGAATCGAGGCAAGAGCATAATGCTGGGATAGTCCGCAGCGCAGAAGTTTGTGGTGGATGTGGCGTTTGTCGGCCTTGAAAAGTGGCTGTCCAACCCACAGACGTGACAACATAACACGTACAACATCGAAGCAAGGCACAATGAGCAACGTATAAGACAAAAGCAGACTGTCGCTACGATAGGTCATAACCTTACTATTATCCATAGCAAACTTAACGAACAAGAAGCCTAACACGAACCCCAGTGTCAGACTACCGGAATCGCCCATAAATATCTTTCTATTAGATTCTGGTTTGCAAAAAATATTGAAATACAAATAAGCTACCAGCACTCCTATCAAACCAGAAATAAGCACACAATATGTCCACACTCCCTCGCGCATAAAGCATAAAAGGAAACCGAATAGAGACATAAGAGCTAATCCTCCGGCCAATCCATCAATACCGTCAATCAAATTAAGTGCATTGTCAATGTAAACTATAACAAACACTGTCAACGGCGCACCAATATAAAAGGGTACGTCCCAAATACCTAAAAATCCATACAGATTATTTATGTATAAACCAGACAGTGGAAGCAACAAAGCCGATAAAGTCTGCGCAAGAAACTTCACCTTAGGTCCTAAACCTATCAGGTCATCGACGACACCTACAGAATAGATTATGAATATGCTAACAATGAAAGCGCATGACCATAATCCGATAGTAACTTCCATACCACCCAAAACACGCGACAATACAAATAACGAGACAATGAATGCAAACAACATACTTGGCAGAAAGGCAATTCCGCCAAGACGAGGTATCATCATGCGATGCACTTTGCGAGTGTCTGGCAAATCATATAATTTGCGCTTCCTACAAAACTTTATTATAACAGGAATCAAGACAGCTCCTGAAATAAGGCTTATGATGAAAGCAAAAATTACATAATATATATATACATTCATATCTAAAATAAGTTATTTGAATAGTTTCTCGACTACACTGAACATGCGCATAGCCAACTTGCTACGATCAAAATCGTCTGCCAAACGCTTACAATTTCGCTTACACTCATCATACACCGATGGTGTCAGCAAATAACGCAGTTTGGCTGCGAAATCGTCATAGTTCTCAGGCTCAAAGCATACGCCAGCACCATACGATTCTATTATATCTTTGGCTTCACCTTCTACACCCATAAGGATAGGCTTGCCCATTCCTGCATTTTCAAACATTTTAGACGGAATCACGGTTGTAAACAACGGCGACTTCTTCAGATTTATAAGACAGACGTCAAGAATAGAGATGTAACGCGCCACCTCATTCTTCATTACCGGATCGAGCATTGTCACATTCGTACATCCCAGTTCTTCCTTCTGCCTGAGAAGCTGTTCCTTCATAGCTCCACCGCCAATCAGAAGGAAATGCAGGCTACTATCACCCTCAAGACGATGAGCCGCCTCAAGAATAAAGTCGAGCTTGTGCGCCATACCATGTGTACCGATATAGCCGATGATTGTCTTGCCCTCAAGATGCAGCTGCTTTATCAGCGCTTCGTCTTTAGGCACAGGTTGGAACAAGTCCTTATTGACACCATTCTTAACCACTGATATTTTCTCAGCAGCAATGCCACGCTCAACAAGCTTTCTCTTGAAAGAGTCGGTAACAACAACTATATGTTTTGCAGACTTATAACAACGCTTCTCCTGCCACTCAAAATAGCGTATGAAAAGGTTGTCCTTCATCGCTCCAACCGTCTTTATACTCTCCGGCCAAAGGTCGCGCACCTCCATAATCCATGGCTTGCGCTTCCATTTGGAAAGCACACGACCTGCCAAAGCCGTGAAAAACTGCGGCGACGTAGCAATTATAACGTCAGTACTTACGAAAAGTCCTGCGATGAAGGCCGACACCGAATAGCTGATGTAGTCAAGAGTACGCTTCAAGAATCCCTTGTTAGGTACGATATACGTCCAAACGCGTATCACCTTGATGCCATCAACAACCTCCTTCTGATAGAGTTTGTTCTTATAGCCTTCGTACACCTTACCTTGTGGAAAGTTTGGTGCACACGTTATGACTGTGACATCCGCCCCAGCTTTCACCCACTCCTTGCAATGCTCATAAGTTCTTGATGCCGGAGCATTTACTTCAGGTGGGAAGTTATCTGTTAAAAATAATATTCGCATTACTTCTTGAAAATTCCACAAAAATCAAGTATCACTTTATCGTCCTTCCACTCCAACTCCTTGAACTGGTTGTGCGCAGTAAGGAAGACAACGATATCTGCCTTGTCATAAGCCTCCTTGTAATCAGAGAGCTTGAACACTGGGTGCTCTGTAATATTAGGCTCGACAATAAGCACTTCTGCGTTATAACAATCTTGCATGATTTTGGTTGCGATGTACTTTGCCGGACTCTCACGCAAATCGTCAATATTCGGTTTGAACGCAAGTCCCATCATAGCAACTACCGGTTGGCGCTTGTTATCCAACTCGAACTTCAGAATCGCATTCTTTGTCTTTTCGGCGCACCAAAACGCTTTGTAGTTGTTCACTTCACGCGCTGTTGCAATCATCTTCGACTCTGCCGGAAACTCCGCAGAAATGAAATACGGATCAATAGCAATACAGTGACCTCCTACTCCACAGCCAGGCTGAAGAATATTAACACGCGGATGCTTGTTAGCCAGATTGATGAGTTCCCAAACATTAATGCCAGCCTTGTCACAGATTATAGAAAGCTCGTTGGCGAAAGCTATCTGCGAATCGCGACTCGAATTCTCTGTAAGCTTACACAACTCGGCTGTCTTGCAGTTTGTTGCATGCAAATCGCCCTGCACAAACTGCGCATAGAACTCCTGCGCCTTCTTGGTAGAAGCCTCATTCATACCACCAATCACACGATCGTTATGCACCAACTCGTATATAACATTGCCTGGTAATACGCGTTCTGGACAATAGGCAATATATATATTATCCTTAAGCTCCGGACGCTCATCAAAGATAATCTTGGTCATCTTCTCCGTTGTGCCGACAGGAGAAGTCGACTCTATCACGAAAAGATTGCCCGGTTCAAGATAGGGCAATACCATACGTGTAGCAGACTCTACATACGAAATGTCAGGTTCGTGGTTGCCGCCACGGAACGGTGTAGGCACAACAATAAAGAACGCATCGCTCTTCTCTGGCTGTGTAGTAGCACGCAGCTGCCCTGCATCAACAACTTCCTTGAGCAAAGCTTCAAGTCCTGGCTCAATGATATGCAAATGTCCAGCATTAGTCTGCTCGACAACATTTTTATTTATATCGACACCTGTTACCTGCACGCCGTGCTTAGCAGCGATAATGGCAGTTGGCAATCCAATGTAGCCAAGGCCCATAAAACATGCTTTCATATTATATTGTTTTTATGATTTTATATTCAAGAATAATTATCTTATAAAGTCTATGATACGTCCACAAGCCTTTCCGTCACCATACGGATTTACAGCATGACTCATGCGCTCGTAAGCCTCACGATTGTTGAGAAGCAGCGACACGTTGTCGACAATAGCGTTATAGTCTGTACCGACAAGTTTCACAGTGCCTGCCTCAAGAGCCTCAGGACGCTCCGTTGTATCACGCATCACAAGAACAGGCTTGCCAAGTCCAGGAGCTTCCTCCTGAATGCCACCACTGTCAGTCAGCACAATGTCTGACTTTTCCATGAGGAAGATAAACATAAGGTATTCAAGTGGCTCTATGAAGAACATATTGCCCAAGTTGCCCAAATCCTCTCCAAAAGCCTCATGTATAGGACGACGCACATTCGGATTGAGATGCATCGGATAGACGAAATCAACATCAGGATACTTCTCGGAAAGAGTCTTTAAAGCATTACATATATTATGAAATCCCTCACCAAAATTCTCACGGCGATGTCCTGTAATAAGTATCAAACGGCGACCACTTGCCAAACGACTGACATCATAACCTTTCGTTACGAGTTCTTTTGCAAGATTCACATTTAGGTTTTTGTCATTATTAATCTTATTGGTAACCCAGTGAAGGGCGTCGATTACAGTATTGCCAGTAACCACAATCTTGCTGTCACTAACATTCTCACGCAAAAGATTCTCGCGACTCAACTTCGTAGGCGAAAGGTTATATGTAGCAATGCGTCCAGTAATAAGTCGATTCATCTCCTCAGGCCACGGGCTGTATATATTGCCTGTACGTAGTCCTGCCTCAACATGCGCTACCGGTATCTGATGGTAGAAAGCAGCAAGAGCGGCTGCAGTACTGGTAGTAGTATCGCCATGCACAAACAAAATGTCCGGCACACACGTCTTAAAAACATCACGCATGCCAAGCAGTACACGCGACGTTACGTCATATAAGTCCTGTCCCTGCTTCATAATATTCAAGTCGAAGTCGGGCTTTATATCGAAAAGCGAGAGAACCTGATCGAGCATTTCACGATGCTGACCGGTAACACACACTATAGTTTCGAATTCGTCTTTACGTGCCTGAAACGCCTTAACCAAAGGTGCCATCTTAATAGCCTCCGGACGAGTTCCAAACACAAGCATTATCTTTTTCATAATAATATATCCTTATTTTATAAACTTATAGACTAGCAACTTATTGTAGCCTTGTGGTTCTGACATCTCTTTTTTTACTTATTTTAACTCAATTTAAATGAATAAAATTAGAAACTAATATATATTGCAAAGGTAGTAATTTAATTTGACAATATCTTTCTTTTTTAATTTTACACAACAAAACTTTTCATTATCCCTTTTTGTTTGCAAGAACAATACAAACCATAGTAATAATTATAAAAAATAAAAAAACAGACCTTATCAAATAATATTTTGGTCATTACAAGCAAAATCATTATTTTTGCAAAAAAATACTAACGAACCATCCAATTAAATAAAACTGGATGATAATACGAAATAATAATGACAGCCATAATTATTTTAAATTGGAACGGATATAAAGATACAATAGAATGTCTCGATTCTTTATTAAATTGTCAAAACGATTTTTTTATAGTTGTAGTAGACAATGGTTCGGACAATAATTCTGTTGAATTCATTAAAAAGCATTTGGAAGAACATAATACATCAGTAGACTTCGTCAAATATGGTGACACATTAAATTATATACCACGAAATCATCAAGTCATAATATATCCAACAAACCGAAATTTAGGCTTTGCAAGAGGAAACAATGAAGCCTTAAGAATGCTATCTAAGTTAGATATAAGCAACTATTTGTTATTAAACAACGACACTATTGTAGAAGAACATTTCTTGGACAAATTATTATCCTTCCAAGAAACGCATCCACAATACGAAGTCTTAACTCCGCTAATTTGTTTCGAATCAAATAGAAACATTATTTGGAATGCTGGAGGAAAACTGTTTTGTGGACTCAGAAAGTACTATTATGATAACAAACATCGCTCATGCGTAAAAGAACACCTCTATAAGGACATAACGTTTATAACGGGATGTGCACTTTTCTTCACCCCATCGATATTGCGTAAAGATGGAGGTATCTTCATTGAAGATTTCTTCTTCGGAGAAGAAGATTTTAACTTCAGCCTAACAATGAAGAAAAACAAACGCAAAATGGCATGCGTTGTAAACTCACTCATCTACCACAAAGTGGGAGCCTCAACGGCACAAAAATTCATTAAAGGCAAATTGTATATACACTATTTAAACCGGTTTATAGACATTAAGAGAAACTATTCTTTCGTGTTCTACACACTTTGGAAATACATTAATGCTTTATATATAATTACGTTGTTAACTAAAAAAGGTTGTAGTTTTACAGAATCAATGACTTTTATTAAAAACGTCATCAGCAATGCAAAACATAAGAACAAGGTAACACACGATGACTTTATCAAAGCAATAGAGAATATAAAATAAAAGGTTTCAGATAAAAATATATAACTTTAGTGTCTCATAAAAAATGGAGACACTAAAGTTATATACCCTACCCTAATCTTTCAAGCACTAAATCAGAAGGCTTAAGATGATAATATTCCATAACTTGCTCAATCTGAACATCATTGTATGATTTCTTAACGTTTACAGCAGAAAGGTTACTATCCTTATGTGTCAACTGATAAAACACATCTAATGGTATCATTGAAAAATGGTTGTTTTTAAGAACCATGGTTGGTGTGCCATTTAAAACGCCCATAAAGTACATCCAGACATCATCGGCTTTTGGACAAAGTATCTGAAATAGATTCCTATTGCATACATCTTTATACAAAAAGGACTTTTTATATAAACAACCACCTCCTGTCGTAGCAAATAGAGGACTTTCACAACTGTCACTTACAAGCTTATCCCAAGAAGAGTACGGCATCAAATCTCCATTATCTGAAAAAGTAGGCCTATGTGCAAGATGAGTATATATTCGCTCAGGATTTCTTTCATATTCAATCATCAACTTTTTTATAAAGTTTGAAGGATAATAGAAATCGTCATCCACGGTTATAATAATATCATCTGGATACGCCTCAAGCGTGGGTATGTGCTTTTTAAATGAATACAAATTCTCACAAAAGCGAATGGTTAACCCTTTGCCTCGTAATTGTTTCAAAACGTTAGGTATAGAACACTCATTCCATTCATCACGGTCAAGCCATAATACTACAACATCAGGTTTATAACTTTGCTTCAATAGTGAAATTATTGTATACGGCAGTGTTCTTGTTACCCTTTTGCCATAACTTGTCAAAGAAACTACAACCTTTTCTGATCGCTTTTCTGACGTATTGACACCACGAATAGATTTAAATGCTATAGGTGTTTTATTGTAGAACTTTATCATTTCTCCAATCAAGGATGAAATAACTATTAAAAATTTTTTCTTCAACTCACGCATGACGATAAATACAAAATAATTTTATAAAACAAAAAGCAAATAAAAGCAGCTCGGAGATACTCATAGCCCACGCTGCACTTTCAATGCCAAAAGTATTTACTGTACATAATAATATAATAATAGCAACAGTTCCCGACACGACTACCGCTCCTAAGAAGAAACGTTGTTTATCCATATTCACCAACCCTACAAAACCCAATAGATAGTTAAGGCAACCAAAAACTACTACTGGTAACATAATGTTAATTATGCCAGAAGACCCCGTGAAATCATGACCTACAACATAACCAACATAACCGGTTAAGAAATAGAGAGCCAAAGAAGCCACAACCAATAGTATGGTCAAAAATACGGCTATTTTGAACAGAGAGTACAAATCTTTCTTTCTATTAGCACTTTCTTTTATACGGTAACCAAAATGTGGATACAAAGCCTGCGATATCGGATTTATCAAAGACTGAAGAGCCTTTATGACTTTTTCAGCCAAGGCATATATACCAACTGCTGAACTACTAACAAAATAATTGAGTATTATTATGTTAAGATTTCTGTAAACAGACATACCTAAAGTGGAAAGGAATATAGAAAATCCATCTTTCAACTCTTCACGCACGACCGACCACTTGGGTATAAAGAGATGCAATTTGAACATTCGCTTTACCAAAACCATGCTAAAAAATGCAGAAGTAACACATCCTAAAGAATTCAACAGCAAGATATATTTAAAATCCTGCTGTCGGGTCACAATAGCAAAAACAAGCATGGTAAACAATAACTTGGCTATAGCATTTACAATAGTTACATACTTCATCTGCTCCAAGCCTTGGAACAACCAGGTAGGAATGAAAATATCACCATAAATCATTCCTATCGCTGTTAGAAACATAAACCATTCATATTCGTCCTTAAAGATGATATTTGAAAGCATTACAACTAATACAACAATAAAAGTTGCAACAATGAATCGTCCTGCAAAAACAGCATTCATTATTTGATTCACAACATATTTATCATCACGATTCTGTGAAATTTTCTTTGTAGCCGAGAATAGATAGCCATATGATGTGAATATATTTATGGTTTGTATTATCGCTAAAACAAAAGAATACTTTCCAAAATAAGATGTACCCAAGACATGTGTAAGATACGGAATTATCAGCAATGGAAGTCCTATATCCAAACCTTTCAGAATGGATAAGTAAGCAAAATTCTTTATGACTATATTATAATTACCGTTGAAAATCATTATCTTTTACTTTTTTATCAGATGAAACCACCTTTTTTCCAAAGAAATATGGAAGAAGCCATAAAAATAATAATATTTCATATGGCTTTAATAATGCAAAATAGTAATCAAACCACCCCATGAACAAAATAGCACAAAACCATGCATCAAGAGGAAGCAACAAACTACTTTGCCTTGCAATACGAAACGCTCTTATTGAATAAGCGATGGAGCTAAATAGCAATATCGTCAGACTCCCCCAAAAAGGACCGCCATATATATAAATAGTTCCCATAAAAGAACGTATATTGGTAAGCAGGCCCGGCCATGTCGTCATAAGATAATACGGGCTAACACCAGTGGACATTTGGTTACCCGTCATAAGATTATAAATATTTACAAAGGGTGTATACAGATAATCAGGATTGTAAGGTTCCAATATTCCACGCCCCATATCCATACTCAATCCAAGCACACCACTTGTCAAATAATGAGTGAAATTCCTAAATATAAAAAAGAACACCTTATCTGACATTTGTTCGTCTTTTGAAACAACAAGACTCAGATAATAACTCAGAAAGAAAAAGCCAGCTCCTAATAAGCAAACAGAACTTATTTTCTTAAAGTTCAATTTAAGTTTATTAGAAAAAACATTAACAAAAATACCTGCAAAAATAGGTATAAGCACCCAACCCTTTACCTGTGCGATAACTCCATATAAAACACATAACAATATGCCGAATATCAACCACCATCTTTTACGATTAATAAACTGGAAACAGAATATTTCCAATGCTATTACAATCACAAAGACGTGAGCCCAAGGACCAAACATTGACGTTTTATCCGCAAACTCGTCACTACCTACGGAAGCAGCGCTTTGCATTTCTCGCGCTGATTTTAGTATATACAGGCCATACAATATAAGAATTGACAATAATATCATAGTAAAGCTCCTTATATTCAAGTCATTCTTTATATTTAAGCACGAAAAGTCCACATCGTTAGGCATTAAAAATCTTATCAGTGCACTTGGTACGAAGAACACCAACAAGCCTATTTCCCAAAGCAAAAGGCTATCATAGCAGAACGGATAAAAAGAATTCACTTCAACGAATGCTATAGAAAACAAAGCAACCGCTGCAAAAGGGAGCATAAGCACATTCAATGGAGTATATAAAGTACCCCACATCTTTTTCTCTATTAAAGTTAAAGTAACAACTTCAAAGATAAAAGAAAGTAGAATTATGCAATTTACCATATAATAATAATTAATATAAACTCAATATTTCAT
>ERZ1034901.2752-NODE-2752-length-10897-cov-11.977403_pt1 | contig 10897 bp, 7 predicted proteins | sample MGYA00520628_ERZ1034901 | MGnify/ENA primary metagenome ERZ1034901 (study PRJEB33766, sample SAMN09781783) | gut metagenome | biome: gut microbiome | host: Homo sapiens | place: Madagascar | study: EMG produced TPA metagenomics assembly of the PRJNA485056 data... | reverse complement strand
TAATAAAAAAATGTTATAGCAGAATAAATATTTGTTTTTTTTAAAATAAAAGCGCTATATTTGCAATCTTCTCTCGTTTGTTTTTTATGTATATATTAACTGATAACTTATGATAAAGAAAACTATTGTAACTGGAATGGTAGCGCTCATGTCGTTGGCAGCAATGGCTTTGCCAGCTAAGCGCGGTTTGACAAACACTATCACTCTTAACGATGGCACCAAGGTTCAGGTGTCGCTGATAGGTGATGAGTTTATACACTATTGGCAAGATGCCTATGGCAATAAGTATGTGCCAACAGGCGAAGCTGGTATCTTTAAGCTTGCAGATGCTTCTGCAGTTTCTAATCTCACTACTCGGGCTTTGGCTCGCAAGGCTAAGGCTCATGCTCGTCGTGCTGCTCGTCGTAATCTTAGTAATGCTACCGATGTGTTTCAGGGCAAGAAAAAGGGTTTGGTGATATTGGTGGAATTTACTGATGTGAAGTTCAAGAATAGTGATTCTCAGACTCTATTTAACCGTATAGCAAACGAGGCGGGATATAACGAAGGCTACTTCCAAGGTTCGGTTAAGGATTATTTCCTTGCTCAAAGCCGTGGACAGTTTGAACTCGACTTCGATGTTGTTGGCCCGGTGAAGTTGGCTCACAACATGAAATACTATGGTGGCAATGACGAAAATGGCTACGACCTTCATCCTGAAGAGATGATTGTTGAGGCTTGCAAGGGCATTGACTCAAAAGTTGATTTCTCTAAATACGACTGGGATGGTGATGGCGAAGTAGACCAGGTGTACGTTATATATGCCGGCTATGGCGAAGCTGATACCGGTAAGGAAAATACTATTTGGCCACACGAATATCAGCTCTCAGGTGCATCTATGGCTTTGACTCTTGATGGAGTAAAGGTTGATACCTATGCTTGTAGCTCAGAGCTTAATGGCGCAGGCGAGGTTGGTGGTATCGGCACTATGTGCCATGAGTTCTCTCATTGTATGGGTATTCCTGATATGTATGATACTGGCTACTCTGGCAACTTTGGTATGGGACCTTTCGACCTTATGGACTATGGTGCATATAATAATGATGGATATCAGCCTTGCGGATATACAGCCTATGAGCGTATGATTTCTGGATGGCTTGAGCCTGTAGAAGTGCGCAAAGGAGCTGAACTATCAGTTACTGGTATGAAGGCACTTACAGAAGGTGGCGAGGCTTACAAACTTATTAATAGTGGCAACGAGGATGAATACTTCTTGGTAGAAAACCGCCAGTTCTCAGGTTGGGACGAGAGTCTGCCTCAAGGTGGTGTGCTTATCACTCATGTTGACTTCGACCAGACTGTATGGGATTATAATATGGTAAATACCACAGGTTATGATCCTGATTTGAATTTCACAAACCCTCATCAGCGCATGACAATATTCCATGCCGACAATGATGACGACGCTAAGTATTATAGTAAAACTCAGCAAAGCTACACCAAGACAACATACTTGGGCGACCCATATCCTTATAAGGGCAATGATAGCTTGACTAATTTATCACGTCCATCTAATGCTATATATACAAAAAATAGTGATGGCAAGAAATACATGGATGTAGCAATCCGCAATATCGCAGTAACAAGCGATGGTGTGGCTTCAATGGACTTTGGACCTAACTACTTCAATTCGTCTTCACCAAATACTCCTACTGGCGAAGTTATATTCTCTGAAACCTTTGATGCTTGTGCTGGTACAGGTGGTAATGATAATGCGTTTAGTGGAGCAGGAAGATTTGCTGACTCAGACTTTGAAACCGACAATGCTGGCTGGTATTCTGAAAGTCCTCATGGTGCTGATGGTTGTGCTCGTTTTGGTTCAAGCAAAAAGAAAGGTGAAGCTACAACTCCTGCTATCGAGATAGATGGTACAGCAACTCTTACGTTCCGTGCTGCTCCTTGGGGTAAAGATGATACACGTCTGTCTGTCTCAATAGATGGCGATGCTACAATTTCTCCTTCTTCATTCAATATGACTATGGATTCTTGGCAGACATTCACAGCTACCATCACAGGTTCAGACAATATAAAGATAAAGTTTACTCCTGGTAAGCGTTTCTTCCTCGACGATGTAATTGTTACAGCTGCTTCAACTGCAGTCAAAGGAATTGAGCAAAACTCTGTAAAGGTTCCTGTGGCAATATATTCTACTGATGGCACTTTGCGCCAGGCTCTTGGTGCAGGCATCAACATCGTTAAGTATTCTGATGGTATTGTAAAGAAGGTGTTAAGGTAGTAACTTACATTAAATGGCATAAAGAAATATTAATATAATAGGCAAACAAGCGAGTCAAAATTATTGGCTCGCTTGTTTTGTGTTTCCACTGAATTATAGTAATTTTGCAGCGGAATACAATAAACTTATAATAAAATAGTAATTATGGCAAAAAAAGCTCTTTTGATGATTCTCGATGGATGGGGAATCGGTCAGCATGGTAAAGGTGATGTTATCTATAACACTCCAACTCCTTATCTTGATTATCTTACAGCCGTTTCGGCTCACTCTTCACTCCAGACTTCTGGCGAAGATGTAGGTTTGCCTAGCGGTCAGATGGGTAACTCAGAGGTTGGTCACCTTAATATCGGTGCAGGTCGTATCGTATATCAGGACTTGGTGAAGATCAACAAGGCTTGCGAAAGCGGCGAAATCCTCAACAATAAGGAAGTGATAAAGGCTTACAGCTATGCTCGCGATAACGGTAAGAAGCTCCACTTGATGGGTCTTACTTCTACTGGTGGTGTACACTCTTCACTTAACCATCTCTTCAAGCTCATCGAGATTGGTAAGGAGTATGGTTTGACAGACAAGGTGTTCGTACATTGCTTCATGGACGGTCGTGATACCGACCCTAAGAGCGGTAAGGGCTTTATCGAGGATGTACAGAAGTGCTGCGACAACAATGGCGCACATATTGCAAGCATCATTGGTCGTTTCTATGCTATGGACCGTGATAAGCGTTGGAATCGTGTGAAGGAAGCTTACGACCTCTTGGTAAAGGGCGAAGGCAAGAAGTCTGCAGATATGGTACAGGCTATGCAGGAAAGCTACGACGAGGGCGTAACCGACGAGTTTATCAAGGCAATCAGCAATTCTAATGTAGACGGTACTATCGGTGAGGGCGATGTTGTTATCTTCATCAACTATCGTAACGACCGTGCTAAGGAGCTTACTCAGGTATTGACTCAGCAGGATATGCCAGAAGAGGGCATGAATACTATCCCTGGATTGCAGTATTTCTGCATGACTCCATATGATGCAAGCTTCAAGGGCGTAAATATCCTCTTCCCTAAGGAGAATGTTACTAACACTCTTGGTGAGTATCTTGCAGCTAATGGCAAGAAGCAGCTCCATACTGCAGAAACAGAGAAATATGCTCACGTTACATTCTTCTTGAATGGTGGTCGTGAGACTCCATACGAGGGCGAGGATCGTATCTTGGTACCTTCTCCAAAGGTTGCTACCTACGACTTGAAGCCAGAGATGTCTGCTTACGAGGTAAAGGATAAGCTCGTTGGTGCTATCAATACTCAGGAGTATGATTTCATCGTTGTAAACTTCGCTAATGGCGATATGGTTGGTCATACAGGTATCTACAATGCTATTGCTAAGGCTGTACATGCTGTTGACAACTGTGTTCGCGAAGTTATCGAGGCTGCTAAGGCTAACGACTACGAGGCTATCATCATCGCTGACCACGGTAACGCAGATAACGCTATCAACGAAGACGGCACACCAAACACCGCTCACTCTTTGAACCCTGTTCCATTCATCTACGTTACTGACAACAACTCAGCAACAGTTAAGGATGGTCGTTTGGCTGACGTTGCTCCTTCTATCCTCCATATCATGGGCTTGGAGCAGCCTGCAGAAATGACAGGCGAGAGCCTTATCGAAGACTAATAGTAGCTTCACCCCTCTACAAAATATTAAAAACCTCACTCCCAGCAATAATGCTAATTACTTCCTTCTCCCTTTTGGAGAGGGGCTGGGAGTGAGGCTTTCTTTCTTTTTTCTCCCTATGAACGTAGAAATAGAATCTTCATGGAAACAGCACCTTGGTGCAGAGTTTGATAAGCAATATTTCGTTAACCTTACTAATCTGGTGAGGGAAGAATACTTGCATTATCAATGTTTCCCTCCAGGCAACAAGATTTTTAATGCCTTCAACCTTTGTCCGTTTGACGATGTAAAGGTGGTGATAATAGGTCAAGATCCATATCATGAGCCTGGTCAGGCTATGGGATTGAGTTTCTCGGTGCCTGAAGGTGTTACTCCTCCTCCTTCGCTCATCAATATCTTCAAGGAGATAGAACTCGACCTTGGTAAACCTGCAGCTAAATCTGGCGACCTTACTCGTTGGGCTACACAGGGTGTGCTGTTGCTAAATGCTACACTTACTGTAAGAGCACATGTTGCCAATAGCCATCAGCGATTGGGATGGACTACATTCACCGATGCTGCCATAAAGGCATTGAGCGACAAGCGTGAACACTTGGTATTTATGCTTTGGGGCGGTTTTGCTCGTAGCAAGAAGTATCTAATAGACCAAAATAAGCATTTGGTACTTGAGAGCGTGCATCCTTCGCCTTTGTCAGCAAACAGAGGAGGATGGTTTGGCAATCATCAGTTCTCGCGTTGCAATGAGTATTTGGCGCAGAATGGAGAAAAGACTATAGAGTGGTAAAGACTTACAGAATATGCAAGAATTACATATTATACAAGTGGGCGACGTATTGGTGTCGCCAGATATTATTACTGAGAAATTCTGTTGCGACCTTGACAAGTGCAAGGGAGAATGTTGTGTGGAGGGAGATGCAGGTGCTCCGCTAACTATGGATGAGATCGCTGGCATTGAAGATGCTCTCGACATTGTATGGAACGATATGAGCGCTTCTGCGCAGGCTGTTGTCGATAAGCAAGGTGTGGCATACAACGATCGTGATGGCGACCTTGTTACGAGTATCGTAAATGGTAAAGACTGTGTGTTTACATGCTATGAGAATGGTTGCTGCCTGTGTGCTCTTGAACGTGCTTATCGTGGTGGCAAAACAAAGTTTATAAAGCCTATCTCTTGTGCTCTTTATCCTATTCGTGAGAAACGATTTGCTGGCGGTCTTGTAGGTCTTAACTATAATCGTTGGGATGTATGCCGTCCGGCAGTAGAAAAGGGTAGGGAACTAGGCTTACCTGTATATAAGTTCCTTGAAGGTCCATTAGTTCGTCGCTTTGGCAAGGAGTGGTATCAGGAACTATGCGAAATTGCTGAAACATTATTGGCTTCAAGAGAAGGCTGATGAAGAATAAAAATGCGCAAGACAACATCTTGCGCATTATTGTTTTATATATTTTCCCCTTTTATAAAGTGTAATCTATTTACCCTTTACCCTTGCGATATGCAGAAGGACTTATTCCTACATGCTCCTTGAAATATTTGCCAAGGAAGCTTTGGTTTGGGAAGTTCATCTCTTCTGTTATCTCTTTTATGTTCTTGTTGGTATTCCTAAGTAATACTCTTAGCTCAAGCGTCACATAGTCGTCTATCCAGTCGTTTGGCGTGCGTCTGCTTGCCACTTTCACCATCTCTGATAGATATTTTGGTGTGATACCTAAGTTTAGCGCATACCATCCCACACGTCGCTGAGTGCGATAGTTGTTTTCTACCAACAGCAAGAACTCTGAGAATATCCTATCAGCACGAGTACTCTTTTTCTCGTTGTCTTGCATTATACGGTATATCACATTGCTGAGGTCATAGATCATGGTACGCAATAGCGACATCACAGTTTCACGGCGATAGCGATGGGTATTCTCTTTGAGCTTGTAGATAAGAGATTTTATATAATTCTTTGTTAGATATACCTCGTCGGGTTCCAAGTTGCATACCGGATGCTGGCGTGAGAATAGAAACAGAGAAGATATCTCGTGCATACCCGATATTATCTCGCGGAAGAAATTCTCAGACATCATAAAAGCCATACCACTACAGTCGGCAGACATATTGAAGCTGTCTGTCACCTGGTTGGTACTTATTATTATCACATCTCCTGCCTTCACGTGGTGCGCCTTTGTATCCACATTGTATGTAGCTGTGCCATTCAGACATAGTGCCATCAGTATGCAACCCATACGGCGTGGCTCGTCGGGGATTGGCACTTTAGCAATCTCGTCGAATATCACGAGATCGTTGTCAAGATAGTCGCAATTGCATAAACTCTTTATTGAGTCGATGGTGATAGGGTGCATCTGATAATCGTCCATTTTTTCTTTTTCTTTTCCGTTTCTTTTGCAAATATACATAATTTGGTTGAATTGTCAACAGAAAAGTATAAGAAAGTGCCGATAATTGGTCGATTTGTCTTACCAATTTTCTGATTGTTATTGTTTTGTTTGTAGATATTTACGCCGCAAAGGTATAATAAATATATGTATCTACAAAAAAGTAGACAAAAAGTAAATAAAAAGAAAATATTGCTAATAAAGTGTGATTTAATATGCCTTATTAGTGGCTTATTATACTAATACCTTCTACATTTACTATATGGTCAGCACGAAACTTATTGTCGCCATAGATAGTTAGTTTGCGGACGGGCATTGTGGTGAATCGTAGGCAAGCTTGCTCATCAAGCTGACCGCTGCAGATATATTCCATGTCGCCAATAAATATACGTTCTCCTTTTCTCGCACCACGAAGGGTTATACGGGCAAAGCCTATGAAGCCCAAACCGAAATCATAGGTTATGGTATCTTTCTCTATGTCGAAATAGCGATAGGGAATGATACTCTCTATGGTATTAGTATGATTATCGGTGGAATGGGGATATTCATTCGGTGAAATGGGCTGTTTTTTGCATCCTTGCCATAGTGCAAGGTCGTTGATTTGATTAGCTTTCCATTCATTTTTATCGATTCTACCGTCTATGGTTTCACTACCTTTGCAGTTAAACTGCGAGCATGATGGACGGCATAGCCACGATTCATCGGAAACAAAAGAGAACGATGAGCCATCCTGATAGGTGCCGTAATAGATGAGGGATAGCTGACGATTGTTGATATGTGGATATGAAGGAGAATACCATACGGCAATGGTAGTGGTATCAGGGCGCGAAAAGCGAGTGATGTCGTAGGTAGTAGAAACAGGGTAGTCGGAATATGGCTGTCGGTAGGGCGCAAGATAATTGCAACTTGCGTTGCGACGATTTATATAAAGGTCTGCATAGCCAGTTGTGGCTATGCAGACGTAGGCTTTCTTTATTTTCTTATGATGTACGTATTGGTTGCGAAACCATATCTGAGCAGTAGAGTCAACGCATGGCGAGGAAATCCAACGAAGGTTGTATTCCTGAGCCATTGCCATCAATGTGGACAACATGCATGATATGATAACCAATATTCTACGCATCTTTAAAATTTAAAATATTCCTTTTTATGTATGTATTCTTTATTTCAGTACTTTCTTTTTGCCTGCTTTGAGAGATATTTGCTTCGATGAGCCATTGTAGTTGACAATGGCTTTGCCGTTGACAGAGGCTGTGATAATAGCCTCTACAACCTTGCCGTTAGCCCATTTCATGTCGATGGTATAACCGCCACGGGCTTTGATACCTTTAATTTCTCCCTTACTCCATTCGTTTGGCAATGCTGGAAGGAGGGTGATAGTAGCCATTGGCTTGTTGGCTGCAGTTAGCTCAAGCGAACTCTGCACAAGCATCTCGCAAACACCTGCAGTACCACCAAAGTTGCCATCTATCTGGAATGGTGGGTGGGCATCGAAGAGGTTAGGGTAGGTGCCTCCACTTCTGCGACGGTCAGGACCTTTGTATTCATCAGGACTCACATAGGTGAGCAATTTCTGATAAATATGGTATGCTTGGTCAGGACGATTTAGTCGAGCCCAAAGGTTTATTCTCCATCCTGTGCTCCATCCTGTTGTCATATCGCCCTTTATCTCGAGGCTACGAACAGAAGCCTTTGCAAGGTCTGGAGTCTTGATAGGAGTTATCTGATGACCTGGATATAGACCGATGAGATGGCTCTGATGACGATGTTGGAAGTCTTCGTCGTCCCAATCGAAATACCATTCGTTGATGTCCCCCATCTTTCCTACGGTGTAAGGATGTAGGCGCTGTAGCTTATCTTCTACTGAAGACAATGTGGTGCCATCACAGATTTTGTTTGCAGCAATGGTGTTGTTGAATAGCTCGCGGATGATAGCGAGGTCGGCAGTACCACCATAGCAGGTGCCACCCTTGAAACCATCAGACAAGCGGTATTTGTTCTCAGGACTTGTAGAAGGAGCTGTGAAGAGTTCACCCTTCTTGTGAGGATTTTCTACGAGCCAATCTTCGCAGAACTCAGTAGCGCCTTTAAGAATAGGAAGAGCTGTATTGGCAAGGAATTGCTTATCCATAGTGAAGGCATAGTGTTCCCATAGAGCTTGCGAAAGCCAAGCTAATCCCATATTCCAGTTGCTCCATGTGGTACTCTCATGTTTCTCGCCTACAGGGTTTGCCATAGCCCATAGGTCGCTATTATGGCTTGAACACCATCCGCGGTTTATACCGTAGTAGTTTTTAGCCACGTAGCTACCATTCTTTGCCAAATGCTGCATGAAGTCCCATAGTGGCATTGCCATTTCAGAGAGGTTGGCAACTTCGGCTGGCCAATAGTTTTCCTCAAGGTTGATGTTTACAGTATAGTTGCTACGCCAAGGCGAATATAGCTTGTTTGCCCACAGACCTTGCAAGTTGGCTGGAACACCAGGTGTTCGAGAGCAAGAAATGAGCAGATATCTGCCATATTGCATATATAGCATTTCGAGGTATCTGCTTTTGCCACCCTTATCGGTATATTGCTTTAGCAAAGAGTCGGTAGGAATGTCGTAATTGTATTTTGCTCCATCGAGGGTGAACGATAGGCGAGAGAAATACTTGCTATAGTCGGCAACATGGCGCGATAAGAAGTCAGCGTATTTATGGTTCTTGGTGTGCCAAATGTCGTCGGCTGCAGTTTCTATATATGGAGCGCCCTGCGTAACAGGATGCTTGTCGGAGCCATTGAAGCTTGTTTCGTTTACGATATAGATAGTAACGTCTGTTGCTCCTTTTATGTATAATGAAGAGTCTGTTGCGCTGATTTTGCCATCTGTGACATTTGCCTGAAGGATGGTGCAGAAGTGTACAGAGTTGAGTGGGTCGCCAACTGCATGACCAGTCATAGTGAGCTGATTGTTGCTTGCTTTCACCTTGTGAGGAGTCTGACCAGTAAGCATTATTTGCTGCGTGATAGCTCCAGGCTTATCTGCTTTCAGGCGAATGGCGATGAGCTTGTCAGGGTTTGAAGCAAAGTATTCACGACTATAGTTTACACCGTTGATGGTGTATGAATCGCGACAGATAGCACTATCGATACTTAGCGAACGATAATAGTTGGTGGCTTTTTTGCCCATTTCATCGTATATGTGAAGTGTGGCAAGTGGCTGATAGTATTGGCTGTTAGGACCTTGAATATGTTTCTGCAGCTCTTCAGCCTTGCGATAGTCTTCATTGAAAAGAGCTTCACGCACCTTTGGCAACCATGTGTGAGCATCCTTGTCGAGGTTGTGGTCGACAGGTTTGCCTGTCCATAGTGTAATGTCGTTGAGGTAAAGTGTGTTGTCGTCTACACCACCATAGATCATGGCTCCCATTTTGCCGTTGCCGATAGGCAAGGCTTCTTCAAAAAACTCTGCAGGACGGTTGTACCATAGGCGCATAGGTAGTTGTTCGGCATAGGCATTGCCGAAGCTTGTCAAGGCAAGTAGGATTGCCGAAGATTTAGATAATAGTTTCATTACTGCTTAAAGGATTTTTAAAAAGGGAACCCTGAAGCCATTGTGGCACTACAGAGTTCCCCTTTAGTATTATGATTTAAATATTATGCGTCGATATTAGCATATGTAGCATTCTTCTCGATGAATTCGCGACGTGGCTCTACGTCGTCGCCCATGAGCATAGAGAAAATCTCATCAGCCTCGGCAGCGTTCTCGATAGTAACCTGCTTCAGCAGACGGCTCTTGGGGTCCATAGTGGTTTCCCAAAGCTGTGAAGGGTTCATCTCACCAAGACCTTTGTAGCGCTGTGTGTGCAAAGCCTTGTCGTCATCGCGACCATCAACATATTTGTCGATGAAAGCCTGACGCTGCTGCTCGGTGTAGCAATACTCGCTGAACTTCTTGTATGTACACTTATACAATGGAGGAGTAGCGATGTAGAGGTGACCTTCCTGAATAACCTTTGGCATGAAGCGATAGAACAATGTCATGATAAGGGTGTCGATGTGAGAACCATCGACGTCGGCATCGGTCATGATGATAATCTTGTCGTAGCGCAACTTTTCAGTGTTAGCCTCCTTAGAATCTTCGCCATCTACACCGAAGCGAACTCCGATAGACTGGATGATATTCATTACAGACTCGGCTTCGAATACCTTGTGCCATTGTACCTTTTCTACGTTAAGAATTTTTCCGCGCAATGGAAGAATGGCTTGTGTATAGCGGTCGCGTCCCTGCTTAGCAGAACCTCCCGCAGAGTCACCCTCGACAAGGAATATCTCACAATTCTTTGGATCCTTGTTAGAGCAGTCGGCAAGCTTGCCTGGCAATCCGCCACCTGTCATAACAGTCTTGCGCTGTACGCTCTCGCGAGCCTTGCGTGCTGCGATACGAGCTGTAGCAGCAAGTACCACCTTTTCGCATATCTGTTTAGCCTCTGTAGGATGCTCCTCAAGATAGTAAGAGAGAGCCTCATTAACAGCCTGCTGAACGGCCCCCTGCACCTCGCTATTACCAAGCTTAGTCTTTGTCTGACCTTCGAACTGTGG
>ERZ1034901.2751-NODE-2751-length-10900-cov-5.248317_pt1 | contig 10900 bp, 20 predicted proteins | sample MGYA00520628_ERZ1034901 | MGnify/ENA primary metagenome ERZ1034901 (study PRJEB33766, sample SAMN09781783) | gut metagenome | biome: gut microbiome | host: Homo sapiens | place: Madagascar | study: EMG produced TPA metagenomics assembly of the PRJNA485056 data... | reverse complement strand
CCATTGTATCCTTGTATTCTAGCATAAGTTATATCTTAGAGAGGACCTTGCGAACCCGTTAGCAAAGACTCCAAGGCAGCTCTCGTCGCCTTGATGCTTTCCTTGAAGAGGAAGATACCACTCGAAGGAGCATTCTCTTCAATGAGCGTTACTGCCCATCCTCCATCAGTGTCTTCGGAATACTTCTCGTTCGTAATCTCTGATGCAACCAGACCTTGCTCGAATCCGTAAATCTCAAATGTGTTCTTCTTGTCATCACCTTGGTATTTGTTTTCCATGATGAAGACAAACTTACCATTGGCAAGGTTGTTGATGATATTCTTCGCAACATCAGGACCACTATCAAGTACCACGATAGACGCTGTCTTGTTGAACTTGTTTGAATACGTACCAGTGGCTAACTCTGCCTTCGTGCCAGTGTATGGGGTCTTACCCGGCACGTATGCCGAGTAAGCCTTTTTGCCAGACAGAAGCGTGAGGTCTTCGATGATAAGACTATTGGCCTCGTTTCGTTTTACTGAATCGAAATCAATATCATCGTAGTTCATGAGATAGCCCTTGTTTTTCAAACCCTGCACCTGAGGATTGTCGCATGATGCGCCAATGTTCTGTGCCAATTTGTAATCACAAGCTTCTGACATAAATACCTCCTTCCTTAAAGTGCAACCTGTACAAGCTCGTCCTCACCGATGAGAGTACCGAAGTCACCTGCTGAGTAGATGAAGTTCTTGCGAGTCTCATGGTTGAAGCCAATATCCAAGGTCGCGAATAAACCGCTATCTGATGTACCTGCAAAGAGGTTCGCTGGATTTGCAAGCAATGCACGGTGTGGCAAGTTATACTTCTTGCCGTCATCCTCATACTTCTTAATCATGCGATCCCAAATGTCTAGCACGAAGACTTTCTGACCGTCATACTCTGACACCTGAATGCCGTCCATCAAGGTTGTTGCGGTAAGCTGATACTTGGTGCGCTTGTAAACGTCACTGCGGAGAGCCTTGTAAAGGGAACTTGTCATAAAGATTGCATGATCGTTGTCGAAGATTCGACCATCGGCATCAACCAACAAATTGTCGATGATGTCAATAGCGACTCCCTCCTCACGAATCTTTGACTTCTGCAAAGCGTAGGATGCCTCTTGGTTGGCAGCGATAGTGGTCTTCTGATTTGCACTTGATGCCACGATAGCTTCAAGACGCTTCCAAAGACCATCACACATAGTGAACAACTTAGGGTCAACGCCCTTAGTGATTACACCACCATCGCTTTCAGCGACATTCTTGGCGTTCTTGTCGCTGAACCAAGCGATACGCCAGAACATATTCATGATAGCCTTCTGTAAAAGAGGGATGAGGAACTTATCCCAATAAGGGGTGTCCTGCAAGTCACCACGCTCTGTGCCTGGCTTCATGCCGTATTTGGCGAGTGTGTTTGTAAGCTCTTTGTAGCAGAACTTCTTAGGAATCTCCCAGCCACCGAGTTCCCAAGTCTTCTCAAAACCCTTGATGTTGACCTTTGTGTACGTTGGGTCACAACCACCGCCAGTGGTACCTACATCATCAACAGAGTCGATGTAACCAAGTTTCTTTCCATTCTCTACGTTCTTGACGACAGAAAGCACCTGCTCGATGTCTGGGTCATTAAACGTTGATGTGAAAAGCAACTCGTTAAGGTCTCTAATCGCACCATTATCAACAGTAAAAGCGTTAAAATCAATTAATTGTGCCATATTTCTTAAAATTTTTATTCCACACGATGAATACTACTTGTTGTTTCGCTTTGCGTCTTGCTCCGCTTTCTTTTTTGCCAAAAGCTGCTGAGTCTTAGACAAGCCCTTGCTGCCGCCCTTGTCGCCATGGGCTACAAACTGACGATTACCAACGTGATAGGTTGAGGTCATTCCGCAGACTGCATCAAGCCAAGCCTTGCCACCAGCCTTGGCAACAACATCAAGGATAGCAGACTCCTCTTCTGTCTTCTGGGCAGTAGTCAACTCTTCCTTCTCCGCTTTCAATGATTCGTTATCGGCTTTGAGTGAATCATTCTCCGCCTTCAAACTATCATTCTCGGACTTCAAAGCTTCATTAGCAGCTGTCAGATCGCTAACCTGAGTCTGCAATGATGCAATCTGCTCATCAGTGGACTTGTCGTCGTTACTACCACCGTCGCCACCATCGTTGTTGTCAGCAGGAGTGATTGACGAGATAATCTCGTTCTCCACAACGATGACAGTTCCGTCATCAAGCGTGTACGTGCCGTTTGGATAAGCCTTGTCGCCGACCTGTGGGTCTCCATCCTCACGCTCCACGGTAAACTCTGTTCCGTCTGCCGCAGTAATCTTTTGGTCAAGAGGAACCTGAACATCTTCAATCTTGGCAATACCTGCCAATGCGAGCAAACGCTTCATTACGCCGTTTGCAATCGTTACTTTCTCTTCTGTCTTTGCCATTTTCTTGTTGAATTTATGTGATTTTTTGTTTGCCGTAATCGGTGCGACCGTGTCGGTAATGAAACCAAGCTCCTTAGCCTTTTCCATATCAATGAACTTGTCCTCATCCATGATGGCTTGCAGTTCTCCTCTATCGGCACCAGTGCGCTCAACATACAAATCCAAGATTCTATTTTGCTCTTGGATAAGCGCAACCTTCTGTGCCTCTAGCTTTCCGCTCATGCGCTCAATCTCAGTCGCAGTTAGACGCTCACACCATTCTGTGTCAGGCCATTCAACTGCTGGATTGTGAATACACATTCGAGCATTCTCATAGCCAAAGCGTCTCTCCTTTGGTGCAGCCAAGAGGATAACAGAAGCCATAGACGAACACTGACCTTCGATAGTCGCTGAGATTTGCTTACCACTCTGGCGTAGCTTGTCGTAGATAGCCCATCCCTCAAGGCAGTTACCACCTGGGCAATGGATAAGCATTTCTATCTCTTGGTCTCCTTCGTCCATTTGGTCCAAGAAGTCAGTGATGTCTTTATAGCAAACTCCGTCAGTACCAAACCATTCTTGGTACATCACCTTTGTTTCCTCATCAACAATTTCATTGTAAATTCTTAATTGTGCCATGATTTAAATCATTATTAATCCTATGGCAAAATTACATAAAATAAATATATATCGGTTTGTTTTGTTCCAAAAAAACGGTGAAAGTACGCTTTCAGTAAAAACGCAAAAAGTCGTCCTATTCCTCTCGAACAGAACGACTTACGAATAAAAAACAATCGATATTTATCTAAATCCTAAAGAAGCTAACATAAATGCTCTTCGTCAATAATTTCAAGGCTTTGCAAATCTTTACAACTTTGAATACTTTCGGTATCTGTTGCCACATAATACTTACCATCTTGTATGATACCTACATAGATTTCATCTGCGTTACGAACCATATCTATCATACTCTTTCGTACCTCTACGTCACCTTTCGGAAAGGGCGGTGGAGGTGGTGGCAATGAACTAGGTCCTACAACGTTTCCATTTTTAAAGATAAACGATGGGCGTTCATTTACCGCACGCACACCTTCGGGCAGTTTATAAAAGATTAAAGGCGCAGCACCATCCATTACAACTTTCCACTTGCTCCACCAATGACATTTAATCTCCTTGATGTAATGGATAATGTTCTGGCCATTAAAGCCTATACCTATTCTTACAAATCTTTCCTTCATAACAAAATTATTATTTCTTACCCAAGTTAAGTTTCATTTCTTCTAGCTCATTCAAGGCATCTTCAAGTGCATTGTGGCTATTTTCTTTAATTGTAACCCAGTTAGGCACCATATCTTTGATGCTTCTGATGTCTCTTGGTTGCCAAAATAGCCAAGGTATTTCCTCTCCGAAGTACTCATACAAGTCTTTTAGACAGAACAGATCCATAACACCCTTTGTGTATATGAACGTAGTATCGCTTTGATAAGTATCAATGATTCTACGTAGCACCTTTAAAGCCCCCTTATAGTCATAGCCCTCTTTATTCCCTACAGGACTATTATTTTGTTGCATCCACCATATCAATGTCTCGCCAGTAAAGGTTCTGTTACAAGTGTTCCATTTATTAGGAGAAATGGAGATAAGTTTGTCTGCTATTACTTTGTAGTTATCATCTGCTACTACTATACCTATTTGTGTAATAGCAGCATCATTTCTTCTTCCAAGCGTTTCTATATCTATTACTATTTTCATGTCTTATATTTCTTTAAAGTAAACATCCCTGTTATCTTCTCTTTCGGAGTGCATACAAGACAACTGGCAAAGTCCTTCTCTGAATGAACAAATGTCACAACCTGCAACAAACTCTGGCTCCAACATTACCTTGTATCTTCTTTGACCGATTCGCAAAATACTACCAATAGGGTAAGTCTTGTCGTAATCGGATTTCTTTCTAATTATAAAAGTTTTCTCACTTTCCATAGGCGACATACGTTAGTTTGTTAATCTACTTTTTTTTCAAGAATCTTTTCTAGCCTATCAAATTTCTGTCTGGTAATCCCAAAAAGTTCATCGTACTCTTCTCGATTCGTGAAGCTAAGTATAAAGGATTCCGAAGAAACAAATCTCTCGAAAGCTTCTTTTAACTTAGCAAAATTCACCCTGGCAGATTCTATTTGACCTTGCAACTTATTGAACCTTGCGCCATAGCTAAATTGGCGAAAATTCGTGAGTAGTCCACTTACTTGTTTCGCAGTGGTATGGTTACAATCCTCATCAACTGCCTTGACGAATCTATTAAACTCGTCTTCCATATACTTATACTTAGCCTCCAAACTTGAGTAGTATTCTTTTCTTTCGGCATCATACTTTTTGAATGCTTCGATGCAGCGGTTTTTCTCTGCGATTACCTTATTGAGCCTCTTTATTTCCGACTCTGGTGTAAGCTGTAAGTTAGTATCATCTTTTTCAGTTTTATTGTTATCACTTTCGTTTTGTCCCATGCAAATATCGTTAATCGTCTTTAAAAGTGCAAAATAACGCTCCTTGAAATCCTCTGCTATTCTCTGGGATTCCCTTGCGTTATTCAACGAATTACTTGCAACCCTTTGCATATCACAACAAAGGACTTCCATGTGATTGTACAACCACCAAAGAACTACAAACGGAATTTGCAGCAATAGTCCGGTATAGTTTCCGTGTATGGCTTGGCCTATACCTATTCCTAAAAGGAAAGAAGCGTTGCACAAGCCAACGTGGTTGAGGCACCAAGAACATAACTTCTTTGGCACTTTCCTAATCTTTAACATAAACATTCTTGGATTCGTCTTCATTTCTATCAGTCTTTTAGAATTTCTTCTATCTGTTTTTTTACGCTCCACAAGGAAGTATTTGAACGAAATTCACCAAGAAGTTCATAAACAGCTTCGAGTCTTTTTATATAATATGCTCTGTCTGTATGTGTCATAATCAATATTTTTTATTTATCATATATTACCTTATACTTGTTAAGTTGCATTTGCGTTTGCACCAACGTTTTATTGTAGCTATCTCTCTCGGCTCTAGCCTTGCTGATTTTCACAAAACTCACAATAAAAGATATTGCAGCCGTTAATACAATGCAACCCCACGTATAACGATGAACTATGTTATCTATGACACGCCAGACATTACGCAATATAATGATGTTGAATTTTAAGATATACTTCAACGCATCCGATGTGCTTACGTGTCCTTTTATTATTACTTCACACATTTTTATCTTCCTCCATTAATATTACTAATGTAGCAGATATGTCCTTGCCGCTGACATACTCGCTTGCATCGTGAAGAATTGATGAAATCTTATGCTTTTGTTCCTTCTTGTTTTGCTCGTAACCTTTTTCAAATCCTTCGACAAATGCGTCTCTGCAGATTTTTGAAAGTTCAAGATTGCATTTTCTCCGCATCTTGCATTTTCCACAAGCACGGCTGTTGCCGTTAGCCTTTAAAGCAATTTCTTTTAAGCTCATAATTTTGAAAGTTATTTTTTTTATTTGCACCACAAAGATAAGTAAAAATTATCAGATATGCAAGAAAATAAGCCAAAAATTTATCGCTTTGGCTTTTTTTTATTTGATGGCTCACCTTTTTTGTAGTATTGGCAACCGTTATATATCGTTCCTCTAATTATCCACCATTCTTGATGAGGGCACGTGACACATATCGGTTTTCCTTGCAAGTCTATATGCTCATGCTTCCATTGCCATGTAGCACAAGCACACTCACTGCAAATCTGATCCGGTTTGCTTGCTTTCTTCTTTACTGCCATCATCAAAAACTTTTATGATTTTTGCCAAAGGTTCACTTCCGTATGGATGGTCGTGAGGATATGCGCTTACAACCCCAACTAGTCGCTTATCTTCTGGTTCTTCCTTCCATATGGCATGACGAAAAACGCAGTGCATATCAAATAGCGTATCTGCCGTGTTGTCGTAGCCAACCCCATACATAGTATGTCTGTCTTGGTGCCAGCATAATTGGCGAAGGGTATCTATAAGACCATCTACTTGACCCCTTACGATATGCCATTCCTTCGGTAAGTGGGGTAGGATGCCCTTTATTCCATTGTCTTTTTTGTATTCTCGCTCCCAAGCTTCCATGCAGTCGTGCCACAAGGACACATCTAATTGACCGATGATTTGTCTGTCTGCTTTCTCACAAGCGTAGGAGAGAAGTTGGAGTTGTCTCTCCGTCAATTCAATTTGATACTTTTTCATTTTCTTTCTTGCTTTAGAAAGCACGAAAGGCATCATAGAGGTTCTGTACACGTAGTTTAAGGTATATATGATAAGAATAGCTACGCTCCGAACTTGTATGCCAATCGTGCTTAATGTTACACATATTCTACCTCATAAGTAAATACACCATCTATGTCTTCTAACTCAGGCCAGGTTATATCCGGATTCCCTGTCTTGTCAACGACATATTTGACGGCATCTTCCTCGGACTCGAAATATCCTGTTCCGTAATCATCCATATCTACAATATAGATGTCGTGAAAATATTTCTCAGAGGAATCGTTTGACTGAAACAATTCGCATCCAAGTTCCTCGGCTATCCAGTATAGCTTCAAGTCATATTTCTCAGCCAACTTCTCAAACACCGAATTGCAAGGAGACCATGCGGTATAGGCAGAGACTTTTAAAATTTGCTCTTCTTCATCGTATGGACAGTCGCCGATTTCTCCTAGACAGAACTCACCACGGCACGAAATTTCGTTAGGGTTGATGTTCAATTCGTTTTCTGCTAGATAACCAAGCCAATTCGGCTGACAATGCCAATCTTGGTAATCTCGGCATTCCTCTTTCGAGGATGCTTGTTTCTCTAGCACTTGTCGCAAGGCGTTTATATTTCTACCATCACCTTCAAAAACGTATTCTGTCGTACAAATATTAGCCATATTTTTCGTATTAACTATACTCTTGAAAAGTTTTAAACTCAAATGAGTTGGTGTCTCCATACTTTGCAGTCATATCATGGAAACTTCCATCAACCTCATCGCCAATCCAAATCTTCTTATCATCAATAATAAGGAAAGCTCTTGTCCAGTCGTCATTGTCTTCTTCTGACTCAAGAACAAGCTTTGCGCTAGTCGGTATATGGGTAAGAACTTCTTCCGACCGTGTACAATTTTCCTCAATCAGGTGTAGCATGGTCATATAAACAAAGGTACCAGCTTCAATATCTTCCTGATTCTTTAACTTTGTTACGAACTCTGTAAGCGACATCTTAGGAAGACGTTCATCTGGATAAGTGAATCTATCGTGTTGGATGATGTTGTCAAGCTCTATGTCTCCATATTGATATTTAAACATCGGGTTAGATATATTTTCCATTGTTTTATATTTTATCGTTCTCAATTTTAAGTTATGCGGAATCCTAAGTCAAATATTGCTAAGTTTATGCTTTAGTTTTCTGAGTTATTTCTTAATCTCTTTAGCTTCTCTCTGTTTTCACGGATGGCAGCACCATAAACGATCATTCCGTTCTTGATAATATCCATGACATTCTGATTGCCCAATAGTTTGCCAACTTGAATATAGAAGTTGTTACGTGACCCTTTACTGCAGTCATTCAGGTCGAACTCCCCAGTAGTACCAATGTTGGAAGTAAACTTAATATCGTTGTTACCTTCTAAAATATCTACCTCTTCAAGTACCAACTCTATAGTACTCCATTTTGCTATTTCTCCCTTATCTTCATTGAGAAAAATCGCAAATTTCACTGCAATACCATTGAAAAAGCAATGAGTATCATAAACTCTGAAATCCGAATATCCTTTCAAGGCATTATTGAAAGTCTCTTTCATATCCGAGTAAAGGTTCTTAATAGAATCTCTAAGCTGCTCGATTTTTGTATTATCTTCCTCCATAATTCTGATATTTTAAAGTTTTTATTTGCATTTATGATAAGGGCAGCTGTTATGCTACCCATTTGAGAAGTTCATCTTGGTCGAAATCGTTCTCTGTGTCATCGCCAACTGAGTTCCAGCTCTCAACGCTTTTAACATAAAGGTCTTTGCTAGTCTCTACGAATGCGCCAGTTCCGTGATAATAGTCATCCTCAGTATAACCATCTATTACTAGCTCACAATCGATGGCGATAATCTCATTGTCTTTCTCGTATTCGATGTAGTTGGTTCCTTCTTTTACATCTTGTGCGATTACTGTGTAATCTTTGTCTGTAAGTTTCAAAATCTTGAATTTTAAAGTGAATAATGTTTCTTTTTATTTACATTACAAAGATACAAAGATATTATCAAATATGCAAATATTTTGAAGATTATTTTTATCAAAAATGAAAGATTTTTATCTTATTTGATAGGCAAGAAATATACCTTTATTTGATATATTCTTGCCTATTGCACACTCTAATATAAGATGTTCCATTCCTTTGTATAATTATACAGTGATGGGAAACCTATCACAGGAAATGGTGACAACAGAATCTGTTCTGGCTCACTTTTAAAAGCTGGCCATTGTATTCCTTCGTGAGCGTCATAGGTCTTCTTGCTTATCTCTCTGACGTAAAACGTCTTTTCTGCTCCATATCCTTGCACTCCTGGTTTTAGATAATGCCCATCCCCATAGTTTCTGAGTGCGTATTCAAATACAATGTCCTTAGCGTTGGTGTCACGTACTGGAATAACGGCAATATATGCGTTGTTTATCCATCCACGCCCCTCACAAAGGTCGAAGTCGAAATCTACACAGAAGTACTTTATCTTATTCATAATTTGCGTTTCGTATATGATGCATTCTGATTCTGTCTCAAACTCTTTACCATCATCAGCCACAAACACGTTCGTTACTTTCTTCTTTATTTTCATAATTCTTCCTCCATAGGTTTATAAAAGTCTTCGATAGCTTCTTCAAGTGTCCAATCCTCCTTCGGGAAAAATTCATCCCATCCGGGTTGATCTGCAGTTGCAATGTGATAGTTATTTTCGTCATCCTCCCAAATAGTGGTTGTTTCCTCAATATCCCACTTTGGTATTGTCACAACACAGGTTACCTCCCCTTCGTTTAATAAACGAATTTCATAACCCAACTTTTTGATTTCTGCCTCTAATTCATTCATTTTTACTCCTCCAGTATAATTAGTCGATAGTTTTGTCGTTTTGCTTCGATAGCCAAAACCTCATCAAACTCTTCTTTCTTGACCGACAGACAAGCGCAACCATAGGCATCTACGAACTCATTGTATTTGTCGCAAAGAGTCTTGGCAGTTTGCGCATCACCAAAAAAGAAGTAATAGAATCCCCATTTTTTCAAGCACACTACGGGATTATCTTCATCGTTCTTTTTGATATGGGCATTACCATATCTTGCCAAAAAGTCCAAGGTACTAAATGCGTCAGAACCCTTGCTGATTGCACTATGAACGAACATTTCCTTAGCGCCTTCTGTCTCTCCTATAGGGCAAGCTGCATTTACTATTAATTTGCAGTTGCCAGCATAGTTACTCCACGACACCTTGAAATCGTAGTATGTTTTAACATTCATCATCATTTTGATATTCTTGCACTCTTGCTCGGTAAAATTTCCAAGCTTGCCAAAAATAATCTCTGCCATAACTTATGATTTAAATAGTGAATATTATTTTTCTTTATTATCTGCATTCTTTTAGTTGGCAAGAACATAACCAGAGTTTACAACGTCAGAACAATTTTTGACAACTTTCTTCTGTTTGTTATCCCACTTGTAACCTTCTAGAATCCACATAGGGCATTCCCCATTGATTACCTTCTTGGCATCTGCGAAGCTTGCGAAATCTGGTTCAGTAACACCATCAATGATGATGCCGTCCTGACCGAACACGTCTTCTACGTGTGTGAGGGTATGACCTTTGTAACTAACCTCCTTTATAACTTTTATATTTGCGTCCATATTTTTAGAATTTTAAAGTGAAAACTTATTCGCCGTATGCTTGTGTCTTTAGCAAAACACCCACATAATCATAAATACCAGAAAGAATGCACAAGAAGCGAGCGAAAAGCTAATGGCTGCATCCTCCCATTCTTCCTTACCCCAATTCTTAGGGTTGCTGTAATCTTTTTCTTCCATTTTGTTTGCCTCCATATTTTATTCGATACCTGCCTTTTTAAACTCCTCACTAAGAATGTTCTCAAACTCATCAATGTTGTCCTCAAACAAGGTTCTTGAGAAATAGAGAATGGATCGGTAGTCTTCTATCGTTGTGTTTTGATAAGCAATTACCATTTACTCGGCAACTTCTTTCATTGAAATCTTTATCTCTTTCATAATCTTTGAATTTCTAATTAGTCCATTTTGTCATTTACAAATTCCTCTACAAAGTCTAGAATCGCATCAAAGTTCTTCCATGTTTTCTTTCTTGTCTGCACAAGTTCTAAATGACTGTTCTCGATAGCATGAACATAAGCATCAACGATTTCTCTTGGGTTCTCGATGG
>ERZ1034901.2746-NODE-2746-length-10919-cov-8.039396_pt1 | contig 10919 bp, 5 predicted proteins | sample MGYA00520628_ERZ1034901 | MGnify/ENA primary metagenome ERZ1034901 (study PRJEB33766, sample SAMN09781783) | gut metagenome | biome: gut microbiome | host: Homo sapiens | place: Madagascar | study: EMG produced TPA metagenomics assembly of the PRJNA485056 data... | reverse complement strand
GACAGCGGTGCTTCTCAGCCCTGTCTCACGCGACAGCTTGTATAATATAGCACAGTGGAAGCGGAATTGTCAATATTGTTTTTAATATTTATTTAATTTAGACAATTTAAACAATTCAACCCCGCTTGTTATCCTGCCTGTCGTCTTATTTATAAAATTTCCGAGGTATATTTCCCCAACTAAAATACCTAAATTTTGGTTGACCACTCCTGACAATTCCACACATCCGTCACAATATCCTGATAAAACTCCGGTTCATGACAGATCAGAAGAATCGTTCCCTTATATTCCTGAAGCGCCCTTTTCAGTTCTTCTTTTGCATCCACATCCAGATGATTGGTAGGCTCATCCAGCAAAAGAATATTTGTCTCTACATTTAATATCTTACAAAGACGTACTTTTGCCTGCTCGCCGCCGCTGAGAACACGCACCTGGCTTTCAATGTGTTTTGTAGTCAGACCGCATTTGGCAAGCGCAGAGCGCACCTCATACTGATTCCATGATGGGAACTCTTTCCAGATTTCTTCAATACATGTCGTTGCATTATTCGGATCAGATTCCTGTTCAAAATAACCGATCATCTGGTAATCCCCCAGCTCCACTTTACCGGAATATGGTTTTACTAATCCCAGGATGCTCTTTAATAATGTTGTCTTACCAATTCCATTTGCACCGACCAACGCAATCTTCTCTCCGCGTTCCATACTAATATTCAACGGTCTGGACAAAGGCTCATCGTAACCAATCACAAGATCTTTCGTCTCAAAAATCAATTTACCTGAAGTACGGCCGCGCTTGAAATTAAATTCCGGCTTTGGTTTTTCTTTTGCCAGTTCGATCACTTCCATTTTATCTAGCTTTTTCTTTCTCGCCATTGCCATATTTCTTGTTGCAACACGCGCCTTATTTCTGGCAATAAAATCATTCAGTTCACTGATCTCCTGCTGCTGTTTTCTATAAGCAGCTTCAAGCTGCGCCTTTTTTGCAGCATATACTTCCTGAAAATGGTCATAATCTCCCGGATAACGATCCAGCGACTGATTCTCCATATGATAAATAATATTGATTACACTATTCAAAAATGGAATGTCATGAGAAATCAGGATAAATGCATTTTCATATTCGTTCAGATAACGCTTCAACCATTCAATATGGCTCTCATCAAGATAGTTAGTAGGCTCATCAAGAAGCAGGATATCCGGTTTTTCTAACAGAAGTTTCGCCATCAATACCTTCGTACGCTGACCTCCGGACAGTTCTGTTACGTCTCTGTCCAGTCCGATATCTTCCAGACCGAGCGCACGCCCCACTTCGCTGACTTTCGCATCAATCATATAAAAATCATGATGCTCCAGAAGTTCCTGATAAGTACTGGTTTCTTCCATCAGATACTGCATCTCTTCCTCATCTGCTGTTGCCATTTTTTCATACATCTCATTCATAGTTGTTTCCATATCAAACAGATATGCAAATGCAGAATTTAATACGTCCCTGATCGTCATGCCCTTTTCCAGCACTGCATGCTGATCCAGATAACCCACACGAATATGTTTTGCCCATTCGATCGTACCTTCATCCGGCATAAGCTTTCCTGTTATGATATTCATAAAGGTAGACTTCCCCTCACCATTTGCACCAATAAGTCCGATATGTTCTCCTTTCAGAAGTCTGAAAGATACATCCGAAAATATCGCACGGTCGCCAAAACCGTGCGTAAGATTCTTTACATTTAAAATCATTTCTATCTCCTAATCATCCAGGCTTTTATCCTGTTTTAATATATATCCGCTAATCACTCAGACGTTTTGCAAATTTACCATCCACCTGCACATTTTCCGTGCAGACGATAAACGCGTCTGGGTCAATCTTGTGAATCTCCTGTTTCAAAGCAGGAAGTTCATACTTATTCGCTACTGAATAGTACACTTTTGTCTCCTCATCTGTATAGCATCCCATGCCATCCCAACGGGTAACTCCTCTGTGCACATTTTCCATGATACCGATAGATACATTTTCTTTTTTGGTAAATACCATAACGCCAACAAGAATATTTCTTTTATGATAACGGTCAAGCACCAGTGCCATCAATGTCGTATAGATCAGCGAATAAATAACACGTTCCATATCATAGATGAAATAACAGCATCCGTACACAAACAGGTTAATAATGATGTACATGATGCCAACAGACGCCTTGGGATTGCGCTCTGTAATACACATTCCCACAATATCCTGTCCTCCTCCGGCAGCTCCGGTTGTCAACACAATGCCCACTCCGATTCCGGTCAGAATACCACCCAGCAAACATGCTGTCAACGGATCTGATACAATTGCATGTTCCGGTGCCGGAAGAATCATCATCCATACAGAATACATGATGGTCGCAAAGATCGTCTTCACCATGAATTTTTTGCCCATTAGAAATAACCCAAGCAGAAATGCCGGAATATTGATCATTAAAAAAATCGGACTAACCAGATCAAAGGAACCTCTATATATCCTCGTCACATCCGTAAGTACGCTTACAATAACCTGGGCAATCCCCAAAAATCCAGTATTATACAGACCGAACGGAAGAATCAGCTGATTTACAGCCAGACCAAACAAGCCTGTTCCAAATAAAATCTGAACTACTTCTGTAATCGCCTTTTTTGTTTTTTTATCCATATGTCGTCCCTCTCTCATACCCTTCACATCTCACGCTTATAGTATCACAGCCGGAAACTTTTACTTCCTTTCATCAGACTCTATCTTCATATATAAGATAATATCTTCATATCGGAGTTTGATTCTGCTCTGCAATTTGCTGTTGCTGTTTGTCGTGCGCTTCAGTTTATCCCGGAAATTCTTCACGGTTCGTTCCTCATAAGACGCCAATGCTATATCTCCATACACGGATTTTTCGAGCAGATTACAGATACGGCTGTATTCCCCAGGATGCACTTCGTCAAATATCTCTGTTGCTTCCCGGTCAGCTTCTTTCGTGCGCCATCCAAGTCTCACATCGATTCCCCATAACTGCATCAGGTTATAAATCTCTCTCTCAAGGATTCCAATCCGAATTTCCTGTGATGCATGATCGTAAATGCGGTTAGCCTTTCTTCTGATATAAATGCGAAGAAGCTCTGCTATGATTACCAGTATCGCCAATACGATAAGCATTACTGCCGCCACTCCTAAAATAACCGCACCAATGTTCACTGCGATTTCTTTCATCTTCTCTGGCGTCTTCTTACCGCCATTTGATTCTGTCACTTGCTCTGTCTCAGATGATTTATCATCCAATGATGCCTTTTCCGTCACTCCGTCCGGAAGGCTTACCATCTGCTGTAACGACACTGCATCGTAATAATATCCTGGTGTTACATCTACCGGCAGCCAGCCGATTCCGTCAAAGTAAACCTCCACCCATGCATGGCTGTCCTTACCAGTGACAGACTGCAATGTTCCTACATTGCCGGATGCGCCTAAACTGCCCACATAATATCCTTCCACATATCTGGCCGGAATACCATGGGCGCGCAACGCCTCGGTTGCTGCTGCCGCATATAACATATCATTTCCCTGGCAGGATTCTGTCAGGAACCATTCAATCGGATCTGTACCCTCCGGTGCTGTTTCCGGTGTCTCCGTATAAGTAATCTGTGCCTGCATTTTCTTACGAACCTGTGTCAGAGCACTGTAAATCCCATCATTTTCCGAATCATAATCCGACCAGAATATCTCTTCCAATATATCCTGCAGTTCTTCATTAACTGCCGTATAATGGCTATATACGAACTTACGGTATACCGATTCTGCTTCCAGATACTGCTTCTGTTTATCATTTTCCGGCTGGTTCACCCAGTCCTCCGTCACCGTAAGTTCTGCCGGTCTGGAATCAGAAATCTCCTCTGCCGAATATTTATGAATACCGGTCAGTCCTTTGCTGACAAATCGGCTGTCTTTCTGTTCCTTCACTCTGCCCTTGGTCACCTGATTTACTGTGCCCGGCAGGTAAATATAATCTCTTTCCGCGCCCGTTACCTGAATGGACACCGGATTAATCTCCGGCACCTCTTCCAGATCTCCAAGGCGATAATACTCTGCCACCTGCGTCATCGGATCGAAATTCTTCGACTTCAGCCATTTTAGCATTCCTGCGTTATCACCACCGTAAGTCGACTCCGGCATACTCTCCCACACGCCATCCTGATAGCTCCCACCGATAAATCCGCGCAGATATAGTGTCTTATCCTGTTTTGAACGCACTTTCAGCATCTCTTCATCACTACTTTTCAGTGTCGCCGCCTGGCTCAAGTCTCCCTCCGGAAGTGTCTGTTCTCCATAGCGCAGTATATGAATACAGTCCAATACATTCTCTCTGAATGCCACACCGCTCTGTATATCATCCGTCGGCACCATTACGACACTGATGCCAAATACTGCCGCAAGTACCGCCATCCATAAAATAGCCATACGGGATATTCTCATACTCCTGCCCGCCATCTCAACGCCCAGAAGCCCAAGTATAAACATACTGCCATAAAGTGGATGGAATGTCATGCTAATAAGCCCGATCACAATCCATATCAGACAATACAGACTGAGCAGAAAACCATGATGACGTGTAATGAATACCCACACCAGTTCCGTCATTAATACGACTGCCAGCACTGTAAATGCCAGAACATCATGGTTGCCGGCATTTACCGTAAAAAGAGCAGCCCCTCCATCATGCGCCAGATTCCATCTGGTAATCAACATATTGACCCATTCTTTTGCTCCTGTGATATATCCGCCAAATCTGGTAACCACCAGTGCAACTATCCAGGGTACAGCAAAAAACAATACTGACTGTGAATATTTTTGTTTCAGCCATTCATTGACCGCACAACACAAAAAACTGACTGCCATTGTCAGAATCAGATACACTGCCGATGGCGCAAGCGTTGTCCAGGTCTCATTCAGCGCAATTATGCCCGCTCCTGCAAGCAGCGCAGTCATGAGCAGTTTCCAGATCCATGACCTGTATGAATTTGTACTTCCGGCCGCTTCTATTTCCTGAACTACGACCTGTTCTCTCGATCTATTATTTATCATCTGTCTTCCTTAACATGTGCCTCTCTTAACAGATCAGGCGATACGTCTTACCGCTGTCTGTCTCTGCCGGCAGTTCCACAATCTCACTGTTACCACTTCTGACTACATATACATTTTCTGTTCCTTCTGATATGTTTAATATGGAAATGCCAATCCGGTTCTCCAACATACTTACATTCTGCCTGTATCCTCCCGCCGACAGTATCAGCAATCTGGTAAAATGCTGCTCCATATGCTGAGTTACAAATAACCGCAGTCCAACTCCGACATTCTGCTGAATTGCAATATGAAACCACTGTGGTATCATCTGTTGCAGATCCCATTCATTCTGAATCTCATAAACCTGCAGTCCATTCTCTGTCGGAACTGCCATACAAAATGATACATTCTGACGCAGCAATTTTTCCCCAACTGCTATTCCTGCCGCTACTGCGCCGTTGATCTCTTTCAGTGTAACTGTATCATTCAATCCCTCAAGTCCAAAGTCAGGCAGCATGACCACATTATAGTGTGACGGCTCACTCGCCTGGCGAAGGATCAGGCTCTCTGTCTTGCCCGATAATTTCCAATGGATCGAACGAATGTCATCTCCCGGCACATATTCCCGGATATCGAACATTTCACTCGGATCATTACCTTTGCGATTCTGCATCATACCCTCACTGCGCGGTATACCGATCGTTGCCCGCGACAGTTCCACCTGCAAATTCGCACGCTCCGGATACAAGATTGTATGCATCGTCCGAAATGGTGCAAGCGCGATCTGCGATACTCCCAGCAGATCTCTTGCCCACACATGCTGACAACTGATTACGATTTCTCCACATTCTTCTATATCTAATGGTACTTCAAATTCATTTTCCTGATCTTCCAACTGGAATAACAGACTCTTATGTCTGACCAGTTCAAACATTTCATTTCGGATCTCAATATCTGTCTGCACACTGCGGATATTCCAAAGCCTCTTTGCAGCCGATATATGCGCCTTGATCCGGAGACCTTCTTTTACTGACATGCCCCGTCCTACTTCTATGGTCATCCGTACATTTGCCGCATCTTTTCTGATCAGCAACACATCCAGAATACCAACTGCCACAAGGATCAGTACGGAATACAGCAGAAATGGTTTATCAAAGAAGAACAGCAATATGCCAAATATGATTATAAATATCCCATATCTGAGACGATTCTTCCACATAGATATTACCTTTCTGCTGCTCTTGGCGGCTTCACATTCGTCAGGATATCAGCTAACAGTTCTCTTGCACTGACACCATCCACCTGTGCCTGCGGGCGGAGTACCAGACGATGTGCACACACATCTCCGTATACATGCTGTACATCTTCCGGTATTACGTAATTACGCTCCTCCAGGATCGCATTGGCACGCGCCATCTTAACCAGTGCAGACACGCCTCGCGGCGAAATACCAAGTTCTACAAGCGGATGCTCTCTGGTTGCCTCACACAGACGAATCGCATAACTCATCACACTGTCTGCCATCCGCACTGAACTAAGATAATCCTGTACTTCCTGAATATTCTGCGCACTGCTGACCACCTGCAGATTGTTCAGCGGATTCACGTAACGCTGTGCATTCAAAATCTTTATCTGGTTCTCCAACGTAGGATAACCTATCGACAGACATACCATAAAACGGTCAAACTGTGATTCCGGAAGCGGCTGTGTACCTGCAAATCCCAGCGGATTCTGTGTGGCAATGCACACAAACGGATCTGGCAGTGTGTATGTATGACCATCCAGACTGATGGTATGTTCTTCCATGACCTCAAGAAGTGCTGATTGCGTCTTCGATGACGTACGGTTGATCTCGTCTGCAAGCAACAGCTGACAGTTTGCTGCTCCTTCTCTGTATTCAAACTGATTCGTCTCCCGGTTAAACATCGTAAATCCGGTAATATCTGACGGCAGTGTATCCGGCGTAAACTGAATACGCTTACTGCTGAGTCCTAATACCCTGGAAAATGCCATTGCAAGAGTGGTCTTCCCGACTCCCGGACAATCTTCCAACAACACATGTCCACCTGCATAAATCGTCATCAGTACTTTTTCAACGATATCGGTCTTCCCCATAAAGGCTTTGTTAACTTCCGCAATTATTTGTTTTGACTGTTCTACAATCATTCTTTTGTTTCCTCCCCGGTTCCGTCCGTTTCATCGTCGGCACCACTTTCTTTTTCTTCCTTGTCATCCGCAGCCGGTGTAGCATTATCTGCCGATGTTTCTTCCTTGCCATCTGCAATCGGTGTAATATTATCCGCAGATGTTTCTTCCTCTGATATCGAAATCTCCGGCAGTCCCATCATCCGGCGAAGTCTGTTTCTCGCCTCATCAAGTACCCGGTTCATTTCCTCAAGTTGCTGGTTAAATTCATCCTCCTCGGTTGAAGTGCAATAAGCGTTAAACATAGACCACAGATCTTCATAGCCGCACAACGGATAGATCCAGTCCTCAATATATGTTGTCTCAAATCCTTCCGGCACATTGATATGCAGATTCTCATCCGCCACGCCAAATTCAAACGGCGTACCTGCTTCATCCAATACAAGTATCGGTGCAAATGGACCCTCGAAATTCAGTGTCAGATCTCCTTCCACCCCTTTGAATGCATTACTCTCAACGCCAACCAGATTTCCCTCCATGGTAACAGAATGCAGATTCTTGCATTTGCGGAATGCGCCTGTTCCAACATAGTCCAGATACCATCCCTCTGGAAATTCCAGCAATTCCGGTGTCAACGCAATGTCCGTACTTTCCGGCGATGCGCCAACCAACGTTAATATACCGCTTGAAGTATGATATGGATAAAAGTCTGTTGCATCTGCAACTGTGCCCATTCCAAGCAGCCCGCGTATTCTGTTTTCGGCATCTGTCAATCTTATATTAACTTCTTCGTCGACTTCTTCGTCATCTGGCAGTCTCCAGTTAGCCTCATAAAGATTCCACTGTACTCCACTCCACAGATTCTGATAAGCAGTTGTTTCACCTGACCAGACATCACTGGTCGCACAGTATCCGGTAAATGCATATCTCCATTTTTTTAGATAAGCTCCTTCACAGCCTTCCGGCACATGGATACTCAACTTTTCAGATTCTTCATCTGTCGTCCATTCACCGTTGAACTGAAATCCAACTCCATAATAAATAGTCAACATTGGCGGTGTGACATTTTTATTCAGGTACAAATCCGTCAGATTATTGCATCCATCAAACATACCCTTATCCAAATGATCGATTTCCACATCCAGTACTACCGACTTCAGATTCGAACAATTCCGAAACAGATATTGCCCCAGACTTACCTTTTCACCCTGTACCTGTGCCGATGTAATATACTCACAACCCGAAAACGCGGAATCTCCCACAGTGTAATCTTTTATTATAAGATCTCCTGACACGCCGGCATTTCGGAAACAGCCATCGCCAATTTCTTTCAGACTTTTCACCAGCACCCAGTTGATAATGTACGAGCCGTTATTAGAAGTCTTTGTATCTGCCATAGCATACTTTGCCAGACTGACTGTCGTTTCAGGGAACTTTATTCTCGTATTTACAGTAGTGCCACATCTCAGTCCGTAAATCGGTTCTCCTGCTTCATTAGTTCCATACAGCATATTACTGCCGCCAACATCTATCATACGATATGCACTGACCGATTCTGCTCTGGCATTCGCGCCATAGCCTTCCGCGCCCTCTTTGACAAAGAAATACGTATTTGGTTCGATCTGTGTACCATAACTATCTGAAATCAACGGATCATAATCCTGCTCCATCACCGCCGTTTCTGCATTCGATGCCACGTATCGCAATTCCGTGCAGCCTTCAAATGCTTCATTGCCGATGCTAATCCTGTCTTCTGTCTCAATTAATACGCCTTGAAGAGAAGTACAGCCTTCAAATACATGATAACCAATACGTTGTACACTCTTCGGCACATCTGTCCACGCCAGTTCTTTACAGCCTGCAAATGCACTGTCCGCAATCTCCGTAATATGGATTGGTTTGCCTGCCTCATCGGTAACCATACCATCAAATTCTTCCAGATCATCTGTCACATCTACCAGTGTATATTCACCGGCTTTTGCGCCTTCTGTATAACAGTACCCTTCCTTTGACGTCCTCAGCAGCTTCACTGCTGTTCCCTCTGGTGCACCACTCTTTTCAAGCTGATCTTTGACAGATTCATACTGTTTTTTTGAATAACAATAAATCGTCTGGATTCCGCTGTCCGCAAAGCAGTCCTTTTCCAGTGTCACCTCATTGCCCTTGTTTGACATAACCACCGTGGTAACCTCATCTGCATCTTTAAACGCTCCTGGCTGAATTGTCTTAACATTTTCCGCAATACGTCCACTGGTATAACCGAGATCCAGCATTCTGCGGGCTTTACCATCACTGCTTGTCAGAAGTCCGTTCTGCACTGTATAAGTAATGTCTTCGTCATCTTCCGCCGCCAGAAAATTGCCCTTTTTGGTTCCAAACTTTTTATAATACTGTAACGCCACATCCTCCAGAATCGCATCCTGCACAATCAGCTTACAGTCCTTCATATTATCAAAATCAAGTTCCGGTATCTGATCATCACTCTCTGCTTCAAGATAAATGCTGCCGATCTTATTCTCATCATTCAGTGTCACGGACTCCACTGTCGCCGGAACTACCAAACGCTCAGCTTCATACGGAATCCCAAGAATCTCTGTACCAGTCTTATTTAACAACAGGCCCTCGTCTGTAGATTGATATTTGGGATTGTTCTCGTCTACATCATATCCATAATTCACTACCAGACCGCTTCCGGTATTATTTAGATAGATTACCGTATCCGGAAGTGTCAGATAATCTACTTCCAGCCCGGCATCATCGTCAATCTCTACTGCCTGTATATATTTCGGAACTTGTACTTCACTATATCGGAAACGATCCAATAAATTACCGTCTCTTCTTCCAATCTTTGCCTTTTTATCGAATCCAGTCAGGGTCTGTAAATATACTAATTGATCATACTGCCAGCCCACTTCATAATCTTTTGACATCCATTGATGTTTTAGCTGTACCGTATAGTCATCACTTAATTCCACACAATCTGCCGGTTCCAGAATATGACGTCCCGAATCCACAGTATAGAACCACGGCACTAATTTGCCATCTTCCATCCAGCCCGGGAACAACTTATCAAGCGTATTTTTCCCTAATAACTCATATTGTTTTCCAAACAGATTAACGGTTCTCCCTGCTTCAATTGCATCTTCCTCATAAAGAACTGAATCTGCCGGAATCTCTGCTGCATTTTCAGGCAGCTTCTCAGACAGCACATACAGACGATTCGCCCGAATATCATAGTCTACAGTTCGTTCTTTCCAGGCATCCTTTGTTAACAAACGGTATTCCACTTTAATCTTCATCCTGGAATCTGGCACATCATCCGGAATTGTCATGGGATATTCATCAAGCCAGGTATTGCCTCCATCAAAAGACACCCCCGTTACCCGAATATACTTTCCATATTCTGACTCTCCCAAGAGATACACATTACTGTCACTTCCGATCACATAGGTATACAGTGAATTAAACACCGCCTCTTCTGTAAGCTCCTGCCCTTGGTATAAAGCATTACTGGTAACATCTGCCGGCTGCATGATAATAATTGACGCATCCGTATCTCCTGATGCATCTGGAAGTGGATTTACTCCCTCTTCATAGTCCTTCTTAATCGTACCTGGAAGCAACTGATCCGGCGTATTTTTTATGGATGGATCTTTAATAGCTGAAGATGGTCTGGTATTATTACCCGAATTCGTATTATCTCCGCTATTATT
>ERZ1034901.2743-NODE-2743-length-10927-cov-13.382542_pt1 | contig 10927 bp, 9 predicted proteins | sample MGYA00520628_ERZ1034901 | MGnify/ENA primary metagenome ERZ1034901 (study PRJEB33766, sample SAMN09781783) | gut metagenome | biome: gut microbiome | host: Homo sapiens | place: Madagascar | study: EMG produced TPA metagenomics assembly of the PRJNA485056 data... | reverse complement strand
ACATCGACCTGGAGTCGGGATACGGCACCAACTCCTTCGGTTTCTGCAATCCGGACTGGATTAATGCGGTGGAGGAGCAGCTCCATAAAGTTCAGCATACCTCCAATCTCTATTACACGGAGCCTTGCGCCAAACTCGCTGAGCTTCTGGCCCGGCGCACCGGAATGACGAACATGTTCTTCACCAACTCCGGCGGCGAGGCCAATGAGTGTGCGCTGAAAGCCGCTCGACGTTACCAGCACCTGCATAAAGGGCCGAATTGCTATGAAATTATCTCCATGAAAAACAGTTTTCACGGCCGGAGCTACGGTGCCCTCTCCGCCACCGGAAATCCGCACTACCACGAAGGCTTCGAGCCGCTGGTTTCGGGCTTCAAATATGCGGAATTCAACCATCCGGAAAACGTGGAATCCATGGTGGATGCAAACCGCACCGCGGCCATCATCGTGGAATGCGTTCAGGGAGAAGGCGGCGTCAATGTGATGACTCAGGAATTTGCCGATACGCTGACGAAACTGTGCCGCTAGAAGGACGTCCTCCTCATCTGCGACGAGGTTCAGGCGGGCAACGGCCGCACCGGCACCCTCTATTCTTATGAGCAGCTGGGACTCCGGCCGGACATTGTCACCACTGCTAAAGGCGTAGGCGGCGGGCTCCCTATCGGCATCTGCATGTTCAGCGAGAAAACCAAAAACGCCCTGGTTCCGGGAACTCGCGGCACCACCTTCGGCGGAAACCCGGTAGCCTGTGCCGGCGCACTGAGCATCGTGGAGCGGCTGAACGAGGGTTTTCTAGATTCGGTAAAAAGAAAATCCGCCATGATCTTCGAGGCGTTCCGGGAAGCTCCGGGTGTTGCGGCAGTAGAAGGTCTAGGCCTGATGATTGCCATCACACCGGCTTCCAAAAAAGCATCCGACATCGTCAATGAATGCCTGGAAAACGGTGTCCTGTGCATCACCGCCGGTCCTGCGGGGGAAAAGGTGCGCTTGCTCCCGCCGCTCACCGTTACGGAAGAACATTTGAAGCAGGCTCTGAAGGTTTTGCTCCGGGCTTTTGCGGAATAGCGCCTAAAGGGCGCCGGGTGGCGCTGAATCGGGTCTCGGACTTGGTGCAAAGCCAACGGAAAATCAAAGGTTTCCGGGCTTTCGTGCACCAAGTCTTTTTGCAAACGGCGCTGAATCCGGCCTCAGACTTGGTGCAAGGCCAACGGAAAATCAAGGGTTTCTGGACTTTCGTGCACCAAGTCTTTTTGCAGACGGCGCCGAATCGGGCCTCGGACTTGGTGCAAAGCCAACGGAAAATCAAGGGCTTCCGGGCTTTCGTGCACCAAGTCTTTTTGCAAACGGGGCCGATTACACCCGCTTGCTGCTTCGCAACTCGAACAGCAGGTCTCGCAGCTCCGCTGCCCGCTCGAATTGCAGGTCCTTTGCGGCCTGCTTCATTTCTTTTTCCATCTTCTTGATGGTTTCCTTCAGCTCCTTGGCCGTCATCTCCTTCGGATTCTTGAACTCGTTTTCCGGATTGTATGCCTCGGTCGCTGTAGCAATGTCGCGAATTGGTTTTACGATGGTCTTCGGCACGATGCCGTGTTCCTCGTTGTACGCACTCTGAATCTCCCGGCGGCGTTTGGATTCGTCGATGGTATACCGCATGGCTTTGGAAATTCGATCTGCATACATGATGACCCGGCCGTGGGAATTCCGGGCGGCACGGCCCACCGTCTGCATCAAAGAGGTTTCCGTACGGAGGAATCCCTCTTTGTCCGCATCCAGGATGGCCACCAAGGAAACCTCCGGAAGATCCAATCCTTCCCGGAGGAGGTTGATGCCTACCAGAACATCGAATTTGCCCAGGCGCAGGTCCCGGATGATTTCCAGTCGCTCGAAGTTATCGATGTCGGAGTGGAGGTACCTTACCCGAATGCCTTGATTCTCCAGATACTTGGAAAGATCCTCGGCCATCCGCTTGGTCAAAGTGGTAATCAGCACCCGCTCCCCGGCATCCGTGGTTTTGTAGATTTCGCTCAGAAGGTCGTCAATCTGCCCTTCAGTCGGCCGCACGTCGATTTCCGGATCCAGAAGTCCCGTCGGACGAATCACCTGCTCTGCCGTTACGCCGCCGGACTGTTCCAGCTCGAACCGGGCCGGTGTAGCACTGACGTACACCGTCTGGTCCACCATCTCCTCAAATTCCTCGAACTTCAGCGGACGGTTGTCCAGCGCAGACGGCAGGCGGAAACCGTACTCCACCAGAGACTGTTTCCGGGCCCGGTCACCGTTGTACATGGCTCGAAGCTGAGGCAGCATGGCGTGAGACTCGTCGATAATGGTGAGAAAATCCCCCTCCGGAAAGTAGTCCAGCAAGGTATACGGCCGCTCCCCCGGCTCCAGGAAATTCAGGTGGCGGGAGTAATTCTCGATTCCTTTGCAGGTGCCGATTTCCATCATCATCTCGATATCGTAGTTGGTGCGCTGCTCCAGGCGCTGCGCCTCCAGCAGTTTTCCGTTATCCCGGAACCATTGCAGCCGCTCTTTCAGCTCCGCTTTGATGGATTTGGCCACCAACTTCATGTCATCCCCGTTGGTGACGTAATGGGACGCCGGGAAAATGGAAATATGGTTCCGCACGCCGGTAATCTCCCCGGTCACCGGGTTCATCTCTTTAATGGAATCAATTTCATCGCCGAACATCTCCACCCGGACCGCCTCTTCGCCGCCGGCCGGATAGATATCGATAATATCTCCCCGGGCCCGGAAGGTGCCACGATGAAAATCCATATCGTTCCGATTGTACTGCATATCCACCAGCTTTCGAATCATGTCCGTCCGATCCATCTCCATGCCCGGCCGCAGGGACAGCAGCTGATTCCGATAGGAATTCGGGCTTCCCAAGCCGTAGATGCAGGACACACTGGCCACCACGATGGTATCCGGCCGCTCCAGCAAGGCCGCCGTAGCGGAGTGCCGCAGCTTATCGATTTCGTCGTTGATATCCGCATCCTTCTCGATATAAGTATCCGTGGACGGCACGTACGCCTCCGGCTGATAGTAATCGTAGTAGGAAACGAAGTATTCCACCGCGTTCTCCGGAAAAAACTCCTTCATCTCCCCGTGGAGCTGCGCGGCCAGGGTTTTGTTGTGAGAAATAATCAGCGTTGGCTTCTGAATCTTCTCGATGATCTTCGCCATGGTGAACGTCTTTCCGGAACCGGTGACTCCCATCAGAGTCTGGTGCCGATTTCCGGCCAGAATGCTGTCCACAATATGATCCACCGCCTGGGGCTGATCCCCGGTGAGGTCGAAATCGGAATGCACTTTAAATTCAGGCATAATATTCCTCCAATCTTTTTCTCTATTTATTCTCGCCGCCCAAAATCAGGTTCATCGTCTCCCACACTGCCGGCATGGCCTTTACATCCACATCAGAATAGTTGATGATAAAATCATGGGCATCCGGCTTTTCGTCCGTGAGATAGTATTCCGAGATGGCCTGGATTTTAATCCCCTTCTCCGCCAGTGCCCGACTCACCGCCTCATCGGAAAGCTCCGTATCCAATCGAATCCGAAAATGAAGTCCGGACTGATTCTCGATAATCCGGCAGTGCTCCCGAATCGGACTTTTCTCGATGGACTCGATCAGCCGCTTCCGCTGCCGGCTGTAATACAACCGCATCCGGTTGATATGCTTCTCAAAGTATCCGTTTCGGATAAACGCCGCCAGCGTGTACTGCTCAAAGGTCGATACCGTACAAGCATAGAAGGACAGCTGGCTGTAGAATCGGTTGGCCAGATGCACCGGAAGAATCATGTAGCTGATTCGAATGGTTGGCGTCAGGGACTTGGAAAAGGTATTCATATAGATCACCCGTTCGCAGGCATCGATGCTGAACAGCGTGGGCAGCGGTTTTCCGTTGGGCCGGAATTCGCTGTCGTAGTCGTCTTCGATGATGTATCTCCCCGGTTTTTCATTGGCCCAGGCCAGCACCTCGTATCGCCGGCTGGCCGGCATGGTGATGCCGCTGGGAAAATGATGATTCGGACTGATATGGACGATATCCGCTCCCGATTGGTGCAGCTCCGGTATCCGAATGCCATGCTCATCCATGGGAATGTACTTGCAGTCAATGCGGTGCTGCCGGTAGATGTTCGCCAGAATTTTATATCCCGGGTTCTCGATGCAGTACTCTCGGTCGCTGCCAATCAGTTGTATCAACAGGCTGTACAGGTACTCCGTTCCGGCACCGATGACAATCTGATTCGGATTCACCAGCATCCCCCGAAAGGAACGGAGATAATCCGCGATGGCCGAACGCAATGCCCGGATTCCCCCGGTAGGCGAAACCTCCATCAATTCTTTTTTTTGGGAAGAGATGGTCTCTCGGGACATTCGGGCCCATATCGAAAATGGGAAAGTGTCGGGATTCACCGCGTTGCTGGACAGGTCCACGTCGTAGGACTCCCGGTCTTTGGGAATCTCGATATCATAGGAAACCCGGCTTTCCCGGGGAATGCGGTTCATCTCCAAGATGTCGGAGACGTAATAGCCTTTCTTCGGGATGGAGTAAATGTAGCCCTCGCCGATCAACTGGTCATATGCATTCTGAATCGTTATGGTACTAATCCCGTTGTTACCGGCAAAAGAACGTTTCGACGGGAGTTTCTCCCCGGGACGCAGTCTTCCGGCCACAATGTCCGCCTTTATGTTATCGTATACCTGTTCGTACAGCGGTTTTCCGTTATGCTCAAAGACGTAGGTCAGCATCGCTCCTCCCCTATCTGGAATGAAAAATATAAATGTTTTGATTATTTATTTATTACCAGTTAGATTGTACTATTATAACCAGTTAAATTCAAGGAGGTACATTCAACAATGGATAATAAACAGTATGAACTGAACAAGGGTTTGGCTCAGATGCTGAAGGGCGGAGTCATCATGGACGTTACAACCCCGGAACAGGCAAAGATTGCAGAGGAAGCGGGTGCGTGTGCGGTAATGGCGCTGGAGAGGATTCCGGCAGATATTCGTGCAGCCGGCGGCGTGTCCAGAATGAGCGATCCGAAGATGATCAAGGGCATTCAGGAAGCGGTCAGCATTCCGGTTATGGCGAAGTGCAGAATCGGTCATTTTGTAGAGGCGCAGCTTCTGGAAGCCATCGAAATCGACTACATCGATGAGTCGGAAGTGCTGTCCCCTGCCGATGATATTTACCACATCAACAAGAGAGATTTCAAGGTTCCGTTCGTATGCGGCGCAAGAGATCTGGGCGAGGCCCTGAGAAGAATCAATGAAGGTGCTTCCATGATTCGTACCAAGGGTGAACCGGGAACCGGCGACGTAGTTCAGGCCGTTCGTCATATGAGAAAGATGAATGCGGAAATCCGCAAGGTGGTTTCCATGCGGGAAGACGAGCTTTTTGAAGAAGCAAAGCAGCTTCAGGTTCCTTACGAACTGGTAAAATACGTACATGACAATGGCAAGCTTCCGGTAGTGAATTTTGCAGCCGGCGGTGTGGCTACTCCGGCAGACGCAGCCCTGATGATGCAGCTGGGTGCGGAAGGCGTATTCGTTGGTTCCGGCATCTTCAAGTCCGGCAACCCGGCAAAAAGAGCTTCCGCTATCGTTCAGGCGGTGACCAACTACACCGACGCGAAACTGATTGCAGAGCTTTCCGAGGATCTTGGCGAAGCGATGGTTGGCATCAACCCAAGTGAAATTGCCATCATCATGGAAGAGAGAGGTAAGTAGGATGAAAATCGGTGTGCTTGCAGTACAAGGTGCTTTCATCGAACACCGCAAAATGCTGGAATCTCTGGGCGCCGAGTGCGTGGAGATTCGACAGAAAGCCGACCTGGAAGGCATTCAGGGAATTGTTCTTCCGGGGGGCGAAAGTACGGTTCAGGGAAAGCTGCTCCACAAGCTGGATATGTTCGAGGAAATTCAGACCCGTATCCGGGAAGGACTTCCGGTACTGGCCACCTGCGCGGGAATGATTCTTCTGGCGCAGACCCTTTACAACGATCCGGTAACCCATCTGGCCACCCTTCCCGTTACGGTTCGGCGAAACGCATACGGAAGACAGCTGGGCAGCTTCATCACGGATCAGCCGGTCAAGGGCATCGGCGAATTTCCGATGGTATTCATCCGGGCGCCGTACATCGAATCCGTGGACGATTCCGATGTAGAAGTTCTGGCCACCGTGGACGATCATATGGTTGCCGTACGGTACGGCAACCAGCTGGGTCTGTCCTTCCATCCGGAAATGACGGAGGATACTCGGATTCACGAATACTTCTTAAAGATGATTCAATAGCTTATGAAAAAAGCAGCGCCATCACCTCAGTGCGATGGTCGCTGCTTTTTTATTTTGCGAGCTTCGAACTAGAGAATTTCTCGCGCAGTAACTTTAATATGCCTGGATTTTCATTCTAGTTCTGCTTTTTCTGTCTGCGACGCAGAGTAATGGTACCCACTCCAGCCAGTGCAGCCAGCATGACGGTCGCCCACAGAATGGTGTGGGACTCATCCCCTGTCTCCACAGAGGACTGCTTGCTGTTCTTGTTTTTGTTCTTGTGGTTACCTGTACCGGAAGATCCGTTGTCTCCCGGGTTTACCGGGCCTTGCGGCTTTGGTGTGGCAGAATCCCCATCGGATGGTTTTCCCGGCGTGGATGGTTTCTCCGGTTTATCGGTGCCATTTCCCGGCTTTTCCGGATTTTCTGTATCACCGCCCGGCTGCTCTCCCGGTGCATTTTTTTCCACCGGATAAAGATCCAGATTCGGCACGCTGAGAATATCCCTCCAGTAGGTGTCGTTGTCGTAATCGATTCTGACTCCGGTGGAGCCGTCAATCAGATTTCTGTTCGTGGTGCCTGCCAGCTTGACCCCGTCTCCAAGAGCCTTTCCGGGCGTGCCGGATTTGGAAACCGAAGCTCCGCCTTCCAGATACGCATCAGCTACGGAAATCGTACCGTTTCCGCTCACCGCATTTCCGCCTTCGCCGAAATAGCCGTCTCCGCCAACGGCAATCAGCTTTCCTTCTCCGGTGATTGTGCCACCGTTCAGAATGATTGCCGAACCGCCATTGGAAGTGGTGGCATCCTTTCCGCCGCCGTAAACCGCAAGTACGGCATCTTTATCCAGATTCAGCGTTCCGTTCACCTGCATTCCGGTCTGACCGGTGTAACTCTTTCCCGTCGCCGGGTCCGTACCGGTCGGCGCTTCATCGCCTCGCAAGAACACCTTTCCTTTCAATGTAACATTTCCGTTCACCACAACCACCGGATCCGTGTTGTGACGAGCTTCCGAGCCGTTGGCGATGTTGTTGGTGTTGGAATAGATTTTTGCATTTTCCAGCGTGGATCCATCCTTCAGAATCAGCTTTCCGTTGATGGATGCGCCGTTCAGGAACTCTCCGCCGCCGTAATCGGTGTAATTCATGGAGAACGTTCCGCCGTTCTCCACCTCTACCGCACCTTGTACCACGGAATCCCGTAAGGTCAGCTTCGCCCCATCCTGCACAAGGATTTTCACGCTGCTCAGGATGTCCATGTTCACCAGCGTCAGGTTGCAGCCCTTCGGCAAAACAAGCGTCTGGGTCTGCATGGTTCCTTCCGGAATAGCATATCCCAGTTTTCCGTATGTTCCGCTGGTATGGGATCCGTACCACGCTTTCAAATCTTCCGGAACCACAACGGTTTCATTGCTCGGATCCAAAGTGAAGTTCTTAATGGCCCACGGCTCCATGTCGTACATGTACTTTCCGTCGGACGTCTTGGTGCAGTTGGCAAGCACCAGCTGATTTTCCAGCATCTCCTCTCCGCTGAAGATGCGGAAGGTCAGTGCGTTGCCGGTGGCCTTCCGACCCAGCTCATCGGTGATGGTCACGCTGATATCGTAAGTTCCGGCCTTTGCAGGCGTACCGGCCAGTGTGACGGAACCGTCGTGAACGGAATAGACGCCGGCCATTCCGGAATCATTTCCTTTTGCAGGATCGTCATGATTTACGATATTGACGGAAGACCCTTTGGATTTTACGCGGATGTCACTTTCGCTCAGGAGCTTCCAGTCGCTGTCCGCCGGATCCGTACCTGTTTTTACAAGTGCCACCTCAACGCTGGCATTGCTGTTCTTGTTCTGGGTAACGTTGGTGGATGCGCCGCTGATGGCATCGTACCCCTTCTGGTTCACCAAAGCGGATTCAAAGCTGCCCACCAGCCGAACGTGCAGCTGCATGTCATCGCCCGGGTTGGTCCCCTGAGAAACGGTAAGCTTGCCGTTATCGATGGAAACCTTAAAGGTCAAGCTTTTGTACCCTTTCGCCGTGATGGAAATCACGTCGCCGCTCTTCAGCGCCGCGGTCTGGCTGTAGCTCTTCTGCGCAAATTCCAATGCACCGTCTCGAACGCGATATTTTCCACCCGTGGACGGCGTAAAGCTATAGGCTTCCCAATCTGTTCCGTTGACGGAAACCTTCGTGATGGCATCCGGATACTTCGAATCCCCGAAAGAAAACTGCCACAAGCCGTTGAAGGAATCCACCTTCACGGAAATGTCTTTCGGGTCGATTTCCTTTTCGCCCTCCTCCGGCTTCTTTTCAAAGGATGCACTTACCGTCACATCGGATGCCGGCATTTGGAACGTCGAATTGGTGACGGGAATCGCCTTTCCTGTGCTGTCCGCCACCGAAAGGGACTTCAGCACATATCCTTCCGCCGGATTTGCCGTAATCGTCACAGTTTCTCCTTCTTTTGCCGTGGTTTTGTCCACGCTCACCGTTCCGTTTTCTGCTGTCGCCGCAGTAACCTTGTAGGTTTTCTCTGTCTCATCGACTGCAATCGATGCGGTGTGCTTGGATTTATTCAATGTCAGCTTCAAGTCGCTGTAGCCGGTGGCCGAAATAACACAGGTTTCCGTGGTGTCGGAAAATGCTTCCCCAATCAGAACCTGCTTATCCGTCGGCAGCACCCGGTAGTTCTCTCCCCGGTCATCGAAATCCCAGGAGCTGGTCACCTTCTTGTACTCCGTGCCGGCAACCTTTACGGACGAAATGGCGTTGAACCAGCTCTCGTCCTCTGCGTTAAAAGTAATGGCAAATCCCTTGCTGATGCCGGCTTGTTCGCATCGGGCAATGCTTGACGGCGGAGATTTTTCATCCGCCCACGCGGACGTCGTCCCCACCGCACTTCCCGTAATCAGCAGCAGCGCCGACAACAAGAACGCGGTCAATTGATCCCTTTTTTTCTTCAATTATGCTTTCCTCCTTGTAAAAATAACTTTCAAGATGATAACGTTCACCGAGTAGATGATGGTTGGATATCCACCAGTTAGGCTCGGTTAACTAAAGGATAGCATGGTAATCGGTTAGGGTCAACTAATTTGTGTAAGATAAGACTAATTATTGAAATTTGGTTAAAGAAAAAGAGTGCACGAAGCACTCTTTTTCATCGCTTGCTCCTAGTACACAGAACTGTCTTCTCCGTCGGTGACCTCAAATCCCATCCGCATCAGTGCCTTGGAAATTCGTTCCGCATAGTCCCGATTGGCGCCAAAACTAATATTCAAGATTCCTTCACCGCCGCCGGTTCCGGCAACCACCACCCGCTGTTCTTCCCCAGAGTCCATAACTTGAACAACAGTTACCGCCATGCTGCCGTTCCGCCAATAGTATTTCTCAAAAACCATCAGCAACACCCGAACCCCTTCAGCCTCCGTAATCTTTCGAACTGCCAGCTCGGAAGACACGAAATCACCGGAAAGGTCTTCCTGTATCTTCTTTCCGATTTCTTCCAGTCCGGTGACTGCTTTTCGCTTCAGTTCAATAGTCGTGCAGCTCATTTCAAACCTCCTCTTCCTGCAAGAGATGTTCCAAGAGTCCTTCGCACCCCCGGCGCACATCCCGATACGTATCTTCAAAATTCCCGGTATACCACGGATCGGCGATATCGCCATTCTCACCGGCAAACTCCAATAAAAGAAACATTTTTTTCTCCGAATCGCCGCCGACAATGCGCCTCATGTTTTGCAGGTTGGCGGAATCCATGCCGATCAGATAATCGTATTCCTCGTAGTCCGACGCCTTCATCTGTACTGCCCGGTGTGGAATGACCGGAATGCTCTCCTTCTGAAGTTTTTCGACCGTTCCCGGATGTACCGGATTGCCAATTTCCTCCCGGCTGGTGGCCGCGGAATCAATCTGAAACGCAGCGGAACTTCCCTGTTGATTCACCAGATACTGCATCACGCTCTGCGCCATTGTGCTTCGGCAAATGTTGCCGTGGCAAACAAATAATACTTTAATCATAGATTTCAACCTCCTTAAAATACCGTGAAATGCCCAGTTTTGCGGGGTTTCTTGGCTATATTTCATATCTTTTGTTAGTGTGTCGTAGAGGCAGAATATAACAAAAGATAGCAAGTTATTACCGCCTCTTAGTAGTCAAATGGGGTAGCAGACTACTAATGGATTTTACACATTCTTTTCATTATCCTCAATAAGCTGCTTTATTGTCTTTTTGATTTTTAAAGTATACTCTTTACCAGTTGGATCTACAACATAAAATGTGAGTTTATCATTCATAGCAAAGGTGCCTTGTGCAGTTTGCTCTTTTAGATTCTTCAAAAAGAGTTTTAAATCAAAAACTAAATCAAGTGTGTATTCCGGTTCCAATGTATAAGGTAATGACCTTTGCAATAATTTAAGCATTGGATTCGTCATATCTTGAACAAGTAAATAATTTGATTTTTTAGGGACCTTCATCCCCCAATTTCTAACAATCACATTTCTGTTACCTATATTTGTGACAGATAGATTAACAAAAAAATATCTACTATCACCACCACCACGTTCAGAAAACACTACATTTTTATCTGTAAATTTCATTTTTATAATCCGCCTTTCTGGCGAAAGACACCAATAGGGTCATGAAAAT
>ERZ1034901.2739-NODE-2739-length-10936-cov-20.159360_pt1 | contig 10936 bp, 7 predicted proteins | sample MGYA00520628_ERZ1034901 | MGnify/ENA primary metagenome ERZ1034901 (study PRJEB33766, sample SAMN09781783) | gut metagenome | biome: gut microbiome | host: Homo sapiens | place: Madagascar | study: EMG produced TPA metagenomics assembly of the PRJNA485056 data... | reverse complement strand
TTTAGTAGCACTATAATACAGGAATTGAATTTACACACAAAGCTGGACTTGACCTAGAATTTCGACATGAGTTCACGCTAATCCTTCATATTTTGCAAATTAGCGTGAACGATTTTCTGTTTTTTTCGTTTTATCCGGATGATGCTCTGCGTAGAGATGTAAGCCTTGAAAAGCGTTCACGCTTTTTGAAGGTAATTGGCTTTTTAGCGTGAACAAAAATTAGAATCTTGAAAATCTGGCAAAAACCGTTCACGCTAAATCTCGTTTTTCGGACAAAAAGCGTGAACTCGCCTCGAAATTCTAGGCATATGGGATTTTAAGTGTGCGATAACTACAATAGGAATAGAATGCCGCTGCTTTCCTGCCGACATACGCACATACTATATAATTTGAAAAATTTCAATCAGCAGCAGCCATGCCAGGCCGTAGTAGGTGACCACGGCCACCAAATCGTTCACCGTGGTAATCAGCGGGCCGGACGCCACCGCCGGATCGATGTTGATTTTATGGAAGAGGAGAGGCACCAGCGTACCAACGAGGCTGGAGATGATGATGGCCACCAGGAGGGAGATGCCCACGCAGCCGGAGATCAGGAGGGCAGTGCCCATGGCGTATCCCTTGAAGAGGGCGATGTAGATGCCCAGAACCAGGAATGTCATGACTCCCAGCAGGGAGCCGTTGCAGAAACCCACCTTCATTTCTTTGGTCACCAGCCGGAGCTTGTCCGCGCCGCTGAGGTTCTCGTCCATCAGCACCCGGATGGTCACCGCCAGGGATTGGGTGCCCACGTTTCCGGCCATGTCCAGAATCAGGGACTGGAAGCAGATGACCACCGGGAGGATGGCCACCACGCCTTCGAAGGCCCCTACCACCGAGGAAACCACCATGCCCAGGAACAGCAGGATGATCAGCCACGGGAGACGCTTTTTGATGCTGTCGTTGGTGGATTCGTTCAGATCTTCTTCTGCGGACAAGCCGGCCAGTTTTGCGTAGTCCTCGCTCATCTCATCGTCCACCGCTTCCATTGCGTCCTGGGCGGTGATGATGCCGATGATTCTTCTATCCTTATTCAGAACCGGGAGGGAGTCCTCCGCGTAATCCTTGATCGCTTCGATGCGGTCCGAGATTTTGTCGTGGTCCGTCAGGTACGGATAAGCGGTGCTGATGATGGAGTCCAGGGCCACGTTTTCCCGGGCGATAATCAGATCTTTCAGATCGATGGCACCGAAGAAACACTTTCTGTCATCCACCACGTACAGGGTGGAGATGTTGTCCTTTTCTCCCGCCTGCTTCACCAGCTCGTGCATGGCCTGGCGAATGGTCAGGCTGCGGCGGATGCAGATGTAATTGGTGGTAATCAGGCTGCCGATTTCATCTTCATCATAGGAGTTGATGAGCCGGATGTTCCGGCGGGTTTCCGGCTTCAGCATGGGAAAAAGCTTCACCTGAACGCTCTCGTCGATGTCTTCCCACAGATCCGCCGCATCATCAGCATCCATTTCGTTGATCACATCTGCCAGCTTATCGATGACAATCTCTCCGATGTAGTCCGCCGGATTGTCCATGTAGGAGATGATGTCCGCCAGGGATTGGGCGTCCAGTCCGGTGTACAGGAGGTTCCGCTCCGCCCGGCTCAGGTGCTCGAAGCTCTGCGCGATATCGTGGTCGTGGTAATCCCGCAGCTGTTCCTGCATCGCCTCCACCGACGGGGACTGCCGGATGATTGCCGGAATCTTCTCGGTGCTGATCGGGTCTTTCAAAATTTCTTTTCTCATCATTGTAAGCCTCCTTCTTTTCGCCCAAAAAAGGGCATAAAAAAACCATCGTAACATCGACCGTTACACAATCAGAAGTTGTGAATTTGCTCATAACGATGGATTCCGGCTTGCAATATATTTCAAAAAATGGCGCACTTACAGACACTTGAAACAGACTCCAAGTCTCAATCCATCATTACATGTTTTTCGACTTCGACTGTCACAACCGTCCATATATTTCGCCTCCTTTGCTTGATTTTATTGACTTTGAAAGTATAGCATTCCGAGAAATGATGTTCAAGTAAAATTTGTCATCGGTTTCGATAAAAATATTGTAAATTATGGTATGTACAGCCCCCCTTTTATATAGCTAAAAAATATCCTCTATGTTATAATCATAACTGGAAGCTTAAATTTATGTAAGCAGACACAATACGATTTATAATTAGGAGGGGAATATACCCATGAAGGATATTGAAATCAGGGAATTATTCAGAAACAAGGAGAAGTACGGCGATCAGGAAGTGGTAGTCCACGGATGGGTTCGAGGCAACAGAAGTTCGAATCAGTTTGGATTCCTGTCCATCAATGACGGAACGTTCTTCACTCCGCTGCAGGTGGTATACGAAGCGGACAATCTGGCTAATTTTACCGAAATTTCCAAGGTGCATCTGGCAGCCGGCGTAACGGTACGAGGAACTCTGGCGCTGACTCCGGAAGCAAAACAGGCGTTTGAAATCAAAGCGAAAGAAATCGTGGTGGAAGCGGATTCTCAGTCGGATTACCCGCTGCAGAAGAAGCGTCATACCATGGAATTCATGCGTGAAATCGCGCACCTGAGACCGAGAAGTAACACCTTCTCCGCCGTATACAGAGTGCGCAGCATCGTTGCGTATGCAATTCATAAATTCTTCCAGGAACAGAACTTCGTCTACGTTCACGCTCCAATCATCACCGGAAGTGATGCAGAGGGCGCCGGCGAAATGTTCCAGGTAACCACATTGGATCCGGACAATCTGCCGAGAACAGAGGACGGAAAGATTGACTACTCTCAGGACTTCTTCGGAAAAGAAACCAATCTGACCGTATCCGGACAGCTGGAAGCGGAAGCCTTTGCACTGGCGTTCCGCAACGTATATACTTTTGGCCCGACATTCCGTGCGGAGAACTCCAACACTGCGAGACATGCATCGGAATTCTGGATGATCGAACCGGAGATTGCTTTTGCGGATCTTCAGGACGACATGGACCTTGCCGAGGCAATGGTTAAATACATCATCACCTATACGCTGGAGCACGCACCGGAGGAGATGAACTTCTTCAATCAGTTCATCGACAAGGGCCTCTTGGAGCGCTTGGATCACATCGTAAACTCCAGCTTTGAACGGGTAACTTACACGGAAGCGGTTGAAATCCTGCAGAAGTCCGGTAAGAAATTCCAGTATCCGGTAGAATGGGGTCTGGAGCTTCAGACGGAACACGAGCGTTATCTGACAGAGGAAGTGTACAAGAAACCGATTTTCGTAACGGATTATCCGAAGGACTGCAAGGCGTTCTACATGCGCCTCAACGATGATGGAAAGACCGTTGCAGCGTGCGATATGCTGGTGCCGGGCGTGGGCGAAATCATCGGCGGAAGCCAGAGAGAGGAACGTCTGGACGTGCTGGAAGCGCGGATGAAAGAGCTGGGAATCAGCGAAAACGGCTATGAGTGGTATCTGGATCTTCGTCGTTACGGCGGCGTGAAACATGCCGGATACGGCCTGGGCTTTGAGAGAATGATTATGTACCTGACGGGTATGAGCAATATCCGTGACGTGCTGCCATTCCCAAGAACTCCAAAGAGTGCGGAGTTCTAAAAACACTGCCTGCGGCTTCGTATTTAAATATACCTGTATTGATGAATGCCGGCAGGCAATCAATGTGAACCGACTTGCCCTTGGGCAAAAAACATATCGGTTGTAAATTACAGGAGGATACTATGAAAGGTTATTCAAGTGACAAAATCAGAAACGTTGTACTGCTGGGACATGGCGGATGTGGTAAAACGACCTTTCTGGAGGCGGCATTACTCGCAACAAAAGTAATCAACCGCCTGGGCAAAGTGGAAGACGGAAATACCGTGTCCGACTATGACAAGATGGAAATCGAGAAAAAATATTCCATCAATACGACGATGGTACCGGTAGAGTACAATGGTTACAAGTACAACTTCCTGGATACTCCGGGATTCTTCGACTTCGTTGGCGAAGTAGATTCGGCAATGAGTACGGTCAGTGCGGCCATTATTATGGTGGACGCATCCGAAGGAATTCAGGTGGGTACCGAGAAGGCATGGGAACTTTGCAGTGAAACGGATACACCTAAATTCATGGTCCTCACGAAAATAGATAAAGACAATGTTGACTGCGACAAGCTGGTAGAGCAGCTCCGTGAGAAGTTCGGCAACTCCGTGGTTACCGACGATGACGAGGATGCGCTGAGAGAAGCGGTTGCAGGTACCGACGAAGCGCTGATGGAGAAGTTCTTCAACGACGAACCGTTCACCGATGAAGAGTTCACCAACGGCCTGATGGATGGTATCGCCAACGGTGATGTCGTTCCGATTATCAAGGCGTCCAGCCTCACCGGCGAAGGAATCGACGAGGTACTGCGTTCCATCGCCAGATACGTGCCGACTCCGTCCAAGCACGCGCCATATATTGGAAAGAACAGCAAGGACGAAGACGTGGAAGTCATCACCGACGTCAGCGCCGACCCGGTAATGTATGTCTACAAGACAATCGCAGATCCTTTTATGGGAAAAATCTCCTATGCAAAGGTTCTCTCCGGAACGGTTAAGTTGGGACAGGAGCTGTACAACCCGAGATCACAGAAATCCGAGAAGCTGGGTTCCATGTTCTTCGTAAGAGGCAAGCAGCAGGAGAACGCAACGGAAGTTCCGGCGGGCGATATGGTGGCTCTGGCAAAGCTGCAGCACACCAAAACCGGCGATACGCTGTGCCTCAAGGCGAAAGCGGTAACCATGCCGGGAATTAACTTCCCGAAGCCGAACTACTTCGTTGCCGTTGAGCCGGCAGAGAAGAAGGACGAGGAAAAGATGGCACAGGGTCTGCACAAGCTGATGGAAGAAGATCCATCCTTCGTACTGGAAAGAAATGTGGAGACACACCAGTCCCTTCTGGGAGGCCAGGGAGATATCCAGATCGGTATCATCCGTGCAAAGCTGAAGGAAAGATACGGCGTATCCGTAAAGGTAATCCCGCAGAAGATCGCATACAGAGAGACCATTAAGGGTTCCTCCGATGTACAGGGTAAGCACAAGAAGCAGTCCGGCGGTGCCGGTCAGTACGGCGACGTATGGATTCGGTTCTCTCCATCTCAGCAGAACTTCGAATTCTCCGAAGAGCTGTTCGGCGGATCCATTCCGAAGAACTACGTTCCGGCAGTTGAAAAGGGATTGCTGGAATGCATGGACAAGGGTCCTCTGGCAGGATGCAAGGTTCAGAACGTAAAGGCCGTTCTTTACGACGGTTCTTATCACGACGTGGACTCCAACGAAGTGTCCTTCAAGATTGCCGCTTCCCTGGCATTCAAGAAAGGTATCGTAGCGGCAAATCCTTGCCTGCTGGAGCCAATCATGAAGCTGGAAATCACCGTTCCGGAAAAGTACACCGGCGATGTGATGGGCGACATGAACAAGAGAAGAGGTCGCATCCTGGGCATGGAGCCGACGGACAACGGCAAAACCAAGCTGCTGGCAGAAGCACCGCAGTCCGAGCTCTTCGATTACGCAATCGTTCTGAGAGCAATGACTCAGGCAAGAGGAACCTTCACCGTGGAATTCTCCAAGTATGAAGAGCTTCCGGCTCACCTGGCAGAAAAGGTCATCGAAGCCCACAAGGCCGAGGTGGAAAAGGAACACAAATAAGATCATTGAGACAAATAGGATCATTGAGAAGAGAGGCGCATTGCACATACCGTGCAATGCGCTTTTTGGTGGGGAGCAGAAGGAAACAGCGATGCCGTTTCCAACATCTAAGTGCGGCCGGCCCGGGGAAGGTCGGTTCGTGCCTGGGGACGTGGTGCTCGTCGACGAAAGAACAAGGATTTGCGGGGAGAGAAGCACCACGCCGGATTGGAGAAACTCGCGTTTGAGCCTGGGGGCGTGGTGCTCGTCGACGAAGAGACAAGGGTTTGCGGGGAGAGAAGCACCACGCCGAGCCGGAGGAACTCGCGTTTGGGCCTGAGGGCGTGGTGCCCGTCGACGAAGGGACAAGGGTTTGCGGGGAGAGAAGCACCACGCCGAGCCGGCGGAACTCACGTTTGGGCCTGGGGGCGTGGTGCCCGCCGACGAAGGGACAAGGGCTTGCGGGAAGAGAAGCACCACGCCGGACCGGAGGAAGAGACATCCGTGTTGCCCTTCCGGTCCGCCCGGGCCCGGCCCCGCGCCGCTCCGCCGCCGGATGGCATCAAAAAGCGGAGCTGCTACAGCAGCTCCGCGACATTATAATCCTTTCCGATGAAAACCGGGATTTGATCTCGGAAAATCCTTCCCGAATAGGCCTCGTGAGGGAAATCCACGAAGGTGTTTTGTTTGGAATCGTGGGGGATGGTTCGGTATAACGGATCCCCGATGATATATCGGGATTTTCGAATCAGCTCCGCCAGCACATCTTCCGGGAAACCGTGGTCCACATCCGGCCAGACGGCGAAGGCCTGAAGTCCGTGGCGGAAATCCGGCGTCAATTGATTGATTGCGGCGGCCAGTGACTGGGCGAATACCTCTTCGCCGATAATCAGAATTTGAGCGTCCGGGACGTCCCAGCGATCGTGTGCCGGATTGCCCTTCCAGAGACGGATTCCTTCGTAATCTCCTTTTTTCTTTGCCAGTAGCATCCGAAGGGAGCCGGGACGGGCAGCGGTTTCTTTGCCCGCGGTGCCGGAGGCTCCATCGCCGGATCCGGTTAGTGCGGTGTCGGAGGCTCCTTCCAAGGCTCCCGACAAAGAAGCCCGCTTCTTCTCATACGCTTCTATTGCCAGTTCCGGAAGGCGGGCGGCGCCGTAGGCGCCGATGGGCGTGCCTTCCACATAAGGAATGCCGGCGGTCTGTTCCATGTAGCGGGCGAGGCGCCGACCGCAGGAGGAAACCACCACGTTCACCGAAGCGCGGAAGATGTGTCGAAGGGAATCAAAGGATTCCCCCATGGCGGCACAGCAGTTCACCGGGATGCCGGCATCTTCGAAGACTTTGCGCATGGCGTCCACATTTCCGTTAATGGAAAAATCCAGCGGCGTTACGCCCAGCAGGTTCACCGAGAAGGATTCATTTCCACAGGCTTCCGGGTCGGCAGCGCCATTTAATTTCTTCCCGGCACAGGATTCCGGGCCGGCAGCGCCCTCTAAAGTATTCGCGGAGCAATCCGGGCTTCCCGAAGAGCCGACGCGATACGGGCTTTCCAACGAATCGGCGAAGCGTTTCACCCATTCCGTCAGGGCGGCGCCCACACCGGCCACGTAAGAACGGTTTCCCGTAGTGGCTACCGGGAGCATGGGAACGCCGGTGCGTTTTTCCAGCAGGTGAGCCACGCCCTTGCAGTCAAAGGCGATGATGTGGGGAATGGAGCCGCTGCACAGAGTGACGAAGCGGGGCTTCAGATCCCGGACGGCGTGAGTCACGTCGTCAATCAATACGTTGTCGTCCCCCAGGACCGCCGTCATTTCATCCAGCCCCGAGACGAACATCAGGCTGTCGGTGTCAAACCACCGCGGCTCGTCGTGGGTGGAGTAGGTGGAGTTGCATCCCGAAGGATCGTGGATGACGGTCATTCCCCCCAGTTCGTAGAGTGCCGAGCAGACGCCGGAAACGTCCGCCGTATATGTACTGGTAAAAACATGTGTCTGATAATCACTCACCGCATTCACACTCCCATCCTTTTACTTGAACCAGATCCCGCATCGGCTTTGGGTTCCGGCAGGCATCGGAAATCAGATCCATCAACCGGCGGAGGCCCCGGTAGCCGTACATTCCAGCGTTTTCCACCTCGTTGACGAAGTAATCCGAGTCCATAAAATAAGCGCTTTTCTGCCCGATGCACAGGATTTTGCCCGCGTGGCCCCGCTGCATCTGCCGGATATTCCAGCCGTAGGTTTCGTAGATGCGAAGGGTCGGCTTGGTGTTCCGAAGCTTCCGGAATACATCCTCCGACTCGGTAAAGTTGTCCACCATCACGGATTCCACGTTAAAACCGTGATCCAGCAGGAACTGCGCCAGCTCCAGCGGGCAGTCCACCGCCGTGTAATCGATGGAAACCGGCGTGTCTTCCAGCAGGGCTCGGGTTTCCTGAATGCATTCCTCCGTCCGCATCTTCTCCGAATCCAGGAAGGACTGTTCCGGTTCCGGAATGCCCAGCATGGACGCCGCTTTTCGCAGGTCTTCGTCGTATTCCTCGTAGGCGTAGCCCGGGCGCATCCGGTACCACGGCTGCTTTTGGCGAATTTCCAGATCCTTGGCGGCGGCGATGCCGCTCTTGTGGAACAGGAAGTTGCAGGCGGATTCCGCCATGGTCAGGTATTCATCGTAATCCTTGCAATTGCAGGCCTCCAAGACCTTAATGCCGTTGGCTTCCAGCAGGGAGACCAGGTCGCAGTATGTTCCTTCGTGGGGGAAACAGTTGCCCAGAAGGGTGACCTGGTTCGGATTTTTCTCTTCGGTATAGCGGAGCACTCGGTGCATCTGCCGCCACAGGGACGGAACCACCGGATTGGTGCGGCGCATAATCGGGTCCATGTAACAGTCCACGAAATCGATTTCCGGAAATTCTTTTGCCAGAATCTTGTACACACGCTGATAGTTGACCGCCATAAAATGATGGATGCAGCTGGTAAAAATCATCATCATGCGGGGTTTTTCCGGCAGCTCCCGGATGACCCGTTCCACCCCATGCTGCAGCATTTCTTCCATATCCCCTTCCAGGATGTTCTCTTCGCCTACGGTGATGGTGGACATTTTGTCCATGCGGCCCAGCTCCGCGGTGGTAAGCACCACGCCCCGGAGGCAGCTGGTAGGGCAGACGAAAATCTGGTGACCTTGAGGTACCAGGGTGGCGATGTGGACGATGTTCCACACGCCCCGAACCGGGGAGGCGTAGGCCAGCCCGATGTCGGCGGAATATTCGTAATCCATATCCCGAATCTCACGAAATGCTCCTTCCATGCGGGTGCTGTGGAGGGCGGAATTTCTTTTTGTGAGATTGTTCTTCTGAATATCACTGAGCTTCTGAATCATGAGTGTTCTCCTTGTCATAATCCGCCAGCATTTTGCGCGCCAGACCCCGAACGGCATTGGCGTAATCCGAATCCGGTGCGGTCTCGAACACCGGCAGGCCTTGAACCTCCGCATCGGAAATGGCATTCTCTCGAGGCAAATCGGCGGCGATGTCCGTGTGAATGTCCGCCGCCAGGGTCTCCACTTTGGCACGCTCGTCCGGCACATCTCGGCGGTTCAGAATCAGGCCGCCCAGGGACGCGTAGCCCCGCTCCCGGAAGTTCTCCACCGCCATGGCGATGTTGGCTGCCGCGTAGATGGCCATGTTCTCGCCGGATGTGACGATGTAGACCCGGTGGGCATAGCCCTCCCGAATGGGCATGGCGAAGCCGCCGCACACCACATCCCCCAGCACATCGTAGAGTACCACGTCCGGTTGGATGATGTCGAAGGCGTCTCGGGCTTCCAGCGCCTCGAAGGCGGCAGCGATGCCCCGCCCGGCACAGCCCAGGCCCGGTGTGGGACCGCCGGCTTCCGCACAGACGATATCCTTATATCCTACGTGTACCAGATCCGCCAGCTCTGCCGAATCCCGCTTCTGCCGAAGCACGTCCAGCATGGTGTCGATGCGCTGACCGCCGTGAAGGTATAGGGTGGAGTCCGCTTTCGGGTCGCAGCCCACCTGCAGCACCCGCAGCCCCATTTCCGCAAAGGCACAGGACAGGGCGGTGGTAACCGTGGACTTTCCGATGCCTCCTTTTCCGTATATTGCAAAACGATACATTGTTTTCTCCTTCCGATTCCGGTACAAGATCGGTTTTTTCAATCTGTAAAATCATCCTAATCATAGCACAAACGGACTTCCGATACCATGGGGGCCAAACATGAAGAAGTGTTGGGGCAAACATCTTTTATTCTTCACATTGATGTGATATTATGTCAATCTATGATTATAGAAAGGGAGAAAATGGTTAAACAGAAAAAAAGCAAGAGGAAAATAGCTTTGATGATAATAAAGATTCTGGTTATTTTGGGCATTCTGGGACTTTTGATTGTCCTGGGAATGGACCGGCAGGTGAAAAAGGAAGGCGGCAAGCACCTCACCACTTTGGAGGAGAGCCGATATACGAAGGCCAAGCCGGCAGACTGTGCGCTGGTGCTGGGTGCTTCGGTGTACGTGGACCGGAAGCCGTCGCCGATGCTGAAGGACCGGCTGGACCGGGGAATTGAGCTGTACAAGGCCGGAATCGTGAAGAAACTTCTGTTCAGCGGCGACAACGGTCAGGTGGAATACAATGAAGTGGAAGCCATGAAGGAATACGCCTTGAAGGCGGGAGTGAAGAAGAAGGACATATTCCTGGATCACGCGGGCTTCTCCACCTACGAATCCCTTTACCGGGCGAAGAGCGTTTTTGCGGTGAAAAGCATGATTGTGGTGACGCAGCAGTACCACGAGTATCGGGCGCTGTACACCGGCGCGAAGTTGGGCCTGGAGGTAGAAGGCATTCCGGCAGAGGATGTGACCTACCGCGGGCAGACCATGAGAGATCTGCGAGAGGTGCTGGCTCGGGCCAAGGATATGGGCAAGTGCATGTACGAACCGGAACCCACCTTCCTGGGAGACGTGATTCCCATCAGCGGAGACGGACGGAAAACCTGGTAGTGCCGGAATATTTTGCAATACGATACGGGGCTTCGGGGAAGCCCCTTTTGTTTTACTGAAAAAACAAAATGACGGGGCGAAAAACAATTGCGAGGGCGGCCGAATTTTGGTATAATGAATACATATTATTTTTAAATATATTTGCGCGAATATAAGGAATTTTCGAGAAGGTGGCGATGAAACGGGACCTGGGTTCTTCATCACTCTCCGGACGGAAAAACCTTATCTTTTTTATTTTTTGGAAGTTTT
>ERZ1034901.2735-NODE-2735-length-10944-cov-5.405088_pt1 | contig 10944 bp, 10 predicted proteins | sample MGYA00520628_ERZ1034901 | MGnify/ENA primary metagenome ERZ1034901 (study PRJEB33766, sample SAMN09781783) | gut metagenome | biome: gut microbiome | host: Homo sapiens | place: Madagascar | study: EMG produced TPA metagenomics assembly of the PRJNA485056 data... | reverse complement strand
ATCATATATACAACAAAAATCTATTTCTACTATGGCAAACAATATAATAAATATACAGTCAGTGGCAGATAGTTCACAAATAGTTCTTTATCAACCAGATGAGAGTATAAAGCTCCAAGTCAAAATAGATGAGGACTTTTCCACTGTATGGTTGTCCATTGACCAAATGTCAGAACTTTTCGGACGAGATAAAAGCGTTATAGGCAAGCATGTGCGAGCAATATTCAAAGATGGAGAATTGAGTAAGAATTCAGTTTGGGCAAAATTTGCCTACACTGCAACTGATGGAAAAACCTATCAGGTAGATTACTACAATCTTGATGTAATAATATCTGTGGGTTATAGAGTAAAATCTGTACAAGGAACAAAGTTTCGTATTTGGGCTACTACAATATTGCGACAATATCTTCTTCAAGGTTATTCGGTAAACCGTCATCTCATAGCAATTCAAGAAAATTTTGACAAACGTCTGACACACATAGAAGATACTCAAGCCAAGCAGCAGGAACAACTTGACTTCTTTATCCGAACTTCTACACCGCCAGTAGACATGGTATTTTTTGAAGGAGATTTTTATACTGCACGTGTAGCACTCGAAAATCTTGTGCGTATGGCTGCTCAGCGTGTTATCATTATAGATGCTTATGTGTCAGCTCTCACACTTGATATTCTCGATGCACGCAGTAATGGAGTTGAAGCTGTTGTATATACAGCTGGAGTAGGGCAAGGAATGCAACGTCTTATGGATGAGCATGACCGTCTATTTCCTAATTCTCATCTCGACATACGTAAGTGGCGCAAGGAATCTCACGACAGATGGCTTATTATCGATGAAAAACTTTACCACTGTGGACATTCACTTAATGCCAATGGTGGCCACAAAATCTCAGCCATAACACTAATGGGAACATTGCCAGAAGTTATTCTCGCTGAGATGGAATGATAAATAAAGTGAGACTTGTTACACATTTAATTATTTTACTAATCATTAATACTTATTTCTGCATTAAATATAATCATGAAAAATAACGTCAATAATATAATTCCTGTAGATAATACGATGAAGCAGTTTGAGGATCATCTGTTGTCGCATGATAGAGTAATACTTTCAGCCAAGTTTGGTGATGGCAAATCCTTCTTCTTGAATGAGTTCAAAAAAAGAATAAAAAATGACCCAAACACACCATTCGAGTTAATTACTCTCTATCCAGTAAACTATCAAGTTTTAGAGAACAAGGATGTATTTGAAATCATCAAACATGATGTTTTATTGCAAATTCTATTGTTGAAAATTATCGATATAAACTATACAGTTACGAATGAAATGGCTTTCGCTTTTTATATGCAAACTCATTTCTGTTCTGTAGCTGAGACTTTTTTCTCTATGTTAAGCTCAATAGGCTATGCAGAACAATTCACTCTCCACCTTTTGGGATGCTTTAAGACAGTGGGATGGCTCAAAAAATTAAAAGAAAAAGTCAATGAATATAAGAGAGAAATTGACCAAACGGAGCTTTTTGATAATTACTTGTCTAAGTTTGACGAGAGTACATGACATCATTACTAAGATAATTCGTGATAATATCGTTGCTTATCAAAAGAAAACTAAAAAGAAAGTTGTCTTAGTGATAGAAGATATGGACAGACTTGACCCAGCGCATCTCTTCCGTATAATGAATATTTTTTCTGCTCATATGGACAACTGCTATCATGGTTTGCTATCAGATGATTGTACACCAGTAGGTAATAAGTTTGGAGTGAGTAACGTGGTCTTTGTTATGCATGAGGAAAATACGAGAGCATTATATCATCACTTTTATGGAGTAAATGCGGATTATGAAGGATATATGTCGAAGTTCTACAACAAGGATATATTCAAATTCTCGTTGAATAAAGAAAAGGAAGATTATGCATTACGTTTGATTATGCAGAAAACAGGTATAGAGGAGGATAAAGTAAGGGAAATATTTAACTCAGGTTTCCTTGTAGAGAAATCATTGCGTGACATTGTTTTTTCGTTAGATAAAGTAGAGGAACAATTCCAGTCATTAGAAGTAACAGAAGGAGTTAAGCCAGATTCTCAGCTGTTGAAACTATTTGTAATTGCTAAAAGATTGGGAGTTACAAATAAGGACTTAGTCACTGTAATAGCCCGAAGATTCAAGGCATTTGATCATTTTTATATTGACCGTCTTCTTCCTTTAGTTGCGTATAATCCAAATGCAAAAAAAATGGATAATGTCTATATAGAAACAGAAAACAGAGGTGCCTATTATTTATTGGCGGATCGTATTGATGACGCAGGAATTTGTATTCCCACAATTAAGGATTGTTATAATAAGCCAAGTTATGTAGGCTTAGATTTGAAGCAAAGAATATTCCAAATGTTGTCCATGCTTGGATAATCCTCATAAGGTTTCAGAATGCAATAGTAGGCACTCAAATTAGTGCTTAAATTAGAAAGACTAAACTTCGCTGCTGAACTTTAATACAATTATTGAAGCAGCGAAGATTTAGAACTTTTTCGATAAGAGATGAGCAAAGAAAGCTTGCTTGAACTTTGGCAGTGACGAAGGGGCAGAGATGGCAGCTACTTATCATAGCATCATCAGTACAGTTAAGATGCAGGGACGGTCTGCATGGGAATACCTTGGTATTTTTTTTACTAAAAGTCTGATTAAGCGAATAGAATCAAGCTTGCTTGAACTCTTGAGCGTGAAGACTTTATCTAATATATTTAACGGTTGCAGGGATTTTTTCAGTATGCGACTTAATAAAATCGGATTGGCAATATGCCAATAGGTAATAAACAAGTGAAATTTTTAACAACTCAATATATAGGCACTTGCAAAAGTGCCTATACAAAGGGCTATGCCCTAAATCGAGTACTAACATTGAACTCTAACAATTTGTACTTCATTATTTAGAATGCAAATATGACAAATGAACAGAATAATAACAGTTGGTTATGTTATATGATTTGGGCTATATTGGGTGTTATGCTCATTATGGTGCTGTCGTTTTATATAATATTCAACAATATAGGGACTTGGGAGCATCGTGGACAATTCGGTGATTTGTTTGGTGCTGTCAATGCATTGTTCTCTGGGTTGGCTTTTGCTGGTTTGATAATTACTATCAGACAGCAACATAAGGATTTGCAATTACAACGACAAGCAATAAATCAGTCAAAAAAAGATGTCAACCAGCAAAACGAGACGATGAAGATAGAACGTTTCGAGAATACTTTTTTCAAGATGCTCGAAGTTCAACAGAGTATTGTCAATGACTTATATGCTACAGATTCGCATACAGAATGGGTAAAACAAGATGCCCCAAATGGTAGATCTGCAAAGGAAATATTGACAAAGGATGAATATCGTGGAAGAAACTTGTTCTATTATGTTTTTGTCTTATGTAATCATAAATTAGCAAATCAAATTTTCTCCTATGACACATCTGCTTCAGGTCTTAGCGAAGTAATCAAATTCAGAGGCAAAGCTTGTTTCGATGATTATATGACAACAACAATGTTTGATCATTACTTTAGACATCTTTATTCAATATTAAAGTTTATCTCCTTGAATGAGTGGTTAGGAGAGGAAAAACAATACCAATATGCAACTTTTGTCAGAGCAACTTTATCAAGATATGAATTGGTGATGCTCTATTATAATGGTTTCTTTCATCCCAAGATGAAAAAGATGATAGAACGATATTGTCTTCTCAATAATATACGAACAGATTTGTTGCCGATGAGTTTAGAGTATAGGAATTTCTTGGAAAGCATAAATAAAACAAGAGAGAACTTGTCCGATGTACATTTTTCTGTAGGTGATTTTGAGTTCTATTTAACAGACGATGAAAATGATAATACCCGTTATCATCTAAGTGCTTTCTACACTAAGAATGAAATGGAACAAGGTATTGATTTGCTAAATCGTTGGAGGCAGTTTGTGAAGAGCTAATGAATCATACCTTGTTAATTCGTAATTCATAACTCCACATCGGCAAAGCCGATAACTCAACATTCAACACTCAACATTGTGCACAGCGCACGACTCAACATTCAACATTGCCGTAGGCTTCAATTCACAATTGACCAACTCTCAATCGCATGCGTAGCAGCGAATAACTCAACACTCAACATTCAAAACTCAAAATACCTAATTGGCATTGTCGAGCGAAGAATTTTCGTGCCAACGAGTGCAGAGTCAAACTTGTTTGAGCTATGCCGAGTGCAGCCGAAAATCACATGTGTGTAAAATGTATGAAACTTTTTCGATAAGTCATGAGCAAAGCAAGCTTGCTTGAACTTTGCCATGGCGAGAAAAAGTATATAATACTTAACAAACAAGTGAAATTTTAACATCTCAATATATAGGCACTTGCAAAAGTGCCTATACAAAGGGCTATGCCTTAAATTGAGTACTAACTAAAGAAATAGTTTATATGGCAAAAAAGAGATAACATTCAGTCAGTTTTGTAACTTTATATCGAAGATAGGCATGCATAGATTTAATGCTGCCAAGTCAATTGATAAAGAAATAAAATCTGAATATCAAATAAAGGTGGATTATTGGGGACCATTGCGTTCACATATAAGTCATGTTTTGTCTAAGTCTGGAAAAGCAGCTGATTTGGATGCATGTATAGAACATATAGCAGAAGACAAGAAAGAGAATTATCAAAGTAGAATTGCTGGTCTGAAAAAGTTTTGGGGCAAGAAGAAATTTGAAAAGGTGCGTATACCAAGGAGGATGTGGAAACATAAGGATTTACGAGTAAGTGTTTATCCCGAATTATGTTTTTCTTATAAGGACAAGGTACATATTATAAAATTGTTTTTTTCAAATGACACAAAGAAAATATCTAAAAACGAGGCTGATTTGCTATTGGAGATGATGAAAGAAACATATGGATATGATCCAAATGATGTGGTCTATGGTATTTTAGACTTGCCCAAAGGTCGTGTTTTCAAATATAAGAATAATCCCCCTGAGGTCTCAATGTTGGTTCAAAGTGAAGCCGAATCTTTGTTGAAAATATTGAATCGATTTGACTGATGATATCGAACAAACAGCATATATAAAATTTATTAAACAATAAACGCTATGAATAATGAAAATATTAAAATGCCGATTGAACAAATGTATGTTCATCGACGTGATTTTATAGTTGTAGCCTTAACTGGTATAACAGGTAGTGGATGTTCCGATTTGGCAAGCATAATGTCTAATGTTTTTTCTGATTGGAAAGAAGTAAGAAAACCAAGAGAAATATTAGACACAACAAAAGAAATAGAAAAGCAAGATGTTGTATTTCAAAGAAAATATGAGGCATGTTATAATGTCTGCTCAAAACAATATCTGCCTTTTAAGATTTTACGCTATCGCAATGTTCTATTGTTGTCTACATTGGAAAAATATGCATGTGTCAATAGCTATGACGGTTTCTTAAATCAGGTGTCTGATTTGCTAAAAAATAAGTTTGATAAAAGTCATAAAGATGTTGATGAGTCTTATAAGGTAAACAACAAATTCACCAATGAAGAACTGATAGGTTTGGGATTGGATGAAGATCTGTTTAATTCATTTAAACACCTATATGACATTCATAACAACAAAGAAAGAGTACGTTTTGCATATCGTAAAGAACTATGTAATATATATTTCGATGATAAGTTCAAAGGTTTTTGTGAGAAATTCTACAATGAATTGAAGAGAAGGGATTATTTTGCGAAGAACTTCTTTGTTCACAGGTTAGCCAATTCAATTCGTGCTACTGGAAATCCTGACGCTATTGTTAATCTGGATAATGAGTATAATTGTAATCATATTTTTGATGTAATAGACTTAATAAATGGTATCATAAAGGGATATCATGAGAATTATCCTCAAAAGCCACGTAGATTTGTTATAGATTCTGTAAGAAGTTCATTGGAGATAATGTATATGCGTGAGCGTTACAGTGGCTTCTATTCAGTGGCTTTGCATAATGATGGCAATGAGAAAAAGTTGGTTGAGCATAAAGTTATAAAGTCAATGTTCAATAAACGGGAGGATGAGCTATCTGAAGACCAAAAAAGTATTTTTCACGCAACTGTAAATAGAATAATGGCTTTGAGCAATGCGGAAAGTGATAAGTGTGAATTCGAGAAAGGATTATTTTATAGTCCAGATATTAGCAGATGTGTCACAGAAAGTGAGATACATTTATCCTATAATTCAGATGATGAAGACAATAATACCTTCAAATCATTGGCAGAACAATGGATGAAGTTCTATTCGTTGATTGTTCGTCCTGGGCTTATTACACCAAGTAGTGATGAACGTTGTATGTCTATCGCGTATGTGGCAAAGTTTAATTCAGGATGTATTTCACGCAAGGTTGGATGTACAATAGTAGATAAAGAATACACAGTTCAATCAATCGGATGGAATGATCCTCCGTCTACTCAGCTTCCATGTCAAATGAGATATGCTGACGAACTGTATTCTGAAGATAACGATGAAGCAATTAAAGATGTTAAGGATAAGATATACAGCAAATATGAACTTACTGGTAATATTAAGAATACAGGCAAAACATTTGTTTCTTGTTTAAGAGACAATGTGAACAATCAGACAGTAGGGAGTTTGTCTAATCTTGGTTTGCGTTACTCATATTGTTTTCGTTCGCAATACAATAAGTTTACAGGAACAAAGGATCAAGTTAATACTCGATCGTTACATGCGGAAGAAAATACGATGTTAAGACTTGCCAAGTCTGGTGGTAATGGTTTGAAAGACGGTATCATGTATGTTACAGCATCACCTTGTGTTTTATGTTCAAAAAAAGCATTTCAAATAGGTATTCGTGAGATAGTTTATCTTGACCCTTATACAGATATTGCTCCTGATTTAATTTTAAGATGTGGTTGGAATACTCCGAAACTAAAAGCATTCAAAGGTGCTATAGGTGTTACGTTCTATAAACTTTATAGACCATTTATGCCTTATAAAGATGAAATTGCGATTTTTGACCGTTCTTTTCAGGAACCTTTGACTGATGAGCAGAAGAATATTCAAGCAGAGATACAGGAACACAAGAAGATAATAAAAGAGTTGAATGAACGTTTGGAGACTTTAAGGAGGTCAAAATAAGTGGATTATGCCTATAGAGTTAGATTCGACAGAAGTAATTGCTTATATGGTTCATAAAAGGGCTGACAGCAATCCATATAAATTGGAATATAAAGAAATTCGAGAAATCTGTGAATATGTGGAAGACATTAAATCAAACGTGTTAACCACGTTTGATTTAATATCTATAGATGCATTCAGATGCTCTTTTCCAGAAAATGTTGTAATGTTGGATGAAAGTCTTGTCATTAATAATCTTCTTTCTGTGAAAAATGAAATAGAGCGTTTAATGCCGAGTGATGACATTATAGACTTAATTGACCAATTTTACTCCAGATAGTATGAAGAGGATATTAGATACAGTACATGGATATATTATGGTGTCGGATGAGTTAATAAAAAACATCATTGACACACCTGCTTTTCAACGGCTAAGACGAATAGAGCAGACATCTATCCGCTCGGTATATCCAAGTGCCCGGCATGATAGATTTATCCATTCTTTAGGTGTTTATCATATAGGCTCCTTAATTGTAGATCATTTGCGTAAGGAAGAAGAAGCCAACGACTATTGGGGAGAGACATCCAACAATATGAGTGTCATATATAACTCTTATCTGGTGGCTTGTCTTCTTCATGATGTTGGTCATGCTCCTTTTTCACATACATTTGAGAAATATTATGGCCAAAAGAAAGACTTGGCAAGAAAATTAGCAGATGAAGTTAATTCAGATAATTTTACAAGCGATTTAGAACAAGTCAGAGCATTGGATGACCCCAATTTTCATGAATATGTAAGTGCATATTTAGCACATCATGAATTTGGAGAAGCAATTTCACGATTGTATCTTGATTCTGAATTTATTGTTAGAATGATAACTGGTATTTTCTATGTGGCAGACAAGGACAATCATCAAATTCATAATTGTTTCATTTCATTGTTGCATGGGAAGGTGATTGATGCCGATAGGTTGGATTATGCTTGTCGTGACGTTTGGGCTTCAGGCTATAGTACATCAAGCATTGATTTAAGAAGATTAATATCGGCTCTTCATATAAAGCGTAATGATGATAAAGATTATGTTGTGTGCTTTGAAGCTAATTCCTTAAATGAGATTGAAGGAGTCTTAAATGTAAAAGATTTCCAAATGCGATATGTAATCAATCATCATGTAGTAAATCATGAACAATGGCTTCTTCGACAAGCTGCTGAGAAACTTGCTTTGAAATTGTTTCCAAATGAAGAAAATGGATATGATGCATTAGGAAAAATAATCAACATAAATGCACTGACTGATGAGATAAAAATTTATGATGGTCATTTAAAAATTCATAATCTGTCGGATGATGATTTGATTTTTCTAATGAAACAGTTTGACGATAATGAGTATTATAAGCAATGGAGCAGTCGTCAGTACAATCATGTTGCATTATGGAAATCTCCTGATGAGTTCTATCACTTTTTCCCAAGTATCAGCCGTACAAAGACATTGAAGCATAAGCATTTTGAGTCATTTGTGAAACAATTCATATCTAATGAATGTAAGATAGATATGAATGATATATTAATAACAGAAGCAAAGTTCAAGCCACGTGTTAAAATGGATAGTCTGTATATAATTATCTCGCAAGATTTAGTAAGATACACAGACTTATATCCTAATAAAAAAGAAGTGAATGAAGACATCCAGTTCTATTATGTATTTATTCCTAAGAAACCAAAAGAATCAAGGAAAGATTTGATGGCTCGTAAAAGAAATATCATAGATAATCTTAGACCCATTTTAGTATCCATGTATATGGAGAAGCCAACGATTACAACAACAGAAGAGAATTGATATGATGAAAGAGTCTTTATTGAATTTTGAAGGATATTGGAGAGACTGTAATAAAAATGGTTTTCCTGCTCATCCTGTTATATATATGGTTTATGGATGCCAATATGATGAGCAAAATAATAAAGAATGTGGTTCTGTAATTGAAATAACAGAGGATTCTATTGTTGTTAAAGATGAACAAGGATTAATAAATATTATTGTACCAAATAGTTTGGAGGTAGGTAAATATTGTGTTACACCTTTTTAAATGACAATGTGTGTTTAATGTCCTTTTGCCAGGAACTTAGTCTTCCATTTCTTGCCATACTAACACATCCGAAGTTATGATCTGTATTTATCCCTCTGCCATTGAGCGTTTCTATGATGAGCAAGGCAATGACTTGGAATTGGTAGTGATGAAAGCTGGAAATGATACTTTTTAGACACTTACAGTATACTTGTATACACTATACATATATCCCTAAACGGATATTTTTGAATAATCAAGAACCTTGCAAATTTTAAAACTATGTAGCAAGGCATATAACAACATATAATAATTTCTTAAAATTTTAGTAAAGATGATTAACGTTGGAATTATCGGATGTGGCTTCGTAGGTGGAGCCCTGAAGGATTGGTTGGAGCACAACAATCCAGAGTGTAAACTATTCATCAGCGATCCCCCTAAGGGATATAATGATGACTTGAGCAACATCGACATCGCATTCTTGCAGATTCATGTTCCTACAGAAGATGATGGTACACAGGACTTGACTCTTATGAAGGAGCTTATCTCTAATCTGCCTGATGTGCCTGTATTTGTAAGAACAACAATTCTTCCGGGTACAAGTGAGATGCTTTCTCGTGAGACAAAGCACCGAGTATGCTATATGCCAGAGTTCTTGACAGAACGTACCTTCATCGAGGACTTCAAGAAGCAAACAATGGTATTCACTGGCGCACATGAGTTGCTTACAAAGATTTTTGTTGGTAAGAAGTTCACCGTTATGACTCCATTGGAGGCAGAGCTTACCAAGTACATGCACAATGTATTTGGTGCTTATAAGGTAACTTACTTCAACGCTTGTCGTGAGTATTGCGAGCAGATGGGTGCTGATTGGCGTAAGGTACATACTGGCATACTTCTTTCGGGCTATATCAACGACACTCACACTTATGTTCCTGGACCAGACGGTAAGTTTGGTTATGGTGGCAAGTGCTTCCCTAAGGATGTCAATGCATTTGCAAAGATGACAGAAGGCACACCTCTTGGTGTTCTTCTTGAGCATCTCCATGAACTTAATGTTCATTTCCGTGGAGTAGAGGAGCATATCTAATTATGTGCAAATAAATGGTTAAGCGAGTGTAAAGGTAGATCTCATGCAAGATTAGGGTTCGATACCCTCACTCGCTACTAATACAGTAAATATAAACTATATGACAAAATTAATAACTACTAAAAATGATTTGCGTGAATATCTTGAAGCAGATAGGAAAGCATTAGGATTAAACAACAAACGCCCTAAACTAAGTCAATTCGTCTATAGTTTTGAATATAGTTTAAGGCATTTAGAGTTTTATACAAATGTTAATAGCCATTCTCCTTTTCATAAGATTATGAGGATATATTGGAAGCTACGGAATTTTGTTGATTCTATTATATGTGGTTTTGAGATACCTACTAATGTCTTTGGCAAAGGGTTGTCTATAGCACATAAAGGAACTATTGTTGTAAATGCAAATGCTCAGGTGGGCGAAAACTGCCGTCTCCATACATGCGTAAATATTGGCACTGCTCCTGGCGCTGGTGGCTTAGCTCCTATTATTGGAAATAATGTGTACATAGCACCAGGTGCAAAGATTTGGGGGTATAAAAATCGGTGATAATGTTATGATTGGAGCTAATTCGTGTGTTGGCAAGAATTTTCCAAATGATGTTTGTATTGCTGGAGTCCCTGCAATAATAATAAAAAATATAGGTAGGAAAGAAATAGAGGCAGAAA
>ERZ1034901.2734-NODE-2734-length-10946-cov-13.671931_pt1 | contig 10946 bp, 10 predicted proteins | sample MGYA00520628_ERZ1034901 | MGnify/ENA primary metagenome ERZ1034901 (study PRJEB33766, sample SAMN09781783) | gut metagenome | biome: gut microbiome | host: Homo sapiens | place: Madagascar | study: EMG produced TPA metagenomics assembly of the PRJNA485056 data... | reverse complement strand
GTAAGACATTGGAAACAGAAGCTATACCTTGATAATACACAACAGTATGCAGATGGCAGTAAGCATGACACAGATAATTACTTTCTTGCAGATACAGACAATTTAATAGGTACAACTGACACAGAAGTAACACCGGCAACAAAATCTTATGAAGGTTTCACAAGTCCTGCAGTACAGAAAGTAACAATTAAAGGTGATGGCAGCCTTGTAGTTGATTATTACTACACACGTAACAAGTATAAGATAAATGATGATGATAAAGATGATGGTTCAGATGATGGAAACAGTGATGCAGACTCTGATAAGGGTAATGGCATAAAAGACATTACCGGAGGTGGCGAATACTATTATGAAGAAGAGGTGACGATGGAAGCTGTTGTCAAGAATGGCTATCACTGGCATATAGATGATGACTGCCATACAGATAAAACTCAATATCCTACAGGCTGGAAAGTTACAAAACCAGGATGTGGAATTGATAAATTCCTTGATGAAACAAGCTATGGCTCACAGAAAATTAAGTTTGTTATGCCGGCACATGATGTATATGTAAAAGCAGATGCAACTAATAACAGCTATACTATATCATTTAATGCAAATGGTGGAACAGGAAGTATGTCAGAAGTTAATGCAATATATGATGTAGCATTGACATTACCGAACAATAGTTTTACAAAAACAACTGCATTTGGTACTAGCAAGTTTCTGTACTGGGAAGACAAGAAGAATGATACAACATATGTCAATAATGATACAGTTAAGAGTCTTACAGATGAATTTAACGGAGCAGTTACTTTATATGCACAGTGGGATGATTGTCCGGAAATAACAGCACAGGAGAGATGGTTTACAGTTGATGATGCACAGAATAACAAGATAACCCTTGAAGAGCTGCTTAGTACAGCCAAAGTTACAGATGACAGGGATGCAGATATAGCTGATAAGCTTACAGTCAAGTATTATCATCCTGATAACTTCAATCAGTTTAAAACAGATGGATATATTATGGTAACTTATACAGCAACAGACAGCAGTGATAACACAACAGAAGTTACAGTTAAAGTCAACATAGTTGATACAGTTGCAGTTGAACAGGAAAAGAATACATATGTGCGCTTTATCGGTCCAGATTATTATCAGGAAACGTTTGAAAATGGTGGACTTGAAGATGACAGCGTATGGAAGAAAAATCCTGAATATGCTGAAACACTAGAGCGTGCAATGGAGAACAGAAGAAGTATGACATACAGCTACAATGAAGTAGCTGGCTGGTTTGGTATGACATTAAGGGTAAGAAAGGCAGCCTGTGATACAAGAGACCATCTTGTAGAAAAATGGGTGTTCACTCATGAGGATGTACTTGCTGCTAAAGAATATATCAACGAACATGGCATTGGAAACATGAAAGAGCCGGATGCACTTTCTAATTTCAGAGTGCAATTTGCACATTGTAAGCAGTAATTTAATGCATTAATACAATTAAATAAAACAAAAAAAGGAACGGATACGAAGTAACAAAGCCTTCGTATCTGTTCCTTTTTTAATGCAGAAATTTAATAAAAATGTGACGGATTCCGTCACGATGGAAAAAGCATATACAGGAAGAGGGTTATTATGAAATTAACAAATATGCATATATATGCATCTACAAGGTCACCACCAGTGTAGAGAAGTTGCACCAGAAGAAGCACCAAGAATGTAAAAGTATTTAATAATCATGTATTACAGTGTGTTGGATTTTAAAGTGATAGAATCCGGCACATTGTGGAAGGAGTAATAATGGAAAAGATAAAAGAAATAAGTAATAGGGAAGTAAATAAACAGATACAGGATAAAAGGGTAATTCAGTATGCCACAAGACTTGCTGCCATGAAAAAAGAAATAGGAAAGCAGGGTAAACTTGATGAAAGAAGATAAAAATGTGACGGACTCCGTCACATCAGATGTTAAGGATATTGCATCTAATCTTAAAGAATTAGATAAAAATACACAGAAAAAAGATGCAAAGCCTGATGTATATGCAGAAAAACTTCCAGTAATTATAGAAGAACTTCGTATGCAGAATAAACAGCTTGTAGAAGAAAAAGACTGGTATAAGTATACAGCGCTTACATGTGTTCCAGTTGTAGGAGCTGTATATATGTTGCTGCAGGGTGATGAAAAAAATCTTAATAAGAAAAATTTCTGTCTTGCGGCATTTAAGATAAATCTTGTATATACAGCAGCACTCATATTAATGTGTGTTGCTGTATTTTTTGCTGGAAATGCACTAGGAAGAGCAGGTGCAGCTAAAGCAACAGTAAATGTAAGTAGTAATTCTGAAAGTACTTCGGATAACTCACAGGAACAATCACAGGAAGCTACATCTAGTGAAAATATGGATAAAGATACAACGAATTATGTATATAATGCAGCTTCAAAGACTTTAGACATAACTCTTGATGGCGTTAATATGACATATCCAGTGACAGCACAACAGCTTAAGTCAAATGGATATACATATATGGCGCAGGCATCTCAGCCATATTCACAGGCATTAATGACTTCATATGTAAACAGTACAGGTACAAAAGTAGCACTTACTATTACTTTATCTGATACACCACAGGATGAAGTTAAATGCAGCCAGATGCAGATTAATTTTAGTGATAAGACGCAATTTTTAGGACTTAATAACAAGTCTGATATTGAAACAGTAAGAAGTGTGTTTGCAAGTGCTGATAAGGAAGACGTCACGGACTTTAATGAAAGCACGAAAACAGGAAGTATTATATATGGTATGCAGACAATTAATGTAACAGTATCAATGAAAAATGGAATTGTATCATCAGTAACAATAAGTTAAATATATTAGGAGGACTCATTATGAGAAAAATGAAAAGAGAAATAGGAAAAAACAAAAAGAAGAAACTTAAGATAGTAATAGCAGTAGCAATCATAGTTGCAGCTTTATCGCATTTTATAGTTCCGGATTCAATAGCAAACTGGCAAGGATTTATATTCTATTCTATATTTATAGCAATCGCTGGAATAGGTACATATGTAATAGCAAAGCAGCCAGAAGACAACAGTAGATATTAGGAGGAGAAATGTATTATGTACATATCAGGATTAGTTAATAAAAAGAGTAAGACACAGATTGAAATGATAAGAAAGATTATTGCATTAGCAGTAATCGGACTGCTTGTATTTATTACAGTGTATTATCCACAGGCTATGGTATTTGCAGCTGATGAGGCGGCTACAGGTGCAGAAATTGTGAACAATAGTGTTGGCAAGATATATGATATGCTTGCGGCATTTGTTAGTTCTATAGGTTCAATAGTTACATTATGGATGATTTTTGAGATGGGTATGGCTGTCCAGTCGCAGGAAGGTACGATGCAGGCGAATGGTATTAAACGAGTTGGTGGTGGTTTGATTATGGTATTAGCTCCACAGCTGATTACAGCATTAGCATTGAACTAAAGGAGTATCTGGCTTATGGGTGGTATTATTGTAAATATTACATCTCCAGTAGCACTTGCCTCTGCTCCTCAGTGGGTAAAAGAATTACTTCAAGGTGGTTTTGTATATCTTCTTGCACAGGAATTATGGAATCATGTTATGTATATTGTTACGGCACTTATGGGAATGAATTTAAGTGATTTTACTGCTGATGGTGCTGGAGCATGGGAGTATATCTCTAACACAGTATTTCCTCTTTTTTTAGGAATGGGTGCAGTTTTTCTTAATATGTTCTCGATGGCTGGTTTTTGTAAACAGTCTAGTAACATTAAAGAGGGAATTACAACAGAAGCGCTGATTGAACTTTTTATTAAGCTGGTTGCAGCTAATATGTTAATGTTAAACAGTCTTGAGATAATGCAGGAGATAAATTTATTTTCAACGCAGGCAACAGCGATATTATTGAATTCAAATAACATACCAAGTATTGTCGGTGATGATTTTGATGTAGGCTTCACGATTGCGATGATGTCGGTCGGACTTATATATCTTATTATGTCAGGAGTATGTTCAATAACAATATTAATTGAAATTGCTGGAAGGTTTATTAATTTGTTCATGCTGATAGGCATTGCACCTGTTGCATTATCAACTATAGCTGGTGGCAGGGGCATTGAACAGACTGCAATTTCATGGTTTAAAAGTTTTCTTGCAAGTTCACTTCAGCTTATAGCTATTGGACTTGTAATACAGTTAGTTAGTAAAATAAACTGGAGTCTGACATCTATTATGGATTCAGGAGGGCTGAGTTCGTGGTTCAATGGTGGTGTTGGAGTGGTATCGTCACTAATATTTATGCCGCTGCTGACTGCCAGTGTTAAAAAATCAGATGATTTTATAAGACGTACTCTTGCGCTTGGATGATAATGTGACGGAATTCGTTACATTATATGTTGAAGACATTAATAGACAATATCAAATATTAAAATAAGCTGCAGATTAAGTCTGCGGCTTATTTTATGGAAAGGATAAAATGAGAGGAAATAATCTTAAAATAGATATTAATAAAGATTTTCTGAAGGAATATAAGGATAATTTTTATAAAGGTTTTTCTGTTACAGAATTAGTACATATAATTGCAGGTTTATGTGTATCAGCTGTAATAATGTTTATATGTGTAAAAATATTTCAAATTGACATTGTAATGTCTGTATATATATCTGTTCCATTCACAGCACCTGTTATACTTGCTGGAATATATAGATATCAGGAATACATGAAACCTAAAGACTATTTATTTGAAAAGCAATATACACAGGTTTCAGAAAGAATTCATTATGAAACTGATGAACCGGATAGTGACAGATTTTTTACAATGCATCATTGTGAAAAAAAAGAGGGTAACATTAATAATAAGATTAACTTAATGAGAAAGAAGGTATAAGAATGGCTTTATTAATAAGTGCAAATAAAAGATTTCAAGATAGTGTTACTTTGACAAGTCCATCATATTCTGGAAAATATCCACACAGTACAAGAGATGCTATATATATATCAAAGGCTAATAAAAGTGGTATTTTCCAGCTCGAAAGAAATGGCAATAGAAAGCTTTATGACAGATGCTATATGTTTACCGATATTAATTATATCAATCAGGATAAGGAAGATAAAATTCATACACTGGAGAACCTTATGGATTTTTTTAAGGCTATGTCATTGTCATTCAAAATCACTATAGTAAATGAATATCAGAATATGAATAATTTCGTAAATGATATTTTTGTTAATAAAAATGATGAGAAATATCCAATTATATCTGAAGGTATCAGGGAATGGATTGATGAAAAGAAAGAAGAGGCCAGGATATATGACGTTAGAAAAGTACTGCTTCTTACTCTCACAGTAAGAAGCAGTTCGTATGATGAAGCAAGAAGTTATTTTCTCGGAATGGATACAGAACTTGAAAGAACCTTTTCTGTATTTAAAAGTAAAATAGTTCCACTTACAGGTGAACAGCGTCTAGAGATAATAGATAAATTCTTTTACAAGGAAGATGCAAAAATACCTTACAGTTTTAATGAGGATGCTTTATATGATGTAATACCGGTGTCTATAGATAATTATAAAGATTTTATGGTATTCAATAAAAATCAGTACGTGTCAGTACTGTTTGCAAGAAGATTTGATACATCCCTGGATGCAAATAAGGTCATATACACGTTATCGAATAGAGAGTATCCGTCTTTTATTACAATCGATTATGCACCAGTTGCACATGATGTTACAAAAGATGCACTTAAAAACATGTTTGGTAATAATGAACGTGCTATAGCACAGGAAGCTGATGCAAAAAAAGGAAATAATCAGGCAATTACAGGTATATCTTATGCTAAGAAAAAGAAACGTCAGGAGCTTGAAAGATATATAGACCAGGTAGATGATGATTCGGAAGAGTGTATTATGGCAAGTCTTATGTTGACAGTTACAGCAGATAGTGAGGATGAACTTGTACAAAGAATAGAGTCAATACAAGCTCAATCAAAAAAACTAGGTATTATTCTTGATACATATAACCAGGTTCAGCTTAAGGCATTTAATACAGCACTCCCTACCGGATGCAGACAGGTTAAAAAAATGCGTCCTTTTTTAGCAAGCTCACTTGTTGCAATGCAGCCTTTCCATTCTAAAAATTTAGTTGAAAAGGGTGGTGCATTTTATGGCAGGGATGTAACAACACAGCAGCTTGTATTCGCAAACAGAAAAAAACTGCCATCTCCACATGGCGTTGTTGTTGGTAATACAGGAAGTGGTAAATCAATGCTTATCAAAATGACAGATATATCACAGGTACTCTTATCATCAGATGATGACATAATGATAATAGACCCTCAAAATGAAACGCAATATATATGCTCTATGTATGGTGGTAAATTCTTTGATATGACACCAAGAGGAGATATCCATATAAATCCAATGGAAATACCGTTAAGTATATTTAACAGTAAATCAGATAAAATTAAAAAGACATTTGTTTCTTCTGTTAATGGCTGGGCAAACAGTTTTGTTGAAGCAGTAATGAAAGGACTGACTTATACATCAGAGCATAAGGCATTTATTATTGATGCAGTTGAAAAGGTATATGACAAAACATTTGCAGCTAAAACACTTGTACAGCCTACAATAAAGGATGTAAGAAATGAGCTTATCGAGATGGAGAAGAAAACAGAATATGAATCAGATAGCCGTATTCTTCATATGATTACTAATTCATTAAAGCCATTTACGGAAGGTATATATGATATGTTTGCTTATCCTTCAGATATAGATATAAGTAGTGAACGACTTGTCGCCTTTGGACTAAACAATATTACTGACGACATATGGCAGCCAGTAATGACAACAATAATGTTTTTTCTTACAAACAGAATTGAATTCAATCAGGAAGTGCAGAGAGCGACAAGATTTATAGTTGATGAGTGTCAGTATGTGACTAAGAGTATATCTACAGGAGATATACTTTTGAAAGCAGTTCTTACATATCGTAAATTCGGTGGAATATGCACGATGGCGTTTCAAAATCTTGCGAGAGTAGTAATGAGTGAAGATTTGCGTGATATGCTTGCTAATTGTGGCTATAAGATGTTCTTTAAACAGGAGGGGTCAGATGCTATAGCATTATCGCAGATACAGCATCTAACAGAAATTGAATATGAGGCATTATCAAATGATTCTCCTGGGCGTAGTGTTATGGTATGGAATGGTAAGGTTATATTACTGGATGCTTTTATGGCAAAATCTAATTCATTATATGATACATTCTCTACTAACTTCCATGAAAAAGCTGCGAAGATGAAAGATAATAGTAAAGAAAGCGTATCAATTTATGGCAATTAAGATATCAGGCAAAGGACTAAGTGTAAAGGATAAAGTAATAGGTAAAAGAAAAGGATATATCGATAATCCTGTCGAATATATTCTTAACGCTTATGATGTACGTCTTAAACGCTACGATAAATCAAAGATTGATATTAAACAATATCTTTCAAGAGAAGATATTGCAATATTACAACGTATGCCGCCGGCACATAGAAAACAGATATTACATGAATTTTTCAATACACCAGAATATAAAAAGCTTGAAAAAGTGTTAGAAAATAAACCTGAAGATAATATTATAAAAAGCAGTATTAATTTATCAGAGCCGGCAAAGCTTCAGAATACTGTAGCATATACGGATGAATATATGTATTCCGGAAGAAAAAGCATATATAAAAATGATGGTAATATTCATGAAAGTAAGCCAGGTTCTATATCACTATCAAAGAACAGATTTTCTGATAGTGATGAGAAGAGCTATAGTCCTGATACAAATATTAGTAATATCACAAGTAAGCAGCAAGCAAATAATTATAATATTGTGAAGGATGTTAAGAATAAATCTGGCGATAATATTGTTGAAGATACTAATCATAGTATAGACGATACAGGTGATGTCAGTTTACACAGTTATCATAATATAATTAAAGATACATATGCAAATTATAATGAAGATGTGTCGGATATAGAGTCATATACAGATGTATCAGGCAGAACTGATACGAATAAACGGCAACAAAAGTATAATACAAAAATAAAGCTGTCAGAAGAAAATAGTGGCAATAATAATAGATATTATAGTTCTTTTTCAAATTCTGGTAATTCAAAAGAAGTGATGTATCATAGCGGGCAATATTATTCGGAAGAAAAAGCAGCGTCAAAGGCAGCACAATATGAACAGACAGCAAGTACAATTGTTAATACAACAGCAAAAGGAGCTGAAACAGTTGCAAGTACAGGTGCAGCAGCTTCTACTGCTGGAACATCAGAAATTGTTAAAGCTGCGGGAAAAGCTATTAAAAAATATGCAGACACTATTAAACAGGCAGTAGAGCAAACTGAGTCGGTGAGTAATAATATTTCTTCAAATTCAAGTGAAGATAATAATCAGGGTGAGTCAATTACTGCTGAAGCAGATAGTGTTTTAGGTAAATTAACAGCCATAGTTCTTACTGCCACATCATTACTTTTTGCTAGTATAGGTGTTGTATTTATTCCATTATTACTGCTTATTATGTGTATTATTGCTATAACAACATTAATAGTTACAGTAATCAGTTCAGTTGCAGGTGTGATAACAAGTACTGTTAATAAAGCTGCAAATGGAATTAAGATGTATCTTTTATCGGAAAATACAATCAGTTATGTTGATGATATGAGGGAAGCCGCAGATGATAATGAGATACTTAATTATGTTAATTATCTTATGGCGATCATGGAAGTAGAGTCGCATGGAAATGGAAATGACCCAATGCAGTCAAGTGAATCTGCTGGACTTCCACCTAATGGTTTTGATAATCCTAACGATTCAATCCGCCAGGGAGTATATTACTTTGCATGTTGTATAAACAAAGCAAATGATGAAGGCTGTGATTTAATGTCAGCAGTTCAGGCTTATAATTATGGAACAGGTTTTATTGATTATGTAGCAGATAATGGTGGACAATATACACTAGACATTGCGATAAGTTTTGCTCAACAACATTCAGGTGGTATGCAGGTTGATTATAGTAATCCTATAGCAGTTGATTATAATGGTGGTTGGAGATACGCTTATGGAAATATGTTTTATGCACAGCTTGTAAGCCAGTACATATATAGTTATGAGGATGATGCTGTACAAAAAATAGTTGATGAGGCTATGAAGTTTTATGGCTGGGAATATACATGGGGTGGAAGTAATCCTGATGAAGGATTTGACTGCTCAGGATTAGTACAGTGGTGTTATGCTGTTGCAGGAATTGAACTTCCAAGAACTTCAAGAGAACAATGGGAATGGTGTGAAGAAATATCTGTTGATGATATCGCACCTGGCGACTTGTTGTTTTATCAGAATGAAAGTTCTGATGGTGAGATTGGACATGTGGCTATATACATAGGTGATGGCAAAGTATACGAAGCTGGAGACCCGATTGGAGTTTATGATAATAACGACTCATGGCATCAGGAAAATCTGTTACATGCCGGACGTGTAATTCATTTTGAACCTGAAGAAAATTCTGAAAGTTCAGATGAGTAAAAACATATCAGGAAATTTTGAGAGCATATATAAAGAAATATAAAATTACCAATCTAATGTGACGGAATCCGTCACATTGGATTGCAAAATATAAATTTAACAGGAAGGAAAATAACATGATGGATTTAGTTTTAAATAAAATTGATATGGAATATGAATTATATTTCATGGACATGATGAAGAGCACGAAAGAAAATATTTTCGCAAAGAGTAAGGAGATAGAATTGAAAAAGTCAATCGTATTATTCTTAAAGAAAAATGTGAAAGATAACACAGCAATACAGTTAATCAGGATGACAACAGCCAATAATCTTATAGATGAGTTTTATAGATATGTGATTGACCACGAAGATATATCGAGAGATGAGGCTATGAATAAGTATCTTGATAATTATATAAAATAGAATAACTAATAATTGAAAATGAATAATCATAATTATAATTTTTTATAAACAGAAAATTGTATATTTAAAATACAGATAAAGAAATTTATGAGTACGTTTATAAGATTCAAAAAAGATATATTATAGAAATTACATTTTTATAATTAAGGCAGGAGATATAGCGATTTCAAAATTAGAAAAAATAAATATAACAAGAACATAATTCCAGTGACAGATTTAAAAAATCTGTTATTGGAATTTTTTTAATGGGAAAGGAAAAATTTATGAATTCAGAAACAGAAATTAGAAAAGGTATATATGAAAATTGTATGACTGTGTGTGCTGTATATGTCAGAAGGGGTATTAGGGTGCTCCCTAACAAGATGGCAAGCCACTTTTTAAGTGGTGTTTTTGTATTACAAAATGCGTATCTTGCAAATACATAACAGAGGGTGAGGCAGAAAAAGTGCATCATGCATCAAAAAGTGCATCACAATTGCCACAGCTAGGTAAATACTGGTGATGCATAGTGATGCATTCTGCATCATCCGGAAAGTCAAAAGTGATGCATGATGCACTTTTGCATCACCCAAAATAAAAAACATGATGCATAGTGATGCACATATAAAAAATTAAAATCAAAAAAAGGAGTGTGATTAAAGTGTCAATGACAGTAAGAATTTCAGATGAGGTAGGCGAAGAAATAAGGATGATAAAACCGGAGGATATGAGTTTCAGTAAAGCTGCAGAAACAATACTTCGGCTTGCAGTAAAAGCATTGTATTCATCTGAAAATGAAAGCAATGATAGTACTTCATCAGGAAGTGATAATGATAGTTTTTCTGAAAAGCTGAAAAAAATTTCAGAATCTCTTTTTTCAAAATTGGAAGATGATGATACAGATGATGAAATTATTTCTGAAAAAAATGCTCAGGAAGATTTAGAAGAATCGGAAAATAAAAATTCTAAAATGCGTATCCAGGAATTGAAAAACGAGATTT